>Ga0172371_10001442_pt1 | contig 37784 bp, 37 predicted proteins | sample Lak12m_FD_114543 | JGI IMG/M metagenome (GOLD analysis project Ga0172371, IMG submission 114543) | Freshwater microbial communities from Kabuno Bay, South-Kivu, Congo - kab_022012_12m | ecosystem: Environmental > Aquatic > Freshwater > Lake | place: Democratic Republic of the Congo: South-Kivu... | reverse complement strand
AGGGCTGCGGCCGCCGGCGACACCACCGAGCTCCAAGTCGCCGGGCGCGCGTTCAGGCCTGGGCCAAACCCTAAGATTCCGATTCTTCTCCGATTGGCTACCGCGACGCTTGTACGTTTAACAATAAGTATACGGTTCTATGTGGTCCGGTAATGCTGCAGATTATTCCGCTAAGCCTTGGGCAGAAATACAATAACCATCTGCGTTGCAATACCTAACGACACATCAGAACCCGTAGCCACAAGGCTACACTGCCCTACCTTCCGTGTAAACTGATATGAACAAGTACTTGAGGATCCCACGCCAGGTCCTTGCGAGCCTTGGGCACCAGAAAGTACCGCGGCATGCTAAAGCCTGCGGCCCTTGATCTGCGCCCGCAATTCTGCCATGACCGCGGGCCCGTCGAGCAGTTGGCCGGCATCAGCCTGGTCGAGACCCTTCTGGATTTCACCACGCAGCGCCTGCAGGCGCGCCTCGAATAGCAGGTCCTTTTCCCGCAACAGACGCAACCCGTCACGCACGACTTCGCTGACCGACGCGTAGTCGCCGCTGGCGACCTTGTTCTTGACGAATTCCTCGAAGTCCTTGCCCACGGAGACGTTCATCGAGGTACCTCCTGTTTTTTCAAGGTCTTGGAGGTATTCTACACAATATATCAATAAATGTCAATGATTGACATCTGGCCGCGGAGGGCGGGATCCAACGACATGCCTCATGAAGAAATCCATCACCTGATCCTTGCCGATCCGCCCCGCCGCCGCCCCCATGGTGAGCTCCTCGACCTCGAGATCGCCGGCCGCCAATTCGCTGCCGTTGATCAGCAGGAACACTTCAGCCGCCGCGAGGGCGACGCGCTTGTTTCCGTCCACGAACTGATGATTCGCACATAAATGGAAGAAATACGCCGCCGCTTTCTCGGACAGCCCGACGTGGAGATCCTCACCCCCGAACGCAGCTTGCGGCATGGCGACAGCCGATTCCAGCAGCCCGCGCTCTCGCAGGCCTGGTTCCCCGCCGAATTCCGCGATGAGGCGGCGATGGATCATCAGAACGTCATCGACCGACAGGAAGGCGACCGGCGACTTCACTTGGCCAGCCCCCGCATCACCTCGGCGCGCTTCTTCATGACGCGGTCGAGCTGATCGCCCACCTCTTCGGCGCCGACGAGTCGCGGGCGCGCGGGCGACACGATCAGGTTGCCGTCCTGGATGGTGAGCTGCACCTGCCCCTCTTCCTCCAGGCCCAGGAGTTCCAGAATCGGTTTGTCGAGAATCAACGCGTTGCTGTTGCCTACTTTACGAAGCTGCTTGATCATCCCGCCCCCCCCCCCGATGTTATAACAATATTATAACTTGCCTGGGGCTGGTGTCAATCCTCTTCGATCTCATCCAACCGGAGCGGCTCAGCAACAAAACCGCCCAGCTCAATTCTCCGGCTTCCACGCCAGATTCAGACGCCGTCCCGACGACGCGCAGTCGCGAAGGTAGAGGTTGATCAGCGTCTGATACGGAATCCCAAGCTCGCCCGCCAGATCCTTGAAGTAGGCGACCGTGCCCTCCTCGAGCCGGATCGTGACCTGCTTCTTGAGGCGGCCCGCGTAGGGGTTCTTCTTGCTTTGCGAAAAATCGTAGCTCTTGCGCATGGCAACCCCTCCGGTACTGGTCCCGTTCGGGCCCGCTGGCTTTGCGTGCGGAGATGACCCTGATCACATCCGCTGCATCGCGGTAGCAATGGCAGACGACGAGGACGCGCAACAACCAACTGAGCCCGAGCAGAACGAACCGATCTTCAGCTTCGGAATGATCCGGATCGTGGATCAGCCGCGCGTTCTCATCCGAGAACACGGACGCCGCCTCCTGGAAGGACACCCCGTGCTTCTTCAGATTCGACGCCGCCTTGCGCGCGTCCCAGGCGATCTTCAGATCTGCCATATTTACATTGTACCTACATTGTAAAATAGTCGCAAGTGACAAATTTTCAGCATCTGCCCGGGAGTCTTGATCGAGCGCCGGTGCGGCAGAACTGCGCCCCCGGCCGAGGACCGATCATTCGCCTATCTGATCCGCCTTCGTGATTCCAATGACTTCCTCAAGCATTTCTAGGCAATGATCTTCACCAGCTGTTTCTTCGTGACCCCCAGCATGAGCAGTGCCTTGAGCAGCAGATCGACCGTCACCGTCGGATCGGCGGCCTCCATCTTCGCGACCCGCGATTGACTCGTACCGAGCAGTTTCGCCAGTTCCACCTGCGTGACGTCTTGCCGGAGTCGCTCGGTTCTGAGACTCCCGCTGAGCGCCAATTTGAGCTCGATGAACCGGGATTCCTCAGGCGTGAGACCGAGGAACTCCTCCGTCGAGCCTACCTTCCAACCCTTGGCCGCGAGTGCTTTCTTCTTCTGGCTATCCATCTCGGCCCTCTTCTCGAGCATCTTGATCGTAGTTGCGCGCCCGCCGCCGGCAGATCTCGATCACTGCTGGAGGGATCGACCTCCCCGCGATCCGAGCGAGAGGCTTGCCCCCTGGATCCTCAAGAAGATTATATGTCATATATGATATATCGCCAAAGACCCTACCGATCCAACGGACTCCGCACCCCCCTCCCCCCACGATTCAGCACGTGCGTGTAGACCATCGTCGTGCTGACATCCTGGTGCCCGAGCAGCTCCTGGATCGTCCGGATGTCGTACCCGTCCTCCAGCAGGTGCGTCGCGAAGCTGTGCCGCAACGTGTGGCAGCTCGCCGGCTTGGCTAGCCCAGCCTCCCGCACCGCCGACTTGACCGCCCGCTGGATCGCCGATTCGTGCAGGTGGTGCCGCCTGTGCTCCCCGCTCTCCGCGTCGCGGTAGAACCGCGTCGCCGGGAACACCCACTGCCAGGCCCACTCGCGGGGCGCCGCGGGGTACTTCCGCGCCAGCGCCACCGGCAGCGCCACGCCGCCGCGGCCGAGGGCCAGGTCGCGGTCGTGCAGGAGCTTCACCCGCCGCAGGTGGGCCCGCAGCGGCCAGACCACGGTCCGCGGCAGCATCGTGCGGCGGTCCTTCTGGCCCTTCCCGTCCCGGACCGTGATCTCGCCGGTCGGGAAGTCGAGGTCCTTGACCCGCAGCCGCAGCGCCTCCAGCAGCCGCAGCCCCGAGCCGTACAGCAGGCTCGCCACCAGCCACGGCGCGCCGTGGAGATGCTCCAGCAACGCCGCGACCTCCGGCGCCGACAGCACCACGGGCACGCGCACGGGCCGCTTGGCGCGCACCACGTCCTGGACCCAGCCCGGATCCGTCTCCAGGACCTCCCGGTACAGGAAGAGCAGCGCGCTCAGGGCCTGGTTCTGCGTCGAGGCGCTGACCTTGCGCTGCTCGGCGAGGTGGCTGAGGTAGGCCGCGATCTCCTTCTGCCCCATCTCGGTAGGGTGGCGGCAGCCGTGGAACAGGACGAAGCGCCGCACCCAGCAGACGTACGCCTTCTCGGTCCGCCGACTGTAGTGCCGCACCCGGATCGCGCTGCGCACGCGGTCCAGCAGCTTGGGCTCCTGGGGTTCCGTCATGGGGGTAGGGTCTCCTGGCTGGGGGGGCGATTTCAGAACGATGGGACCCCCCGCTTGGCAAACGATATGCCCAGACGCATGGACTCTTGATCCAAGAGAGGTCGACTTCCAGGGTCGAATCGATCGAGGTGACGCCGGGCGTGATTCTTTTTTAAATCTTTTCTATTCAATAAGATAACCAGCAGGGCCCTGTTGAAGTCGCCGCGAACTATCGATTTTCATCAAATTGATAGTTCGCCCTTGCGGGCTGGCCCGATTCCGGCTAGCATCAACGAACTATCGGTATATGGAAAATTGATAGTTCCTGGAGGGCGCCGTGAAAATCCCCATGATCCCGCCCGATCCCGACCGCCTCCTGCGGGAATTGCTTGCCGGCGGCAGCGAGGCCGCCGCCACGATGGCGCGGGTGCTCGAGCGCCGTGAAGCGGCTCCGGGGGGGCGTTACCGGCACTGGGACAAGCTGCGTCAGCTGCCTGCGCCGGCGGGGCTCGACCATCGCCTCTGGTGGCTGTCGATCAAGATGACGCGGCGGGCCTTGGCGGCGCCCATTCCGCTTCACGACGTCCGCGGCCGCCCCTTCACCTTCGTCATGCCCGACATCGCCCAACAGATGGTCCACAGGATCGATCGTCGCGCCTCGGGAACGATCGAGTCCGCCATGCCGCTGGCTGCCCCGCACGACCAGCGCAGGTACCTGCTCCACTCCCTGATCGAGGAGGCCATCACGTCCAGCCAGCTCGAGGGCGCCGCCACGACGCGCCGGGTCGCCAAGCAGATGCTGCGCGAGCGCCGGGAGCCGCGGGACAAAGGGGAGCGGATGATCGTGAACAACTTCCGCGGCATGCGCTTCATCGCCGAGCGGGCCCGGAACGAAGCGCTGACGCCCGAGCTCGTCTTCGAGCTGCACGGCATCCTGACCGCGGGCACCCTGGACGACGACGGTGCTGCAGGGCGCTTTCGGCGGGACGACGACGAGATCGTGGTTCAGGACATCGAGGGCAGGACGCTGCACACGCCGCCGCCCGCCGCCGAGTTGCCGGCCCGGCTCCAGGCGCTCTGCGATTTCGCCAACGATGCCGCCGAGACTCCGTTCATCCATCCGGTCGTGCGTTCCATCCTGCTGCATTTCTGGCTGGCCTACGACCATCCCTTCGTCGACGGCAACGGCCGCACCGCTCGCGCACTGTTCTATTGGTCCATGGCGCGGCGCGGCTACTGGTTGATGGAGTACGTCTCCATCTCGGGCCTGCTGCTGCGAGCGCGGTCGGCCTACCTGCGCTCCTTCCTCTACACGGAGACGGATGAGAACGACACCACGTACTTCCTGCTGGACCAGATGCGGGTCATCCTGCGCGCCATCGATGACCTGAACGCCTACCTGGAGCGCAAGATGGGAGATCGGCGCCGGGGCTTGGAGATCCTGCGCACGACGGCCGCGTCGCACCTCGGGCTCAATCACCGGCAGCGCGCCCTGATCCGCCACGGCCTGGACAATCCCGGCGCCGCCTATTCGATCCGGGGGCATGCCGGCTATCACGGCGTGGGCTACGCCACCGCACGATCCGACCTGCTCGGGCTGTCGGAGGCTGGACTGTTCGTGTTGGTCAAGGAAGGGAGGGCGTTCCGGTTCCTCGCCCCCGAGGATCTTGCAGGTAGACTGCGTCGGCACGAAGGCTGACTTCAGGAGATCTCCCGGCTCCACCCCTCCCACTTCCCCATCCACTCCTCGATCTCCCCCTCCGCCTCCACGATCCGCTTCGACGCCGCCACCCGCGCCTCGGGCTTCAGCGCGGGATCCGCCAGGTCCGCCAGCAGCCGCTCCTTCTCCTGCTCCAGCGCTGCGATCTGCGCTTCCGCCTCCTCGATCCACTCCTGCCGCCGTCGGATCTCGTTCTTGCTCAGCGGCCCGTCGGACCGTGCCGCCGGCGCCGACGCCGACGCGAGCGCGCGCGCCGGGGCGAGCTTCCCCGCTGCCGCCTTCTCCGCCGCCGCCCTCGCCAGCGCCGCGGCCGCGGCCTCCTCCCGCCGCGCCACATACTCCGACCACCCGCCGGCGAACTGCGCCGTCGTCGCCCGCCCCGCCGCGTCCCGCCCGAACACCAGCAGCCGCCGCGCGATCCGATCCAGGAACGACCTGTCGTGCGTCACCACCACCAGCGTCCCGGTGAACTCCTGCAGCGCCTCCTCCAGCGCCTCGCGCCCGCCGATGTCCAGGTGATTGGTCGGCTCGTCCAAGAGCAGCGTGTTGTGCCCTTCCTTGATCAGCCGCATCAGCGACAGCCGCCCGCGCTCGCCGCCGCTGAGCCGCCCCACCGGCCGGTCGATCATGTCGGCCCCGAACCCGAAGGCCCCGGCGAAGGAGCGCAGTTCCCCCTGCGTCGCCGCCGGCCACACCGACGCCAGCTCCTCCAGCACCGTGTTGCGGTCCGTCACGTTCCCCAAATGCTGGTCGTACAACCCGAGGTCCACGTTGTGCCCCACGACGACCCGCCCCCGCTCCGGGATCACCGACCCCGCCAGGATCTTCAGCAGCGTCGACTTGCCGCAGCCGTTGGGTCCCACCACGCCCAGCCGCTCCCCGCGCGCCACGCGCAGGTCCAGCCCCTCGAACAGCGGCGAGGCGCCGTAGCTCTTCGCCAGCCCGGTGGCCTCGAAGGCCGTCACGCCGCTCTCTCGCTCCGGCACCAGGTCGAACTTGAACGACGACGGACCGGCGACGGGCCGCTCGATCCGCTCCTCCTTCGCCAGCTGCTTGCGGCGCGACTGGGCCTGCTTGGTCTTCTGGCCCGCCAGGTTGCGGCGGATGAAGTCCTCGGCCTTCTCCACGCGCTCCTGCTGCTTGCGCCAGGCCGCCTCGTCGCGCTGGCGCTGCTCGGCCGAGTTGCGCAGCCAGGCGGTGTAGTTGCCGGCCCACGAAGTCAGCTTGGCGCGGTGCAGGTGCACGGTGCGCGTGGCGATGCGGTCCAGGAACCAGCGGTCGTGCGAGACCACGAGCACGGCGCCGGGGCGGCGCAGCAGGCGCTGCTCCAGCCACTCGCAGGCGTCGAGGTCGAGGTGGTTGGTGGGCTCGTCCAATAACAGGACCTGCGCGTCGTCCAGCAGGGCGGCCGCCAGGGCGGCGCGGCGGCGCTCGCCGCCGGACAGCACGCCGGGGTCGCGGCGCCACGCCTCCCGGGGCAGGCCCAGGCCGGCCAGGGCCTGCTCCAGGCGGGCGCGCCAGGTGTAGCCGTCGCGGTGCTCGTAGTCGGCCTGCAGGCGGCCCTGCTCGTGGGCGATGGCGACGGCCCGGTCGGGCGACGCCGCGGCCAGGTCGTCGGCCAGACGCGCCAGTTCGGCCTCGAGGTGCAGCTCGCGGGCGAAGGCCGAGGCGGCGACGGTGTCGTAGACCGTCAGGGCCGCGTCGGGGCCGGCGGTGAGCGAGGAGGACTGACGGAGCAGCCGCACGCGCACCCCGCCCGCGGCCTGGCGTTCGCCGCCGTGGGCCTCCAGCTCGCCGGCGATCAGGTTCAGCAGGGTGGACTTGCCGGCGCCGTTCTGGCCGATCAGGGCGTAGCGCTCGCCCTCGAGCAGGGTCAGCGAGGCGCCGCGCAGGATCGGCTCGCGGCCGAAGTCGAAGTCGACGTTTTGCAGGGAGATGAGGGACATGGCTCCGGCGAACAGAGGGGGTGGGGCCCCGGAGCTCGGTCCGGGGCCCGGTCGCGTGGCTCGGGGGTCAGTTCGCCTGACCCATCACCTTCAGGTCGGCCGGGTCGCCGGCCGGCGCTTCGTGGTTCGGCGTCTCGTGGTTCGGCGTCTCGTGGTTCGGCGTCTTGCGGTACTTCAGCGGCGGCACCCCGCAGCGGTCCTTGAAGGTGCGCGAGAAGTGGGCCAGGCTGTTGAAGCCGCACTCCTTGCTGACTTCCTCCACCGACAGGTCGAAGCGGCGCAGCAGGCGCTTGGCGTTGTCGATGCGGATCTGGATCAGGTAGTCGCTGAAGCTCATGCCGGTCTCGACGCGGAACAGGTTGGAGAAGTAGCCCGGCGACAGCGAGACCATCTCGGCCATGCGGTCGCGGTTGATGTTCTCCTTGTAGTTCTGCAGCACGTAGCGGCAGGCGTACTCGGCGCGGTAGTCCTGGATCTCGACCGTCGCGGTGACGGTCTCGCCGTGCTCGCCGCCGTGCTCCAGGACCACCTGGGGCAGCTGGCCGTCCCAGAGGGAGACGTCGGTGGGCAGGGGCGCCAGGCCGGCCTCGAGAGTCGCGCCCAGGGCGGAATCGTGTCCGGAGGCCTGGTGGACGGGGGCGGGTCGGGCCTGGGTGGTGGCGCCCTGGAGGAACTCCAGGACGTGCTGGGCCGACTTCTGGACGTTGGAGCGCTGGGCCACGAGCATCGGCGCGCTGTAGCGTTCCTGGAGCAGCTCGAGCGTGGCCTTGAAATCGGCCGGGATCTCGGCGGCGTAGACGAAGATCAGCCGGGAGCCTTCGGTCTGGTCGGCTCCGACGCCGTCGGCGACCGGGCGCAGCAGGATCTGGGGCCCGAAGAACGCGAAACACAGCTCGGCGGGATTCTTTTCGGGGGCGGCGCACAGGAAGAGGATCTTCTGCAGGGCCTCCAGGTCGCCCTGACGCTGCCTGGGATAGGACGGAAACTCAACAATGAAGCTGTTCCATGCTCCTTCGATCGGTTCCAGTCTGGATTTCACGACTGTCCCCCCCACACGTGACTGACGCTCCATCGTAGGCAAATCCACAGGTGAGTCGTTATCGACTTGAACAATGATAAGACGATTATAAGGGAACGCCTGACAACCTACAAGGAAATAATGTTAAAGACAACGCACGCTCATTCAGCGGGTTACGCCTCAAAGTTCCAGAAGTCGGCCCGTAGCCGGCGTGTAGAAATCTTGAATTTCGTCAAAAATAGTCACGCCGCTGTGAATCCTGGCCGCATCAATGGTCAAATGTCGGTCTCGCCCTCGCCGCCAGGCTCGCCGTCCATGGACTCGTCGGCCTCGATGTCGGCGATCCCGACCACGGCGTCGTCCTCGCCCTTGAGGCTGATGATGCGCACCCCCTGGGTGTTGCGGCCCAGGGTCGAGATGTCCCGCACGGCCATGCGGATGATGATCCCGTTGCGGGTGATGACCATCAGCTCCTGGCTGTCGGTCACCTCGCGGATGTCCACGACGCGCCCGTTGCGCTCGCTGCACTTGATCGTGATCAGGCCCTTGCCGCCGCGGCGCTGCACGCGGTAGTCGTCCAGCGGCGTGCGCTTGCCGTAGCCGTTCTCGGTGACCGTCAGCAGGGTGGCGCCGTCGCGCACCACCACCGTGCCGACCACGCGCTCGCCCGGGCTCAGCTCGATGCCCTTGACGCCGCGGGCGGTGCGGCCCATCGGCCGGATGTCGGACTCGTGGAAGCGGATGGCCATGCCGTCGCTGCTGGCCAGCACCACGTCCTGGTCGCCCTCGGTCAGCTGCGCCGCGACCAGCCGCTCGTCGTCCAGCAGGCTGATGGCGCGGATGCCGGCGCTGCGCGGGCGCGAGAAGTCGTCCAGCGACGTCTTCTTGACGATGCCCTGGTCGGTGCACAGCAGCAGGTAGCGGTCGGGATTGAACTCCCGCACCGGCAGCACCGCGTGCACCTTGTCGTCCTGCGCGATGTTGATCATGTTCACGATGGGCCGGCCCTTGGCCGTGCGCGCGGCCTGCGGCACCTGGTGGGCCTTCAGCCAGTAGAGCTGGCCCTTCTCCGTCAGCACCAGCAGGTGCTGGTGCGTGGTCGCCACGAACAGGTGCTCGACCCAGTCCTCGTCCTTGGTGCCCATGGCGGTGATGCCCTTGCCGCCGCGGCCCTGGGTGCGGTAGGTGTCCGAGGGCAGGCGCTTGGCGTAGCCCTGGTGCGAGATCGTGATCACGACCTCCTCGTCGGCGATGAGGTCCTCGAGGTCGAGGTCGTCCTCCTCCGGCTCGACGGTCGTGCGGCGGGCGTCGCCGTACTTCTCGCGCAGCTCGGCGATCTCCTCGCGGATGATCTGCAGCTGCAGGGCGCGGTCGGCGAGGATCGCCTTGAGCCGCCCGATCAGGGCCAGCAGCTCCCGGTACTCCTCCTCGATCTTGCGGCGCTCGAGCCCGGTCAGCCGGGCCAGGCGCAGGTCCAGGATCGCCTGCGCCTGCTTCTCCGACAGGCCGAAGCCCGCCATCAGGCCGGCGCGCGCGATCTCCGGCGAATCGCTCTTCTTGATCAGCTCGACGATCTCGTCGATGTGGTCCAGGGCGATGCGGTAGCCCTCCAGGATGTGGGCCCGCTCCTCGGCCTTGTTCAGGTCGAAGCGGGTGCGGCGGACCACGACCTCCTCGCGGAACCTCAGGAACTCCTGCATCGTCTCCTTCATCGTCATCACCCGGGGCCGGTTGTCCACCAGCGCCAGGTTGATCACGCCGAAGGTCTGCTGCAGCTGCGTGTGCGCGTAGAGCTTGTTGAGCACCACCTGGGGGTAGGCGTCCTTCTTCAGGACCACCACCACGTGCATGCCCTGGCGGTCGGACTCGTCGCGCAGGTCGCTGATGCCCTCCAGCACGCCGTCGCGCACCAGGTGCGCGATCTTCTCCACCAGGGCGGCCTTGTTCACCTGGTAGGGGATCTCGGTGATGGCGATGACGGCGCGCCCCTTGGCGTCCTCCTGGATCTCGGCCCGCCCGCGCACGACCAGCCGGCCGCGGCCGGTGTTGACGTAGTCGACGATGCCGCGCCGGCCGCGGATGACGCCGCCGGTCGGGAAGTCCGGGCCCTGCACGAAGCGCAGCATGTCGTTGGGCGCCAGGTCGGGGTCGTCCAGCAGCGCGACCAGGCCGTCGCAGATCTCGCCCAGGTTGTGGGGCGGGATCTTGGTGGCCATGCCCACGGCGATGCCGTCGGCGCCGTTGATCAGCAGGTTGGGGATGGCCGCGGGCATCACCGAGGGCATGGTGCGCGAGCCGTCGTAGTTGGCGACGAAGTCGACGGTGTCCTTGTCCAGGTCCCGCAGCACCTCGACGGCCACGCGGGTCATGCGGGCCTCGGTGTAGCGCTCGGCCGCGGCGCTGTCGCCGTCCACCGACCCGAAGTTGCCCTGCCCGTCCACCAGCGGGTAGCGCAGGCTGAAGTCCTGCGCCATGCGCACCAGGGTGTCGTAGGCCGACGCCGTGCCGTGCGGGTGGTAGTTGCCCGTGGTGTCGCCGGTGATCTTGGCGGACTTGCGGTAGGGCTTGCCCGGCAGCAGGTTAAGGTCGTTCATCGCCGTCAGCACGCGCCGGTGCACGGGCTTCAGCCCGTCGCGGACGTCGGGGATCGCGCGCGAGATGATGACGCTCATGGAGTACTCGAGGTACGACTGCTCCATCTTCTCGTTGATGTCGACCTCGACCACCGTGCCGAAATTCTTCTCCGTCATCGCGTCCTCTCCCCCGCCCCGCTCAGATGTCCAGGTTGTCGAAGCGGACCCGGCCCGCGTTCTCCTCGATGAAGCGCCGGCGCGATTCGACGTCGTCGCCCATCAGCACCGTGAAGACGCGGTCGGCCTGCGCCGCGTCCTCCAGCGTCACGCGCGTCAGCGTGCGCTTCTCGGGGTCCATGGTGGTCTCCCACAGCTGCTCGGGGTTCATCTCGCCGAGGCCCTTGTAGCGCTGCACGTAGACGCCCTTGGCGCCGCCGAACTCCTCCACCAGGCGGTCCTTCTGGTCCTCGGTGTAGCAGTAGCGCTCCAGCTTGTCCTTCTTCACGCGGTACAGCGGCGGCTGGGCGATGTACATGTGGCCGTTCTCGATGACCTCGCGGAAGTAGCGGAAGAACAGCGTCAGGATCAGCGTGCTGATGTGCGCGCCGTCGACGTCGGCGTCGGTCATGATGATGATGCGGTGGTAGCGCAGCTTGCTGAGGTCGAAGATGCCCGCGCCGACGCCGGTGCCCAGCGCCGTGATGACCGTGCGCACCTCGTCGTTGCCCAGGATCTTGTCCAGGCGCGCCTTCTCCACGTTCAGGATCTTGCCCTTCAGGGGCAGGATGGCCTGGAAGCGCCGCTCGCGGCCCTGCTTGGCCGAGCCGCCGGCCGAGTCGCCCTCCACCAGGTACAGCTCGCACTCGGCGGGGTCGTTGCTCTGGCAGTCGGCCAGCTTGCCCGGCAGCGCCGCGGAGTCCAGGGCCGACTTGCGGCGCGTGAGGTCGCGGGCGCGGCGCGCGGCCTCGCGGGCCTGCGCGGCGCCGATGCACTTGCTGACGATCTTCTTGGCCGCCGTCGGGTGCTCGGCCAGGTAGGCGCCCAGCGTCTGGTTGACGAGCTGCTCGACCTGCCCCTTGACCTCGGTGTTGCCCAGCTTGGTCTTGGTCTGCCCCTCGAACTGCGGCTCGGGGATCTTGACCGAGATGACCGCCGTCAGCCCCTCGCGCACGTCGTCGCCGCTGAGGGCTGGCAGGTCCTTCTTGAACATGTTCTCGGCCTGGCCGTAGGCGTTGATCGTGCGCGTGAGCCCGGCCCGGAAGCCCGACAGGTGGCTGCCGCCCTCGTGGGTGGGGATGTTGTTGGCGAAGGTCAGCACGTTCTCGGTGTAGCCGTCGTTGTAGTCGATGGCGATCTCGATCTGGACGCCGTCCTTCTCGCCCTCGATCAGCACCGGCTCGTCGCAGATCGGCGTCTTGTTCTCGTTGATCCACTTCACGAAGGCGACGATGCCGCCCTCGTAGTTGAAGCGCTCGCCGCGCGGCGGGCTCTGGCGCTCGTCGGCGATGTGGATGGTCAGGCCGCGGTTCAAGAACGCCAGTTCGCGCAGGCGCGAGCGCAGCGTCTCGTAGTTGTAGACGCGCTCGGGGAAGATCTCGACGTCGGGCTGGAAGGTGACCGTGGTGCCGGTGGCGTCGCTCCCCGACGCGCGCACGGGGCGCACCTCGGTGACCGGGATGCCGCGCTCGTACTGCTGCTCGTAGACCTGGCCGTCGCGCAGCACCTCGACCTTCAGGTGCGAGCTGAGCGCGTTGACGCAGCTCACGCCCACGCCGTGCAGGCCGCCGGATACCTTGTAGCTGCCCTTGTCGAACTTGCCGCCGGCGTGCAGGCTGGTCATGACGACCTCGAGCGCCGGCTTGTGCTCGGTGGCGTGCATGTCGACCGGGATGCCGCGGCCGTCGTCCACCACGCGCACGGCGTCGCCGGGCAGGATGGTGACCGTGATCTCGCGGCAGAAGCCGGCCAGGGCCTCGTCGATCGAGTTGTCGACGACCTCGTAGACCAGGTGGTGCAGCCCGCGCAGCCCCGTGTCGCCGATGTACATGGCGGGGCGCTTGCGCACGGCCTCGAGGCCCTTCAGGACCTGGATGCCGTTGGCGGTGTATTCCTGGGACGCTGCGCTCATCGCCCGTCACCTCTCCTAGGCGTCGCCGCCGGTTTCCATCCCGGTCGGCCGGTGTAACCCTACGTCTGTTGCTTTCCCGCGTCGCCGCGGTAGCCGGCGGCGCGGTCCCGGTGCAGCCACCGGATCTCGCGCACGGTGCCCTCGCCGTGGCGCTCGTTGTACTTGCGGGCGATGGTCGGGAACAGGAGCGTCAGCTCCTGGCGCCAGGCGCCGTGGTCCGCGTCCAGGACGAGCACGCCGTCCCGCAGGTCCACCGCGCGGCTGTGCGCGGCGACCCGCTCGCCGGCGATCTGCGCCCAGTCCTCCAGCACGGACCGCTCCGCGAAGCGCCGCCCGAGGCCGGCCGCCGCCAGCGCCGAAGGCAGGATGTCGCCCACCGACTGGGGTTTGCCCTTGCCGCGCACGCCCGTCATGGAGCTTCGGTGATCCTTCCGGCCTCGACCGCCCAGCGCCGCGCGTCCCGCGGCCGCCAGCCGGCCACGTCGTCCGCCCGCGCGGTCGCGATGAACACCTGGTGCATCTGCGCGGTCGCCTCCTGCAGCCGCCGCGCGCGTTCCTGGTCGAGCTCGCTGAAGATGTCGTCGAAGAAGAGGATGGGGCGGATCCGCCTCCTGCGGAACACCAGTTCTCCCTGGGCCAGCTTCAGCGCGATGGCCACCGAGCGGGTCTCCCCCTGGGAACCGAACGTCCTGAGATCCACGCCGTCGAGCGACAGGGCCAGGTCGTCGGCGTGGGGTCCGGCGAGGCAGCGCCCGCGCCGGATTTCCGCCTCCCCAATATAGTCGAGAAGCGACGAAATTTCCCGGGTTAAATCCGCCGCCGGGGCCTCTTTTTCGGCGATCTCGAGGCCGGGCGCGTAGACGATTTCCAGCGTCGCCGACCGGCCCGTGAACCCGGCCAGCACGTCCTGCGCCACCGGACCGAGTTCGCGCGCGTAGCGGGCGCGATCGCGGATCAGGGGCGCCGCGTGCTGCGCCATCTCGTCGCTCCAGGCCCGCAGGTCGTCGCGCAGGCCCGCGCGGCCGCGGCCGCCGGCCGCCGCGTCCCGCAGCAGGCTCGTCTTCTGCTTCAGCGCGCGGTTGTAGGCCTGCAGCGCGACGAAGTAGGCGTGGTCCAGGCCGCAGAGCCCCTGGTCGAGGTAGCGGCGGCGGCCCTCCGGCGCGCCGCGCACCAGCGTCACGGTCTGCGGGTCGTAGACCACGGTGGCCAGGCGGCCCACCAGGTCCGCCTTGCGCGGCACCGGTTCGCCGGCCACGCGCAGTCGGCGCCCGCCCCCGCGTTCCAGGCCGTACTCGTAGCTCTCGAGGTGGCCGCTCTCGGTCTCGGCCGCGACCGCGACGCGGGCGGCGTCGGCGTCGAAGCCGATGAGCTCCTCGTCGCGGGCGCCGCGGTAGGAGCGGCCCAGGGCGGGGTAGTTCAGCGCCTCGAGCAGGTTGGTCTTGCCCTGGCCGTTGGCGCCGGTGAAGACGTTGACCCCGGGCGAGAACGAGAGCCGGGCTTCCGCGAGGTTGCGGAAGCCCGACAGGGAAGCTTCGATCAGCCGCACGGCGGCCTCACTCGGAGGTCAGGCGCAGCGGCATCAGCAGGCAAAGCAGGTCGCCGTCCGGGGAGTCGCCTTCCGGGCGCACCAGGGCCGCGCTCTGCGAGTCGCGCAGGGAGAAGCGGAGCGTGTCGGCGCCGACGTTCTTCAGCACGTCCAGCAGGTACGTGTAGTTGAACCCGATCTCCATGGCCTCGCCGTCGAACTCCACCGGCATCTCGTCCTCGGTGCGGCTGCCGTCGGTGCCCGAGGCGCTCAGCTCCAGGCGGCCGGCCTCGACGCCCAGGCGGATCTGGCTGGTCACGCGGTCGGCGGTGATCGAGACGCGCCGCGCCGCGGTGTTCAGCGCCTCGCGGTCGACGATCATCTGCAGGTTGTTGGCCTGCGGGATCACGGCCGTGTAGTCGGGGAACGGCCCCTCGAGCAGGCGGATGTGCAGGACGGTCTCCCCCAGCCGGAAGCTGATCTGGTTGTCGCCGAACTTGACGCGGGCGGTCTCGACGCCCTCGGCCAGGCGCACGAACTGCAGCAGGCCCGGGGTGTCGGCGATGACGCTGCGCACCTCGGCGACCGTCCAGTCCATCTTGCGCTCGATGCGGGCCAGGCGGTGGGCGTCGGTGGCGACCATGGCCAGGGACGTCGGCTTCAGTTCCCACAGGATGCCCAGCAGGGCCGGCCGGGTCTCGTCGCGCGAGACGGCGTAGCTGGTGGCGCGGACCATGCGGGCCAGGACGCCGGCGTCGACCTCGTGACCCTCGCCCTCGGGCATGCCGGGCAGCGAGGGGAACATCGCCACGTCCATGCACTGCTCGCTGAGGCTCGACTTGCCGGCGACGACGCTGACGCGGCCGCCCTTCTCCGAGACGACGACCTCGCCCGCGGGCAGGCTGCGCACGAAGGAGACGAACTTGGACGCCGGCACGGCGATCCGCCCGCCGTCCTTGACCGACACCTTGTCGGTGGACGTCGTGACGGACATGTCCAGGTTCGACGACGAGGCCGTCAACCTGCCCTTGTCCACCTCCAGCAGCACGCAGTTCAGCACGGGCATGACCGGCTTGTTGGCCACCACGTTGGCGACGATCGCCAGGGCTTTCTGCAGGTCGTCCTGCTGGATCGTGAACTTCAAGGGTCGTCCTCCGGATCTGGGTGGGTGCCCGCTGGCGGCGCCGCTTCGCGAGGGATGCCCATGATAGGAACCGCGCTCTCCCTCTTCAAGTCTTTATAGATAAAGTAGGAGAGGTAGTAGGAGCGGTGGACAGGGTGGATATCTCCCCGGTTCCCGCCCCTTTCCCGCCCGGCGACACCCAGGAGCGCTCCGCGGCGCCGTTGCGGATGGTGGACGGTTCGTGGATGACCCGGGGGTTCGCGGCCCGTCGTCCACCAGGCCGCGTCCGTGCACGTTTCGCGCACCGCCCGTCCACAGGCTTCTCCCCAGGCGCGCCGGGGGGGAAAGCGAGGCCGGCCTCCCCGCGGAGGCCGGCCGGGCGCGTCGTCCTAGAAGCGCGCGAAGAGGTCCTTGATGGTCCCGCGGAAGCGCGGGTCCTCCTCGATGAGGCCCCTGATCTTCTGGCACGCGTGCAGGACGGTGGTGTGGTCGCGGTTGCCGAACGCGCGACCGATTTGGTTGAGGGAGACGCCGACCTTTTCCCTGGCGAGATACATGGCCACCTGGCGGGCCAGGACGAGGTCCTGGGTGCGCCGTTTGGACTTGAGCTGATCGACCGTGACGCGATAATGCTCGCAGGAGACATGCATCGCGTCGGCGATCGTCGCCGCCCTGACCGGAGACGTCTGGAACACGGAGGAGAGTACTTCGGAGGCCATGTCCAGACTGATCTCGCTGCCAGTGAGACCTGCAAACGCCAGGAGTTTGATCAGCGCTCCCTCGAGATTGCGGATGTTGTTGGTGACGTTCGTGGCGACGTACTCGATGACGTCGTCGGAGATGTAGATGTTGTTGGTCTCGACCTTCTTCTTGAGGATCGCGACCCGGGTCTCGAAATCGGGCGCCTGGACGTCCACCAGCAGGCCCCACTCGAAACGCGAGCGCAGGCGCTCCTCGAGCGTGGGGATCTCCTTGGGCGGGCGGTCCGAGGTCAGCACGATCTGCTTGCTGTCGTTGTAGAGCGTGTTGAACGTGTGGAAGAACTCCTCCTGCGTGGACTCCTTGCCCGCGAGGAAGGCCACGTCGTCCACCAGCAGGACGTCGACGTTGCGGTACTCGTTCTTGAACTCGTAGGTGCGGTTCTTCTGGATCGACCAGATCAGGTCGTTCATGAACTGCTCGGCCGTGATGTAGCAGACCTTGCGCCCGGGCGCCCCGGCCAGCACCGCGTTGCCGATGGCGTGCATCAGGTGGGTCTTGCCCAGGCCGACGCCGCCGTGGATGAACAGCGGGTTGTAGACCCCGCCCGGCTTCTCGCTGACCGCCACCGAGGCCGCGTAGGCCATCTTCGAACCCGAGCCGATGACGAAGCTGTCGAAGGTGTAGTCGCGGTTCAGGTAGATCCGGCCGTGGCCCTGGCGGGCCGCGGCGGGCGGGGGAGTCGGCTCCTCCGCGGGCAGCACCTCGGCCTCCTCGACGATGGCGCCGGCGTCGAACAGGTCGCGCCGGCGGTCCGACGCGGTCTCGTCGAACGTGTAGGTGCAGGTCACGGGCCGCCCGAAGTGGTCGGCCAGGGCCTGGGTGAGCGTCGCGGAGTGGTGCTCGCTGAACCAGTCCTGGAAGAACCGGTCCGGGCACAGGATCCGGATCCCGTCGGCGTCCCACGCCACCGGGCGCAGGGGCGAGAACCAGGTCTCGAAGGTCTGCTGGGAGACCTTCTGGCGGATCAGGTCGAGGACCGCGTCCCAGTAGCTGGTCAGGGGAGCCAGTTCCATCAGGTGGTTGCCCCTTCCTTGGTCGCGAGACGGACTTCCCCAACCGGCGCCCACTTATGCACAGGTGGGCCGCCACGACAAATCCAACAATTTCATTGAGTTGCGAAAACCGACGCCGGGTTTCTATGTCAAGTTATCCACAGGACCGGAGAATTGTGGATAATCTTGGGGCGCCATTCCTTGGTTTTCAACAGCCGTGGAGCGAAGCTAGCATGGCCCAAAATGGGCTGCAAGGATTTTCTTCCAGGCGTTTTAAAAAGACCTGAACTCCCAGGCGTTCACGGAGTTGCGCCCCTGGAGCCCGGCCGCCGCCGACGGTTCGGGTCGGTGCCCAGCCCCCGGTGTCCCGGACCCGCCGAACCCCGGAACCGCCTCCCGGCGGCATTCCGGGGCCGATCCGTCGGCGAAGTTCCTTGACACTCCCCCGCGATCGGCATAATCTTCATCGGTTCTGCTCTGAAAACCCGTTGCACAAGGAAGGCCCCCGTGAAGAGGACCTATCAGCCCAGCAATATCAAGCGCGCCCGCACCCACGGCTTCCGCTCGCGGATGGCCACCAAGGGCGGGCGTCTCGTCCTGAAGCGCCGCCGCGCCAAGGGCCGCAAGCGCGTGAGCGTCTGATGTCGGGATGGGTCTGATGTCGGGACCTCGAGGACGGATGTGAATCCGCGATCGCTGACCCGGCAGAAGGATTTCCAAAAGGTCTATCTGGAAGGCCGGAAACTCGTCACCCGCACGTTCGTCCTCCATCTGCTTCCGGCTCCGGACGACGCCAAGGCGGTCGTCGCCAGCAAGAAGGTCGGCGGAGCCGTCCAGCGCAATCGGGCCAAGCGACTCCTGCGGCACATGCTCCAGGCGGTGTTCTTCCCGGGCTCGGAAGCGACCGTGAAGAAGACCGCTTGGTTTGTCGACGGCGCCGGGGCGAGACCGCAGGATGACGGGGAGGCCGCGACGGGCCTGTGGGTCGTCGCGGTGGGACGGCGGCCGATCCTCGAGCGCGACATCCACGACGTCATCGTGGACGCGCGCGCCGCGCTCGCCCGCCTGGACGAGCCTGACCGAGTCGAGCCCGATCGAGTCGAGCCCGATCGAGTCGAGCCCGACGCCGGTCGGCCGCAGCAGCCGGAGGGTCACTAGAAGCATGTGGCGCGCGCCCTACCTGCTGGTCAGGATCTACCAGCGTCTGCTCTCGCCGCTGCTGCCCGCCACGTGCCGCTACGAACCCTCGTGTTCCGAATACGCCGCCGAAGCCCTGCGCGCGCACGGCCTGCGGCGCGGGACGGCCCTCGCCGCGCGCCGCATCCTGCGCTGCCACCCCTGGCGCGCCGGCGGCCACGATCCGGTGCCCCCCGTCGCGGCGGGCGCCTCCTCCCACCACGGAGATCACCGTCATGGATAGACGCACGCTCCTGGCCATGCTGCTGTTCCTGGTCCTGTTCCTGGTCTGGTCGAAGGTGATGGACCGCTACCGGCCGGAACCGGCGCCGGTGCGCACCGCCGCCGAGAGCGTCTCCGGGAGCGGCACCGACGTCGTCGCCGGCGACGCGGGAGCCGCCGGGACCGCGGCCCTCGCCGCGACCGACACGTCGGCCGCCTTCGCGGCCGGCCCCGGCGGCGTCTTCGCGACGCCGGGCGACGCGGTCTACGAGATCGGCAACGAGCTGTTCACGCTGCGCATCGCCGAGGCCGGCGGCGCGATCGTCGGCTGCAAGCTCCGCGATTACCGCAACGGCGACGGCGGCGGCGTGGAGCTGGTGCCCCCCGCCGGCGCGCTCGACGAACCGCCCGCGGGCGACGTCCTGGTGCGCGAGAGCGGCGAGCTGGACGTCGGCCGGGCGCCGTTCCTGCCCGTCGGCGAGGCCGGCTTCAGGCTGGGCGCGGGCGCCGCGCCGCGCGAGCTGGTGCTGGAGGCCGCGGGCGCCGGCGGCCTGGTCGTGCGCAAGATCTTCACGCTGCGGCCCGGCGACTACATCGTGGACGTGCGCTACGAGACGCCGTCGGGCGGCCCCGTGCTGCGCGGCGCGCGCTTCGTCTGGCGGCGCGGCATCGCGATCACCGAGCACGCGACCAAGGCCATGATGCAGCGCGGCAGCTTCCGCTCATTCGTGCAGGTGGGGGAGGACTTCCACGCGGTGTCGCAGGACAACGTGGTCAAGGGCAAGGGCGAGGAGGCGTTCCGCGGCACCGTCCGCTTCGCCGGCGTGCAGAACAAGTACTTCTCGATCCTCGGCTTCCTGCCCGACGACGGCCGCTCGGCCGCCGAGGGCCGCGTCACGCTCGGCGGCGACCGCGAGACGGGCCACCAGGCCTGGGAGTTCGAGGTCCCCGCGCGTCCCGGCGCCGGCGCGGCGACCGCCGCGCTGTCGCTCTATCTCGGCCCCAACGACTACCGTCGTCTGCGGGCCCACGGCCACGATCTCGAGAAGATCGTGAACCTGGGCTGGAAGTGGATCCAGCCCATCAGCGAACTCGTGCTGCGCCTGATGAACTGGCTGCACGGGTTCATCCCCAACTACGGTTGGGTCATCGTCATCATCTCCATCCTCAGCAAGCTGGTGTTCTGGCCGCTGACGGCCAAGGGCACCAAGGCCATGAAGCAGATGCAGGACTCGCAGGCCAGGCTGAAGCCGAAGCTGGACGCGCTGAAGAAGAAGCACAGCGGCGACCCGCAGCGCTACAACCAGGAGATGATGAAACTCTACAAGGAAGAGGGAGTGAATCCCCTCGCGGGCATGTCGGGCTGCATGCCGATGCTGGTCCAGATGCCGGTGTTCATCGCGCTCTACCAGGTGCTCTACAACATGGTGGACCTGCGCATGACGCCCTGGCTGGGCTGGATCAAGGACCTGTCGCAACCCGACGCGCTGTTCGTGCTGCCGTTCTCCCTGCCGCTGCTCGGCAACCTGTTCAACCTGCTGCCCCTGCTGATGGCGGCGGTGACCTGGTGGCAGACCAAGCTCACGCCCACCGGCGGCGCGGGCGGGCAGATGGCGGCCATGAACACGATCATGCCCGTGATGATGCTCTTCTTCCTCTACAACATGCCTTCCGGACTCGTGATCTACTGGACGATCAACACGGCCGTCACGGCCCTGCAGACCTGGAGGATCCACAAGTCCGCACCCGCATCGGGAGGTGCACCAGCGTGAAGAACGAGAAACTGCCAGGCGACACCTGCGAGGGCAAGGGCCGCACGGTCGACGAGGCCGTCTCCGAGGCCCTGCTCCAGCTCGGCGCCCGCCGCGACGAGGTCCAGATCGAAGTGCTCGACGAGGGCAAGGACGGCCTGTTCGGCCTGATCGGCCGCCGTTCGGCCCGCGTCCGCGTCCGCCGCCGCGGCGGCGCCCGCGGCCGGCAAGACGCATCGCGATCCGCCGCGTCCGGCGATCGCGGCCACGGTTCTGACCGGGGTCGCGGCTCGGATCGTGGCCGCGGCTCCGAACGCGGTCGCGGCCAGGACCGCGGCCAGGGCGGCGACCGCAACCGCGGCGCGGCCCGCGTCGATGGCCAGCAGCGGCCGGCCGGCGGTCGCGACGAACAGCGCGGTCGCGACGGCGGCAGGTATCGCGACGGCGACCGGAGCCGCGACAACGACCGCAGCCGTGACGGCGGCCGCGGCCGCCGCGACGAACGCCCGCGCAACGAGCCCCGCCAGGACGCCCGCCCCGGCTCCCGCCCCGTCGAGACCCGCGAGGCCCGAGAGGACCAGGAGAGCCGGGAAGGCCGGTCCAGCCGCCGCCGCCGCCCGCGCGGCCGGCGTCCCGATGGCGACGCCGCGCCCGCCGCGCGCCTCGACCCGCGCCCGGAGGCGGCGGGGGGCATCGAGTTCGATCGCGAGGCGCCGGTCCGCGTGGAGGCGCCCATGACGGCCGCCGCCCCGGTCGCCCGCGAGCCGGAGACCGTGCACGCGGACCGCGCCGAGTCCTTCGACGCGGACCGCCGGGAAGCCCACCAGGAGGAGCGCCAGGACATGCACCACGAAGACCAGCCCACGCCGCCCGCGGCCGCCCGCCTCGACAGGGACGCCGCCGCCGGCGAGGCCGTCGTCGCCGCCGACCTGGTCAAGCCCCGCCGCGGCGTTCCGACCGCGGAGGCCGCCGAGACCCAGCGCCTCTTCACCGAGGAGCTGATGGTGCGCTGCGGCTTCCCCTGCCGCGTCACCGTGAACCCCGGCGACTACAACCAGGTCAAGCTCGTGACCGACGAGGACAGCGCCGACGTCCTGATCGGGCGGCGGTTCTACGCGCTCGATTCGATCGAGCACCTGGTCGACCGCATGGCGACCGTGGCCATGGGCGACCACGTCTCGATGAACCTGGACATCAACAACCACCGCCTGCGCCTCGACGGGCGCCTGGTGACGATGGCGGCCGAGGCCATGGACCGCGCCCGCCGCGAGGGCCAGCCCGTGCACCTGCCGCCGATGAACCCCCGCGAGCGGCGCGTCGTGCACATGGAGGTCGCCCGCTGCGAGGGACTGATGACGGAGACCGAGGGCGAGGGGTATGATCGCCATGTGATCGTCCTCCCCGACGACGGCTCGCGCCCCGCGACCGAGGACGAGTCCTAGGCGCGCGATCGCACCGCCGATGCGGACACGGGGGGCGGCGCGGCGCGCCGCCCCTTTTCATGACGGGTTGGGCATGTCCACGACCAACGACACGATCGTCGCGATCGCCACCGCGGCCGGGGAGGCCGGCCTGGCGATCGTGCGCCTGAGCGGCCCCGGCGCCGTGGGCGTCGCCCGCCGCCTGGCCGGCGCGCGCGCGCTGCCGCGCGAGGGCGTGCGCTCCCACCAGGCGCGCGCCGCGACGCTGCGAGACGCGGCGGGGGAGATCCTCGACCACGGCCTCGTGCTGCCCATGCTGGCGCCGCGCTCCTACACCGGCGAGGACGTCGTCGAATTCCACTGCCACGGCGGCGCCCTCTGCGCGCGGCGCGTGACGGCGGCCTGCCGCGACGCCGGCGCGCGCCCGGCCGGCCCCGGCGAGTTCACGCGGCGCGCGTTCCTGAACGGCCGCCTGAGCCTCGACCAGGCCGAGGCCGTGGCCGACCTGATCCACGCCGAGGACGAGCTCGCGGCTCGCGCCGCCCTGCGCCAGCTGCGCGGCGGCCTGCGCCGCGACGTCGAGGCGATCGAGCGGCCGCTGCTGGACCTGCTCGCCCGGCTCGAGGGCGGCCTGGAGTTCGAGGGCGACGACGCCGCGGCCGTCGCCGTGCCGCGCGCGGGCCTGCTGGCCGTCCTGGACGCCGCGCTCGCCGCGCTCGCGCGGCTGCTGGCCGACGCCGACGCCGCGCGCCGCGTGCGCGAGGGCGTGCACGTCGTGCTGCTGGGCGCGCCGAACGCGGGCAAGAGCTCCCTGTTCAACGCCCTGCTGTCGCAGGAGCGCGCGCTGGTCGACGCGGAGCCCGGCACGACGCGCGACGTCGTCACCGCGCGCCTGCGCCTCGGCGGCGTGAGCTTCGTGCTGCACGACACCGCGGGCCTGCGGTCCGACGGCGGGCGCGTCGAGGCCCTCGGCATGGCGCGCGCCCGCGAGGCGGCCGCGTCGGCCGACGTCGTGCTGCTGCTGTCGGACCTGACCGCACCGGCCGGGCGCGACGTCGCCGACATTCCCGCCGGCGTCGCCGTCCTGAACGTGGCAGCCAAGGCCGACCTCGCCGCTCCCGCGCGGCGCGAGGCCGCCCGCGCGGAGGGTCGCCTCGTGACGTCCGCGCGCGACGGCACCGGCCTCGACGAGCTGCGCGCGGCCCTGCTGGCGGCGGCCGACGGCGAGCGTCTGCGCGAGGTCGCGGACCTCGGCCACGCGTTCCACGAGCGCCACCGGCACCGCCTCGCCGCGGCGCGGGACGAGCTCGCCGCCCTGCGCGACGAGGTTGCGCTTCGCGACGCGCCTGCCGAAGTTGCCGCCGGGCTGCTCGCGGGGATCCTCGCGGAGCTGGGCGAAGTGACCGGCCGGGTGTTCAGCGAGCACCTGCTGGGCGAGGTCTTCGCCCGTTTCTGCGTCGGCAAGTAGAAGCCATCAGAGAAGATTCAAGATGAAATCGTTCGAGGTGAATGCGTTCGAGGTGATCGTCATCGGCGGCGGCCACGCCGGCATCGAGGCCGCCCTCGCGGCGGCCCGGCTGGGCGCCCGCACCGCGCTGGTGACGCACGATCGCCGCGAGATCGGCCGCATGCCCTGCAACCCCGCGGTCGGCGGGCTGGGCAAGGGCCACCTCGTGCGCGAGATCGACGCGCTCGGCGGGGAGATGGGCCGCGCCATCGACGAGACGGGGATCCAGTTCCGCGTGCTGAACCGCAGCAAGGGGCCGGCGGTGCGCGCGCCGCGGGCCCAGGCCGACAAGCACGCCTACCAGGCGCGCATGGCCGCGGTCGTCGCCGCGCAGGACGGCCTCGTCGTCGTGGAGGGGGACGCGGCCGACCTGCTGGTCGACGCTCCCGCGGGCTCGTCGCCGGCCCGCCTGCGGGGCGTGGTCCTGTCCGACGGGCGCGAACTGCTCGCCCCGCGCGTGGTGCTGGCGACCGGCACCTTCCTGGGCGGCCTGATGCACGTGGGGGACGAGCGCACCGAGGGCGGTCGCGAGGGCGCCGCGGCGTCCATGGGCCTCAGCGGCGCCCTTGAGCGCTGCGGCTTCGCGCTGCGCCGCCTGAAGACCGGCACGCCGCCGCGGCTGTGGCGCGATTCGCTCGACTTCTCGCGGCTCGAAGTTCAGCCCGGCGACGAGCGCATTGAGCCTTTCTCTTTTATTACCAACGAGTTACGCACAATGCAGGTCCCCTGCCATCTGACCTGGACCAGCGAGCGCACCCACGCCCTGATCCGCGACAACCTGCACCGGTCCCCCCTGTTCGGCGGCATCATCGAGGGCACGGGGCCCCGGTACTGCCCCTCCATCGAGGACAAGGTCGTGCGCTTCGCCGACCGCGAACGTCACCTCGTCTTCCTGGAGCCGGAGGGGCGCGACTCCGCCGAGATCTACGTCAACGGCCTCTCGACGAGCCTGCCGCGCGATGTCCAGGACGCCTTCGTGCGCACCCTGCCTGGCCTGGAGCGCGCCGTCCTGGCAAGGCACGGCTACGCGGTCGAGTACGACAGCGCGCCGTCCTGGCAGGTCCGGGCGTCCCTGGAGAGCAAGCCGGTCGCGGGGTTGTACCTGGCCGGGCAGATCCTCGGCACGTCCGGCTACGAGGAGGCGGCGGCCCAGGGCCTGGCAGCCGGCGTGAACGCGGTGCGCAGCCTCGACGGGCGGGAGCCGCTGGACCTGCCCCGCGGCGGCTCGTACCTGGGCGTGCTGCTGGACGACCTCACGACCAAGGACATCACCGAGCCCTACCGGATGTTCACGTCCCGCGCCGAGCGGCGGCTGGCCCTGCGCTGCGACAACGCGGCGGCGCGACTGCTGCCCCTGGCCGCCGAGATCAGCCTGCTGCCGGGGGCGGAGTTGCGGCGGCTGCATGCGCGCGTGGCTGCCGCCGAGCGCGCCGGTCGGGTGCTGCGGACCCTGCGTTGCCGCGATCTCGTGCACGGCGGCAGCGTGGCCGCGTCGGACCTGGTCCTGCAGGCGCCCGGCGGGCTGGACGCGCCATCGCTGCCAGCCGACATCCCGGACGAGCTGCGCGACGCCGTCGCGGCGGCGCTGCTCCCGGCGGCCGACGAGCCGATGCTGCCGGTCCGCCTGGTCGAAGAAGCCCTGCTGCAGGCGGCCGTGGACCTGCGCTACGAAGGCTACATCGCCAAGCAGGACAAGCTGCTGGCCCGCCAGGACCACCTGGGCAACCTCGAGTTGCCCGAGGACCTGCCCTATGCGGGGATGACGACCCTGAGCAAGGAGTCCCGCGAGAAGCTGGCGCGTCTGCGCCCCGCCAGCCTGGGTCAAGCCTCCCGGATCGACGGCGTGCGCGCCTCCGACCTGGCCGTGCTGTCGGTCTTGGCCCGGCGGTGGCGGGACGAGAAGGAGGGAACGTCGTGAGCTGTCTCGAGCTTTCCCTCGCCGCGCGGGTCGCGCTGGAGCGCCACGGCGCCGAAGTCCTGCGCTGGAACGCCCGATTCAGCCTCATCTCCCGGGTTGCTCCCGAACAGCGGCTCCTCGCCCTCCAGCAGGAGTGCGACGCGGCCTTTCGAGCCCTGCACGAGGCCTGGCCGGAGTTCCGGTCGGGCGCATCGGGAGACGCCAGGCCCTTGCGTTATATCGACCTGGGGTCCGGCGGCGGTTTCCCCGGGCTCATCTGGCAGGCCTGGCTCCAGGACGTCGGCCTTCCCGACATGACGCTTGTCGGGACTCTGCTCGTCGAACCCCGCGACAAGCGCGCCTGGCTCCTCGAGCAAGTCGCGCGCGCCGCCGGCTGGCCGGTCGAGGTCCGACGGGTCCATTGGGGCCGCCGCCAGCCTCCGCCGCCCAGCCTGTTGCCGCCGGCCCACGACCTGATCACCTTGAAGGCCCTGCGCCTCACCGATGACGACATCCTGTCTGGTTGGCGCCGCGAGCGGCCCGACGGCGGGACCCCGGTCACCATCTGCCGCTTCTGTTCCGCTGAGGACGGCAGCCCTGCAGCGGTGGCCGAAGCGGGGCTGGGCCTGCCGGTCGCGGATGGCCCGGGCGCACCCGGGACGCCGTTCAGCCGCCGCCTTCCCTTCAGCCACCCTTCGGGTCTCGACGCTCTCCTCATCTCGCACTACCCCGCCACACATCGTCACGCCGACGCCTGAACCCGGCTTCCTGTTCCACGTGGAACCAGCCAGGCACCCGGGGGGGGGCCGCTCTCGCTGTTCCACGTGGAACAGGCCGCCGATTGCCGGCGCGCCCAACTTATCAACAAGTTTTTACTCATGGCTGTGGATAACCCAGAGAATCGACTGGACGTGCTCGATAAACAGGGAATATCTTCCTGATCGCACCCTCGTCCCCCACTGGATCAACGCTGAGGAAGGGCCTCATGGGCAGGATCATCGCCATCTCCAATCAGAAGGGCGGCGTCGGCAAGACGACGACGGCCGTCAACCTCAGCGCCAGCCTGGGCGCCGCCGAAAAGCGGACGTTGCTGCTGGATCTCGACCCCCAGGGGAATGCGACAAGTGGTTGTGGCATCGTCGAATACGACCTGACCAGCTACGAGCTGCTGCTGGGCAACGCCGCCCTGGCGGACTGCGCCCGCACCACCGCGATCCCCTACCTCGACGTGGTCCCGGCGGACCGTCGGCTCGCCGGAGCGGAGATCGAGCTGGTGCCGCAGGTCAGCCGGGAGCGCTTCCTGGACAACGCCCTGGAGGCCGCGACCGAGCGCTACGACTACGTCATCATCGACACGCCGCCGAGCCTGGGGTTGCTCACGCTGAACGCCCTGACCGCGTCCGACGCCATCCTTATCCCCATCCAGTGTGAATACTACGCGCTCGAGGGTTTGAGCCAGCTGCTAAGTACTGTACAACTTGTGCAAAAGAGCCTGAACCCGGACCTACGCATCGAAGGCGTGCTGTTGACGATGTACGACCGGCGCCTGAAACTCTCCAATCAGGTGGCCGACGAGGCCATCGACTATTTCGGCGAGACGGTGTACCGGACCAGGATCCCGCGCAACGTCCGGTTGAGCGAGGCGCCGTCCTTCGGCAAGCCGATCCTGCTCTACGACGTCGAATGCCAGGGATCCCAGAGTTACATGGACCTGGCGTCCGAGCTGATCGCCAGGAACGAGAAGCCGGCCGCCGTGACCGCGGCGAGCCTGGTAAGCCGTGAGGAGGCGTCATGAACCCCAGGCAGGACCGCGTGCTCGGCAGGGGCCTGTCGGCCCTGATCTCGGGGGCCGACCGGGCCGGCGGCAGCATCGGGACCGGGCTGGGCGACCGGGAGGCGCGCCTGATCCCGCTCGCCGCGATCGGCCTGAATCCCGGCCAGCCCCGTAAGTTATTTAATGACAACACACTGCAGGAGTTGTCCGATTCGGTGCGGCAGGTCGGCGTCCTGCAGCCCGTCCTGGTGAGGCGCCTGAAGGCCGGCGAGGCGGCCCCGCTGCACCTCGCGGCCCGCCTGGATCCGGAAGCCGGCCCGGGGGCCGCCGGCGCCAGGCTGGAGTACTGCCTGGTCGCCGGCGAACGCCGCCTGCGCGCGGCGAGCATGGCCGGCATCGCGGAGATCCCGGCCATCGTCTGTTCCTACGAAGAGACCGAGGCCCTCAAGGTTGCCCTGCTCGAGAACATCCAACGCGAGGACCTCAATCCCGTCGAGGAGGCCGCGGCCTTCCAGCAGCTGCTCGACGGCTACGGCGCGACCCAGGAGGAGCTCGCCGTCATGCTGGGCAAGAGCCGCAGCGGGGTGGCCAACACGCTGCGCCTGCTCGCGCTCGACCAGGAGATCCTGGACATGGTGCGCGACGACCAGCTCAGCCGCGGCCACGCGAAGGTGCTGCTGGGCGTCGTGGATCCCGCCGCGCGGCTGCGGCTGGCGCGGCTCTGCCGCACCCGCGGCCTGTCGGTGCGCGAGTGCGAGGCCCGCGTGCGCGCGCTGCTCACCTCCGACGCCGGCGGCAAGGCGCCGCGCGCCCGCGCCAAGCGCGGCGCCGCCGGCGAGAGCCGCGAGATCCGCGCGTTGCGCGAGCGGGCGGAGGCCGCCCTCGGTTCGCCCGTGCAGATCGAGCGCGGCGCCGACGCGAAGGGGGAGCTGACCATCCGCTTCTTCTCGGACGACGATCTGCTGCGGATCCTCGCGGTCCTCGGCGTGGACACGGATCTGTCGTGAACGGCGCGCGGCCGTGAAGGCGGCGAACCTGCCGGTCTACTCTCGGTTGCCGGGCTACTCTCGGCTGGCGGGCTACGTGCGGCGCCGTCGCCCCGACCCCCTGCTGGCCCTGCTGCTCGCGGCATCGGCGGTGCTGCTGGTGTTCGTCGTGGCGGGCCTCTCGCGCCTGGTCGCGCACGTGCGCGGCGGCGGCGCCTTCCCCGCGGACGCCGACGCGACCGGCCCGCTGGGCCTGTGGTCGCAGGCCTGGGCCGTGGCCTCGATGGTCCTGTTCGTGGCCGTCGGTTGGGGGATCTGGGTCGTCGGGCGCCGCCGCCAGCTGGACCAGCTGCGACTGCGCCGCTCGGAGCGGCGCTACCGCGACATCATCAACCACGCCGGCGAGGCGATCTTCCTGCTCGACGACCAGGGCCGCGTCCTGGAGTGGAACAAGGCGGCCGAGGGCCTGTTCGCGGCGCCGCGCCGCAACGTGCTGCACCGGCCGTTCCGCGACATCCACCTGTGTTGCGCCGTGGAGATCGACCGCGCCATGGTCGATGCCGGCCGGCTCAACCGCAGCATGACCTACGAGTTCCCCCTGCGCCGGCGCGGCCAGCAGGAGTCCGGGCAGATCTCGCTGACCGTCTCGCCAGTGGCCGCGGGGCCCGGCGCGAGGCGCGGTGCGGACGAGGAGGGCGGCCACTTCGTGGTGATCGCTCGCGACATCACGTCGCAGAAGCACCTCGAGGAGCGCATGAGCGAGACCGAGAAGCTCGCCGGCATCGGGCAGTTCGCCGCGGGCATCGCCCACCAGCTCAACACGCCGCTCGGCTCGATCCTCCTGTCGGCGCAGATGCTGGAGGAGAACGCCGCCGACCCCGACGACGTCGAGGACATCCAGCGCATCATCCGCCAGACCGGGCAGTGCCGCACCATCATCAAGGGCCTGCTGAACTTCGCGCGGCCGTCGGGCAGCCTGCGCACGCGCCTGTCGCTGGCCGAGGTCGCGCGCGAGACCATCTTCCTGATGGACAAGACCATCCGCACGCAGAACGTCGAGGTCGTGCTGGCGGACCGCGCCCCGGGCGAGATCTACGGCAACCGCAACGAGATCGAGCAGGTGGTCTTCAACCTGCTGGCCAACGCGCTGGACGCGCTGCCGGGAGGGGGCGCCGTGACGATCACCATCGCCGGCGGCGGCCGCGACGAGGTGAGCCTGCTGTTCGAGGACAGCGGCCCCGGCATCCCGGCCGAGTCCCGCGATAGCGTGTTCCTGCCCTTCTTCACGACCAAGGAGTACGGCAAGGGCACAGGCCTGGGACTGTCGATCGTGGCGCGCATCGTCCACGAGCACGGCGGGCACATCGATCTGCTGGAGGGCGCCGGCGCCCGGTTCCACATGGTGTTCCCTCCCTGGCGCCCCGGCACGGGCGGAGCGGACGGGGAGGCGCCGGCGGTCGGCCACGGCGGTTCTGCCGGCCCGGAGCCGGGATCGTCGTGACGACTGCACATCGGGGTTGAATTCCCGCGCGGTTCGGGTAACCTACGCGCGGCGGCGGTCTTCGGCGAGCGCCGCCGCCGGTCACCGGTCGAGGAGGACGTGGACATGCTGGGCAAAGAATCGGACACGCACGAGAACGTCGGCGGCCAGACCTCGGTGCTGGCCCAGGGCTGCCGCTTCGAGGGCAAGGTGCACGCCGTCGGCACGCTGCGCGTCGAGGGCGAGTTCCGGGGCGAGATCGAGACCCCCGAGATGCTGGTGATCGGCAAGACCGGCGCCGTCCAGGCCAACGTGCGGGTCAAGAACGCCGTCATCGGCGGGCAACTCTTCGGCAACATCATCGCCGACAACAAGATCGAGTTGCAGAGCGGCTCCCACGTCGAGGGCGACATCAAGACCAAGCGCCTGGTCATCGACGAGGGCGTCTTCTTCGAGGGCAACTGCAGCATGGGCGGCCCGAAGCAGGCTCCGGGCGGCCCCGTGGCGACCCCGCGGCCGCAGCAGCCGGGCGCCCCCGCGCCCCAGAAGTGACGTCCGGTCCCGCGGAACGTCGTTAACGGTGAAAACGACTCCGATATCCGGTTGACAAGCCGCGTGGCCGGTAACTCATTGTGGGCGCCGCTGCGCGGGGGGGGCTGACTTGAGACGCCGCCCGACCCAACAGGAGCGTGGCCGCCAGCTGCGGGACGTGGGGACCTACACCACGATCCCTTTGATGCTGATCGTGGGGCCGGCCCTGGGCTACTTCCTGGGCACGCTGGCCGCGGGCCGCTGGGGCCGCTCGCCGCTCTTCGAAGCCTGCGGCGCGATGCTGGGCCTCGCGGCGTCGGCCCGGCAGATCTGGTTGCTGCTGTCACGGAAGTGAACACGCGCGCGAGCGCAGCGGGGATGGCTTGGACACGACGTCGATCCTGGCCCGGACCCGCCGGTGGACCCTGGCGGCGGCTGCCGTCGGCGCCGCGGCGATGTTCGTCGCGGCGACGCCGCGGGCCGCGCTGAGCTTCCTGGGCGCCGCCCTCTGGGGCGTCGCGGGGTTCTGGCTGCTCGAACGGCTGGTCCGGCAGGCCCTGGTGGCGCCCGGCGAGCCGCGCGACCGCCGCGCCCTGCTCCTGCTCATGGCGGGGAAGGCGGCCCTGTACGCCGCCGGTATCTGGGTCCTGTTGTCCGGCGTCGCCTCCCTGCAGGCCTGCGCCCTGGGGTTCTCGCTCCTGTTGGTCATGCTGGTCGTGGTCGGGATCGTGCTCCGGCCCGGATTGCAGCTCCCTCGCACCGAGCCGCGGAGTCGCGATGACGAGTAAGCTGAAGCGCCTGACGTTCCTCGCCGCGGCCCTGGCCGTGCTGGCCTTCGCGGCCCTGCCCGCGGCGGCGGCCGACGAGGCGCACGGCGACGCCCACGCGACGGCCGAAGAGCACGCCGCGGCCGGCGAGCACGCCGAAGCTCACGACCCCTACCACCTGCCGAACTTCATCAGCCTCCTCTGGGGCGACAAGCTGACCGGTGACCGGGCCGCCTACCTGGACCCGCTGTTCTCGGCCATCGCGGCGCTGATCATCATGACCGTGCTGCTGCGGGTGGCCTCGCGGCCCACCGACGAGCCGTCACGCTTCCACGTGGCGATCGAGATGCTGGTCGACGGCCTGTACGGCCTGGTCGAGGGCGCGATCGGGCCGAGCGCGCGCCGCTACACGCCGTACCTCGGCACGCTGTTCATGTTCATCCTGATCAACAACTTCATGGGCCTGGTGCCGTTCCTGCACGCCTCGACCTCGAGCATCAACACGACCGTCTCGCTGGCGCTCTGCACCTTCCTGTACGTGCAGTTCATCGGCATCAAGGAGAACGGCCCGCTGGGCTACCTGCACCACCTGGCCGGCTCGCCGCGCAGCGGCCTGGAGTGGGGCTTCGTGCCCCTGATGTTCCCGCTGCACGTGCTGGGCGAGTTCATCAAGCCGCTGAGCCTGAGCCTGCGACTGTTCGGCAACATCATGGGCGAGGACAAGCTGCTGGCCGTGTTCGTGGTGCTGGGCGCGGGCATGCTGTCGTTCGCGCACCTGCCCTTCGGGCTGCCGATCCAGGTGCCCATCATGTTCCTGGCGATGCTGACCAGCACCATCCAGGCGCTGGTCTTCACGCTGCTGTCGACGATCTACATCGCCCTGATGCTGCCGCACGGCGAGCACGAGCACGCCGCGGCGGGGCACGGGCACTGAGGTCCGTTAGTCCGACCCGTCAACCACGACCGTGAAAGGTGAGGAGGAGACATGGAGAACAACCTGCTGGGACTGGCTCTGCCCCTGGGCGTCGGCATCGCCGCCGTCGGTTCGGGTCTCGGCCTGGGCCGCGCCATCGGTTCCGCGATGGAGGCCATGGGCCGCCAGCCCGAGGCCATCGGCCAGATCCAGACCGCGATGATCATCGGCTGCGCCTTCATCGAGGCGTTGACGATCTACGCGCTGCTGTCGGTCATCCTGCTGATGGGCAAGCTGGGCTGATAGGCCGCCGCCGGGGTCCCCGGACGCCCGCGTCGCGCGGGGCCGCCCGGCCGTGACCCCCCGGCTGCGTCCGTTAGATCGCGTCCATTCGATCGCGAAAGGTTCGGACATGCATCTGGACATCAGGGTCATCCTGACGAACGTGATCGGCTTCGTGATCGTCGTCTGGGTGCTCGCGAAGTTCGCCTGGAAGCCGATCCTCGACCTGCTCGACGCGCGGCGCGCCAAGATCCGCGACGACTTCGCCAAGGCGGAGACGGCGCGGACCGAGGCGCAGACGCTGCGCGGCGAGTTCGAGTCGAAGATCGGCGACATCAAGGTCATCGAGCGCGAGCGGGTCCAGGAGGCGGTGAAGCGCGGCGAGGAGATCGCCGAGCGGATCCGGGCCGAGGCCCGCGAGAAGGCCGACGCCACGCTCGACAAGGCGCGCCAGGACATCGACGTCGAGGCCCACAAGGCCCAGGTCGTCCTGCGCGACGAGGTGGTGACCCTGGCGGTCGCCTCGACCGAGATGCTCCTGAACACCAAGCTCGACCCGGAGACGCACCGGCGCCTCGTGCGCGAGTACATCGACAGCCTCGGGGAGATGCCGCATGCGTGACCGCGGCGTCGAGACGCGCTACGCCCGCGCCCTGATGCTCGCCGCCCGCGAGGCCGGCGAGCTGGACGGCGTGGCCGAGTCGTTCGTCGGAGTCGTGGCGGCGCTCGGGCGGAATCCGGCGCTGGTCGCCTTCCTCGAGGGCCCCCAGGTGGCCCACGACGAGAAGACCGCGCTGGTGCGCAAGCTGTTCACCGGCCGCGTCGAGGCGACGCTGCTGCACTTCCTGCTGCTGCTGATCGACAAGAACCGGGTCCAGCACGTCGCGGAGATCCAGCGGGAGTTCGCGGCCATGGTCGAGGAGTCGCAGGGCCTGTCCCGCGCGACCGTCGTCACGGCCGTGCCCCTGCCCGAGGACCTGGAGCGCGACCTGGCCGCCAGGCTCGAGAAGCTGACCGGACGGCGGCTGCTGCTGACCAAGACCGTGGACCCCGCCGTGCTCGGGGGCGTCCGCGTGACCATGGGCGACCGCGTCATCGACGGGACCGTCAGGACGAACCTGGACAAGCTGCGCGCGCAACTGTTCCGGACCAACGTTCGCTAGAACGAGGAGAGAGCCTTGAAACTCAGGCCAGAAGAGATCAGCTCCGTCCTCTCGCAGGAGCTGCAGAAGTACGACCGCGACCTCGGGGTCGAGAGCGTCGGCACCATCCTGCAGGTGGGCGACGGCATCGCCCGCATCTACGGCCTGCAGGACGTGATGGCCGGCGAGCTCATCAAGTTCCCCGGCGACATCTTCGGCATGGTCCTGAACCTGGAGGAGAACTCCGTGGGCGCCGCCATCTTCGGCGACGACACCCACATCAAGGAAGGCGACCAGGTCACCCGCACCAGGCGCATCGCCGAGGTGCCGGTGGGCGACGCCGTGATCGGCCGCGTGGTGAACGCCGTCGGCCAGCCGCTGGACGGCAAGGGGCCGATCGCCAGCACGCAGACCCGCAAGATCGAGGTCAAGGCGCCGGGCGTCATCGCGCGCCAGCCGGTCAAGGAACCGCTGATGACGGGCCTGAAGGCCATCGACTCGATGATCCCCATCGGCCGCGGCCAGCGCGAGCTGATCATCGGCGACCGCCAGACCGGCAAGACGGCCATCGCCATCGACACGATCATCAACCAGAAGGACTCGGGCGTGTACTGCTTCTACGTGGCCATCGGCCAGAAGCAGTCGACCGTGGCGCAGGTCTACCGGACCCTGCAGGAACACGGCGCCATGGCCTACACGACCATCATCTCCGCCTCGGCCAGCGAGCCCGCCCCGATGCTCTTCATCGCCCCCTACGCCGGCTGCGCCATGGCCGAGCACTTCATGTGGCAGGGCAAGCACACGCTGGTGATCTACGACGACCTCTCCAAGCAGGCCAACGCCTACCGCCAGCTGTCGCTGCTGCTGCGGCGCCCGCCCGGACGCGAGGCCTTCCCCGGCGACGTCTTCTACCTGCACTCCCGCCTGCTCGAGCGCGCCGTGAAGCTGAGCGACGAGAACGGCGGCGGCTCGCTGACGGCGCTGCCGATCATCGAGACCCAGGCCTCGGACGTGTCGGCCTACATCCCGACCAACGTGATCTCGATCACCGACGGCCAGATCTTCCTGGAGAACGACCTGTTCTACCAGGGCGTGCGCCCCGCCATCAACGTGGGCATCTCGGTGTCCCGCGTGGGCGGCAGCGCCCAGACCAAGGCCATGAAGAAGATCGCCGGCTCGCTGCGCCTCGACCTCGCCCAGTACCGCGAGCTGCAGGCCTTCGCCCAGTTCGGCAGCGACCTGGACAAGGCCACGCTGCGCCAGCTGACGCGCGGCGAGCGCATGGTCGAGATCCTCAAGCAGGGCCAGTACGTGCCCCTGCCGGTGGAGAAGCAGGTGGCGATCATCTACGCCGGCACCCGCGGCTACCTCGACGACCTGCCGGTCGCCTCGCTGAAGCAGTGGGAGACGGACCTGTACGCGTTCCTCGACGCGACGCACAGCAACGTGCTGCACGACATCCGTACCTCGGGCAAGCTCGAGCCCGCGACCGAGGAGTCCCTGAAGCACGCCATCGAGGAGTTCAAGTCCTCGCGCAAGGAAGCCTAGGAGGTCGTCCGTGGCCGGCGCCGGCATCAAGACGATCAACAAGCGGATCCGCTCGGTCCGCTCGACGCAGCAGATCACCAAGGCCATGAAGATGGTCTCGGCCGCCAAGCTGCGCCGCGCCCAGGAGCGCCTGGTCTCGGCGCGCCCCTATTCGCACAAGCTGGCCGAGCTGCTGCAGCGCCTGGCCGAGTCCGGCGATGCCGGGCACCCCTACCTGGAGCGCCGCGCCGTGCACCGCCGCCTGGTGGTCGTGGTGACCTCGGACAAGGGCCTCTGCGGCGCCTACAACATGAACGTGATGCGCGTGGCGCAGCGGGCCGCGGACGCCTCGATCGCCGAGGGGCGGCCCTGCGCGATCTACGCCGTCGGGCGCAAGGCGCGCGACTACTTCCGCAAGCGCGGCTACGACGTGGTCGCCGCGCACGACGACTTCGCCGCCAGCGCCAGCGACGACAAGGCCCGGCGCGTCGCCGACGCCGTGGTGAAGATGTTCACCGGCGGCGAGGCCGACGAGGTGCTGCTGGCCTACGCGGCCTTCATCAGCACGCTGACCCAGCGCCCGGCGCTGGACACGCTGCTGCCGGTGGCGCCGCCCGCCGGCGGGGACGAGGCGGCGAAGGCCGCCGTCGACTACATCTGGGAGCCCGGCCGCGACGCCCTCTTCGCCGCGCTGCTGCCCCAGTACCTGCGCAACCGCGTCTACATCACGCTGTGCGAGGCCTTCGCCAGCGAGCACGGCGCGCGCATGACCAGCATGTCGGCCGCCACCGAGAACGCCGGCGAACTGATCGAGGCCCTCACGCTCAAGCGCAACCGCGAGCGCCAGGCCGCCATCACCCAGGAGATCAGCGAGATCGTGGGCGGGGCCAACGCCCCTAGCCCGCTTGGTCCAGCAAGGAGATGACAAGGACATGGCCGAGAACTACGGACGCGTCGTGCAGGTGATCGGGCCCACGGTGGACCTCGAGTTCGACTCGGACCACCTGCCCGACATCCTCAACGCCATCAGGATCGCCGACGCGGCGAAGGAGATCGACCTGATCGTCGAGGTGGCCCAGCACACCGGCAACAACCAGGTGCGCTGCATCGCCATGGACTCGACCGACGGCCTGGTGCGCGGCATGAAGGCGCTGGACACCGGCGCGCCCATCCGCGTGCCCGTGGGCGAGCAGAGCCTAGGCCGCCTGTTCAACCTGCTGGGCAAGCCCATCGACGGCAAGGGCGACGTGCCCCACCCCGAGAAGACGGCGCCCATCCACCACGCGCCGCCGTCGCTCGAGGACCAGGGCGAGTCCAACGAGGTCTTCGAGACCGGCATCAAGGTCGTCGACCTGCTGGCGCCCTACGTCAAAGGCGGCAAGATCGGCCTGTTCGGCGGCGCCGGCGTGGGCAAGACGGTCATCGTCATGGAGCTGATCCACGCCATCGCCACCGAGCACGGCGGCTACTCCGTGTTCTGCGGCGTGGGCGAGCGCACGCGCGAGGGCAACGACCTCTACCTGGAGATGGAGGAGTCCGGCGTCATCAAGAACACGGCGCTGGTCTTCGGCCAGATGAACGAGCCGCCCGGAGCCCGCCTGCGCGTGGCCCTGTCCGGCCTGACCATGGCCGAACACTTCCGCGACGAGATGAAGCAGGACGTGCTGCTGTTCATCGACAACATCTTCCGCTTCACGCAGGCCGGCTCCGAGGTGTCCGCGCTGCTGGGCCGCATGCCCAGCGCCGTGGGCTACCAGCCGACCCTGGCCACCGAGATGGGCGCCCTGCAGGAGCGCATCACCTCGACACGCAACGGCTCGATCACCTCGGTGCAGGCCATCTACGTGCCCGCCGACGACCTCACCGACCCCGCTCCCGCGACCGCGTTCTCGCACCTCGACGCCACGACGGTGCTTTCGCGCCAGATCGCCGAGCTGGGCATCTACCCGGCCGTGGACCCGCTGGACTCCTCCAGCCGCATCCTCGACCCGCGCTACATCGGCCAGGACCACTACGACGTGGCCCGCTCGGTCCAGGGCGTGCTGCAGCGCTACAAGGACCTGCAGGACATCATCGCGATCCTGGGCATGGACGAGCTGAGCGACGAGGACAAGCTCGCCGTGCAGCGCGCCCGCAAGATCCAGAAGTTCCTCTCGCAGCCCTTCTTCGTGGCCGAGCAGTTCACCGGCATGGCCGGCCGCTACGTGAAGCTCGAGGACACCGTCCGCAGCTTCAAGGCCATCGTCGCCGGCGAGTACGACCACGTGCCCGAGCAGGCCTTCTACATGTGCGGCGGCATCGAGGAAGTGCTCGAGAAGTTCGAGAAGATGCAGGCGGAAGGCTGACCGATGGCCAACTCCTTCAAGGTCACCATCACCACCGCCGAGCAGCAGCTGCTCGAGACGGACGCCGTGTCGCTGACCCTGCCGGGCATCGCCGGCTACCTGGGCATCTGGGCCAACCACGCCCCGCTGGTGACCGCCCTGGTCCCCGGCGTGGTGACCCTGCACCACGACGACGGCGACGCCGCCGGCTCGACGAGCCACTTCGCGGTCAGCCGCGGCTTCGTCGAGGTGGCGGGCAACCGCGTCTCGGTGATGGTCGACAGCTGCGAGCCCTCCGACCAGATCGACGTCACGCGGGCCGAGGCGGCGCTGGAGCGGGCGAAGAAGCTGCTGCTGGAGCCGGCCAACGCGAAGGTCGACTTGGCGCGGGCGGAGGCGGCGATGGAGAGGGCGAAGGCGCGGCTGATCGCGGCCAAGAAGGGCAAGTAGCGCCGCCACCAAGCCGGAGTTGCGCGAAACGATCCCCCGCATCGGCGGGGGAGCGGTTTTTATCGTGCAACAGACCGCCATGCCTGATTTATGCTATAATCTTCTCCAATCTATACTCATGATTCCGACCATTGATCGCCATTCCGACCGCCAGGCCCAAGGCAATCGAGGTTTGATCTTGAACAACAACACACTGCGGGTGTCGACCGTGTTTACCGCCGCAACCCTGTGCCTGCTTCTGGCGGCGGGGCGGAGCGCGGCGATCGACGGCGACGAAGGTTGGTCCGATCAGTTCGGCGACGCAGATCTGGTCGGCTATCCCTTGACGAGT
>Ga0172371_10001441_pt1 | contig 37785 bp, 35 predicted proteins | sample Lak12m_FD_114543 | JGI IMG/M metagenome (GOLD analysis project Ga0172371, IMG submission 114543) | Freshwater microbial communities from Kabuno Bay, South-Kivu, Congo - kab_022012_12m | ecosystem: Environmental > Aquatic > Freshwater > Lake | place: Democratic Republic of the Congo: South-Kivu... | reverse complement strand
GGCGGTGTCGGCGGTGTCGCAGGTCCGTTCATTGTCGTAACTACATCTATATCATTACCTCCGCAGGCTTTTTTCGCCCCTTCATAATTGTCGCCCAAGAGTGATTTGATTGCTGCTAATTTTTCTTCATCGGTCTTCATCTTACCTGTTTCGCCGAAAGCTTTTCCGATGGCTCTAACTTGAGTTTTTATGGTATCTGCTTTTTGCTTTTTTGCCTCTTTCTTAAGCTCGGCATCAATAGTACTCTTGCTGGTATTTACAGTGCCAATTCTTGTAGTCGATTGCACTTCAGATTCTCCATCTTTAGCCAATTTTTTACCAAGGTCACTTTCTTTTGTGACTCCGCTTGGAGCCGCAGCTTTTTTATCGCCAGGCTTTGGAGGGGTAGGAGGTTTTGGCGTGGTGGAAGTAGGTAATTCGCCTTTGGATTTCAAAATAATAGGATTCTTGTTTATTTCTTTGGCGGCATCTTTCCATAATTTTTCATCTTTGCTAGCCAATTTCTCCATATTATCAATAAGTTTTCTCTTATCTCCGCCGGCATCTCTCATAGCCTGAATTGTGCCTCTGTTACGGTCGTCGGCCAGCCAACTCTTAATTCCGGCTCGCGATTCCTCGCTGGTGAGATCTTTATTTCCTTCTTTATAATTTTTCAACCAATTTACGATGCCGCTTTCATCGTGCATGTCACGAAGATTTTCAGTGGTCGCGCTCTTGGTACCTTTGGCAAATTCTTCCAGTTTGCTTTCATTTCCACGACTGAGACTTTCAATATAATGACCCAATTGAGAGAAGGTGTAATGATCGTGAGGATGTTCCGGTAAGGCAATAGGCAAAAGAGGCATATGCTTGACAGGTAGAGTTCCGATGAATTTTCCGGCTGTCTTCATTCTTTCTTTGATCCAGTTTGTCGCACTTTCGGCGATAGTTCCCTCCGCTGCAGAGAATACCCCCAGCCAAACTACGGCGATCACACCGAGTGCTACCATGAAGTCCTGTAAGGTATTGAGACTGGCTACAGGCACGCCATTTGTAGGGTTTATTTTGAATACCGAATTACCAATGAAAGAACCGGCTTCAGAACCTATATTCAAACCTTGTACGGCTTTAAGCATGATCCATCCTACAGTAAGAGATAGTGAAATGAGTAGTGGAGCTATAGCATTTTTAGTAAATTGTTCGGCCAGTTTACCGAGACCGCCAAGCTTTTCTTTTACTTGAGACGAGGCCAGCATGAGTAATAATATTGGTGACACGGCGATACTCAGCCACATCACGACAAGCCTTCCAAGCAAAACTATGAATAAGGCAATAAAGGAAACGGCATAAATCAAATATAACACCATGGAGAACAAGGTATTGGTGAAAAGTTTTTCGTAACCGTTAGCGGCACTACCGGCAATTTTCGGATCTACATCATTGTAGAAAACTATTTTACCCATGTTTAAAGCGAGAGCGAAGGCGGCATTACGTGAATTGTAGTGAGTCAGGAAGACCTTTCCTTGATCACTTAAAGTTTTTCCAGTACAAAGATCGGCATTTTGAGCGGCAAGGACTCTGCCGTTAAATTCATTAAGAACGATTTGTGGGCTGCTTTGTGTTTGAGCGTAGGCATTTACTTTTTGTTTAACCTGATCGATGGTATCGGTTGTTGCAATGCTTGCTTCTGAATATTTTTGACCTGCTTGAACGTAGATTTGTTGATCTTTGAGCTGTTTGATTGTTTCGTCCGATTGACTGTCAAATTGAGAAAAAGAAGTGCCTTCCAGAGCGGCGCAAAGTCTGGTTTGCTGATCGTCTGAGAGTCCGATCAAGGTGTCTGACAAGCCTGTTCCCACCTGATCCGGCAAGGCAAAAATCGAGGTGGTCATCACATTGATACCATCCAAAACCACTTTGATGGCGACGAAAGAAAAATTTACGGCGATGATTCCGATGACAATTTTTGGCAACATCGATTTGATGGAAGTATTGTCATCGCTGAGGCCGAGCACGTTGTAAAGGGCAAGTCCCACTAGGACTATGACAAATAAAATATTCACCAAATTACGAATCGGAATCCAGATGTCCTGTAATTTTTCTTCCATGCCATTGCCGTACAAAAGATCATTTTCCATCAAACCTCCAATTAAAACCAATACCGGCCAAATGAGTCTGTTTAAAGCTTTTTGCACGCCGCCTAAAATTTGAATTCCATTGGAAATGGCTTTGGTATCAGCGGCAGATAAATTTGCAGTAACATCGGGTGCACACCATAATTCATCGGTATATTTACCCGTAGGATCCACCGTGCTCATTGTTTTTGAGATGTGGAAAGAGTCAGGACATTTGGTGTCTTTCGCTTTGGCACCTGTCATTTTACAATACTGATTATCAGGGGTAGGAGTAAATGGATCGGGACACTTTAATCCGGGTGTAGCAGGCGGCTGTGGGTCTTCGGCATAAGCTACTTGTGCTGCGCCGGCATTCAAAAGTAAAAGGAATGGAATTAAGGCTCCACAAATTATTCTTGAAACTAATTTTTGGTTTTTTATATTCATCTTAAAAACAAATGAAGAAATGCAGTAATTGATTTAAGCGCGATTGACGCATGTGAAATGAGAGTTGCTGCATCGGCTGAATTGCCAAATCCAAAAAGAGAAAAAACTGTTCCGGCACCCACTCCGGCTCCGGCAAGTTTGGCCAATTTTCCGGCCGTTGAAGAACCTTTTTTTGGTGTCTCCTCCGGCTCCTGCTCTTCCCCCCTACGCATAGGTTGCTGTGGGACTTGAGCTTGAGGCTGTGCCTGGGCTTGAGCTTGGGCACCCGGTCTATTTTGAGCAGCTTCCTTGGGAGTTTCTCTGAGTTTTTCTTCTGTTTTAACTTTAACCTTCATGCGTTTTCCACCGGGAAGTCTGCGAATTACTCTTCCTCTTTGGTGGATAATTTCGGGACGTTTTGGGGCTCTTTGCATTTCAGGTATTTCACCGGAAATTGGTCTTTTTTCCGTCGGTTTTTCTGGAGAAATATTGAGATCTTTGCCTTCCATTTCGGCTTTTTCAAATTTTTCAAAAGGTTTTCTTTCTCTTTCCGCTTGAATGGCGGGAACTCCTTGAATTTTTTCTTCAGGTTTTTCTTCAACCTTTTCTTGAGGTTTTTCCTCTGCTTTTTCTTCCGCTTTCTGTGCGGATTCTGGTTCTACTTGAGGTTTTGTTTCTGCCGGTAATTCATTTTTCAGGCTAGATTCTACGTTGAAGATAAGACTATCTTCATCGTTTGATTCGATTGTTATACCACCAGGAGTTTTATTTTCTTTAACAGGTTTAGCTATTGTTTTTAAAGGTTCAGCTTGCTGTACAGCTTTTTTTGGGGCTGGTTTTTGTTCCTTTTTAGCTTCCGGTTCTTTAGCTGCAAGTGGCTTCATGGAAAGCATATTTCTGCGTGCTTCCCTATATCTACCGAGGCTTTTTCCGTGTTCAAGTACTATGCCAAGAGCATCCAGTTCAAGCGCAAATTGCAATAAAGTGTTATCAAACGGTGTCCTATCTTTGATAATATTTTCTTTATAAAGATTTTGAATGGTTTTAATCATTTCTTCATTTTCTTTTTGCGGTGACAGAAAAGCAATAAAGTTTTCAACCTTCACGGAGTTATCGGTAATATTTCCCTGATTGCGTTTTTTTATTTGGCGAATCCAATCGCCAAAAAGTTCAATAGCGTTTGGAAATTTACTTTGAACTCCAAAAAGACCTGTTGGATTGTACAGCTTTTCCACCTGTCTAATGTTGTTTTGATTATTTACGATTTCGTATAATCCCCTATATTGTTCAAGATTTTCAGGCATGTTCAGGTGCGTTTAAATATCTTTCATATTCATCTTTGCCGTTTTTGCCACCAATATTTAAAGTGTCAAAAATTTTGGCAAAGGTCATAATTTCTTCAGGATTGATTTTGGCAAAAGACTCTTTCAGGGTTGCGTAATTGATGTTATCGGAGTTCTTTTTGGCGGCCATTCTTCCCAAGAAATCTGAGAAATTTCCCGGAGTAAGATGATCGCTTATCTTTGATAAATCGGTAGTGTCATATATTTTTTTCAAATTTTGAACGTAGTTAAAAAATACTTGTCCACCTTCAAAATCCTTACCGCCACGAAAAAAATTATCCCAAGCGGCCCATTTTGGATTGCCGTTTTTTTGTTTACGTAAATTTGTCGCCGCTTCTTGCTTGTCTTTGTTTCCATACAAAAGCTGATCTATAGTTTTGTCGCTTTCCAAAACTTTGATTCCGGCATAAAGACCTATTGCGGTGAGAGATTGAGGATTAGTAATGCGTTTTACGGCTTCACCAAAGCCTCTAAATTTACCTCCCTGCCAAGCACCGGTAATGAAATTTCCCAGCACGGTGGCGCCGGCTCCGAATTTGACAAAGAGCATGATTGCATTGCGAATATTGATTGTTTTTCCGACAACATTTTCAGTGCCATAAGGTACCATTCCCAATGCTATTGCCTGCGCTTTATAATCGTTTTGAGCTTGCCAATTCCTTTGCTGATTTTTAACTTCTTCTTCGGAATATTTCTTGCCGGGATTTAGTTCTTTTATTTCATCCCATTTGAAAACTCCTCTGGCATTGCCCAAATTCAAGAAGGCATTAGTTTGATCAGCAGATTTATCTTTCAGATAAGCTTTGGTGATGGACATTCTGGAATCATGATCCATAAAAGAAAAAATCGTCCAAATGTAATCCATTATTTCGCTGTTTGGTTTATCCAAATCAGATTTTAAATAGGCTAAAATTGTCTCTTCAGCTTTTTTACCTGCATCTGGAAGAGATGAACTTTCTCCCTGAGAACCGAGAGCAAAAAGCATGGCTTGCTCGATTTTCGGATATTTACCGGAAATGAGCAGATCCGCAAAACGACTGGCTTTACGATTTTGATCTTCCACCATTCTGGAAACAGCCTCGGCATTTAAACCGACATCAGTGGCCATTTTATTGATGTATGAAACAGCCATATCAATCGCTTTTTTACGACGTTTTTCGAATTCTTCAGCTTTATCCTGAGCCAAAATTTCACCTTTCCCCGCCATAATCGCGACTTCCACGTCATCTTCCAATTTATTGAGTGGCAAAGTCACCACCTGCTTTAATACTTTTTCCTGAAAATCAGCCAGCGGTGTGCGAATTTTTCTTTTTGCTTTGTTATAAGCATCTTTAATTTCGCCTATGGCCTTTTCTTTACGTTCGCGCCAATCTTCAAGCTGAGGTTTTACGCCGGCTTCTCTGGGATTATCTGCTTTTTTCTCTGGTTGTTCCGGAGCTTTATCGACCATATTAAATTTTAAATAATCTTAAAAAGATATCGCTTAATTTTTCCGTCTGTCCTTCCAATTCCGGAATTTTTGTCATTAAAAATTCACGAAGATCAGCGGGTGACTGATTGCCAAGCTGAATGGTGATATCGTCAATTACCTGACCAACTACACGTATATTCAAGGTCTGGACATATGGTGGGTCGTAGAGAATCCAGAAAGCCTTGATCTGGCTATAAGCATATTTTTTGTAACCAACTTTGATTCCTATATCTGAAATTTTGATTTCTATGGCACGTGGATGTTGTAAATTTATTACAAAATAAGCAATGGCAAATGTCGCTATAGCAAGCGAAAAAGTCCAAGCTCCATAATAAATTCCGCCACCTATCGCCAAGCAAATAACGAGACTCATTACTATCTTCCAAGTAGGACCTCTTTGATGAATTATTGTTTCAGGAGCAATCCAGGAAATATGGGCATTGTCATAAGCCGAAGGCATATTTCTGATCAGCTCTATTTGGCGCTTCCTTTCTTCTCTTTTTTGAGCTTTTTTCAATCTGTGCTGTTGATATTTTGTTTTTATTTTTTGTAGCATGACCGAAGTTATTTTTTGTTTTTGTATCATATTATTTTAACATAAAAAGACCCTCTTTTGAAGGGTCTTAGTATAAATAGATGGACAGATCTCTGAATAATTTTCTACTTCGTGTGTGGAATCAAAGCCATGAAACGAGCATTTTTTATAGCTTGAGCTATTCTTTTTTGATGTTTCATGCAGTTACCACTGTAATATCTTGGAACAATCTTGAAGTATTGAGTTGTATATTTGTGCAAAACTGTGAGATTTTTGTAGTCAATTTGATCCATCTGATCAATACAGCATTGGCATTTTCTTCCTTTATAACTTGGCATAATTAATTAAATTATTGATTAAAATGTGTTTCCTTCGTCAGGATAAGCGTCAATACCGGCAACATCCGGTTCGGATTCCGGCACAGTAGGAGCCTCTTCTCCGCCATTACGTTTTTCCAACATAATCATATCTTGAAGAACGATTTCTGTGCGGAAACGCTTTTCGCCGTTTTCAGCTTCCCAGCTTCTGGTTTTCAGATAACCTTCCAGGTATACCAATTTACCTTTTCTGAGATATTGATGGCAGATTTCGGCTAAACGAGCCCAAGCCACCACTTCATGAAATTCGGTAGATTTCTTCTTATCTTGAGCGGTTGTAACCCACTCTCGATTTGTAGCTATGCCGAATGTCGCAACGGCCTGACCGCTTTGAGTCTGTTTAAGCTCAGGATCGCGAGTCAAATTTCCAATGATGATTACCTTATTTACTGATCTCATAATATAGAAATTATAGAGTAATATCCGGGTCATCAATGATGCTCTTCAATTTAGCGTCAACTTCTTCAAGTTTTACTTTTGGATGAGCAGCTTTTTTGGTCTTTTTCTCAACTTTTTTTGGAGCTTCTTCTTCCACTTCAGCCTTCTTTTCTACCTTTGTTTCAGGTTTTGCAGACTGAATCTTCTTTTTTTCCGGTTTTTCAAACTTTGGCTTTGGAGCAGAGTGAGATTTTTTGGCTTCCTTCTCTCTCTTGGCTTCTTCTTTTGCAGCTTTTGCCTTCTCTTCTTCATCCTGATATTCAGCAAAAGTTCTGAAGATGTATTTATTTGGTGTCTTCACAATCAAAGAACGAATAACCGTAGGATTGATTACCAACGCTCTCTGCATTTCACCAAGCTTTAGAGTATCAAGAGTGAAGTTCAGGACATAGTAAAATCCCTGATCTTGCTTCTTGATGCGATAAGCCAAATCGCGGATGCCCCAAGCATCCTCATTTAATACTTCTCCTCCGTTTGAAGAGATGTATTTTCTGAGCTCGTCGAGCTCTTTATTAATGCTGGTTTCCCCAATATCTTGGAGGAAAATCACCATTAATTCATAATTCTGTACCGAACGTACATCTGACGTGTCTCCCATATTTTCTTTGGATTAAGATCTAAAAGTGGGTAGCTGAGCCGCCCTGGGATCTCAAGCCCCGTTGAGCGGGGCAGAAATTGCAGACGGACATTAACAAAGCGCCCATCTTTTGGCAATAGAAAAAGACAATGTTTAGCTTTAAAAGTCAAGTTCTTATTTTTTGTGACTCCTTCTTGTGTTTAAATAATCAAACTTAATTATTTGGCTTTCCTAGGCCTTAAAACCCCTAATCTATTGACTTGAATACTTTATTTTGGCAATATGTCTTGCGATCTGTCAATGTATGGGCCTTGATAGGTCTCTAGGGTTTAAGAGATAATATAGACAGTGAATGAAGTATGTCTTGTTGATGCTGATTTTATAAGAAGCGGTTGATAGTTTTTAAACAAAAGAATGGAGATAATAGAACAAACATTACAGGTAAATGAATTTGCACGTAGAAACAGACACTTGAAGGTCTTCTCAAGAGGAGGGCTGGTAAAAGTGAATGTTGCTTATTTTGCGTCCAATGCTTGGAATTCCGCTAAAAAATTGGTACATAATCCTGTTTTTGGCTTCGTTGGTAAGTCTTTATCTTTGGTAAAGACGGCCTTTTCAAGTGTTATACCGGTATCTCCACAAAGAAGACTTTTGGCTCAAGCAGCCATCGTGGCCGGAGCATCTTTAATTGTAAGTTCATTAACTTCAGGTGGAACTTTCGCTCCAACCGAAGTTGGTTACTCAAGTGACTATTTATCTACTTATTCTTTGCCGGGTGATGTTTTGATCAGTGATGATTCCGGCTATTTGGTAAAATTAAATCCACCAACGGATGAATCCAACAGAATAGGTCTGACAGATTATGCAGTGCATACTGTCGAAGGTGGTGAGACTATGTCAGCCATTGCCAAACAATATAGCGTGAAGGTTGAAACCATTATGTGGGAGAATAATATCGCTAATTCAAACAGTTTGAGAGTAGGTCAAAAGCTACTTGTTCCACCTGTTGATGGCGTAAGTTATAAGGTTGCCGGTGGTGAGACGATAGACAAGATTGCGAAGAAATATAAAATTTCATCCGATTCAATTATTGCTCAAAATGGTTTAGGTAAAGATGCCGTTTATAAGGGACAGGAATTATTCCTTCCTGGAGCTAAGCCTATTGAAGCTCCAGCTCTCGTAATTGCGCGTAATCCGGTTGCCACAAGAAGTTACAGAAGTTCTATCAGTGCCTCTCCTTCTACATCTACTCCTTCAATCGGCAAGATGTTTATTTTCCCAACTATTGGTGAAATCACTCAAGGATTCCATTCAGGGCACTATGCTTTGGATATTGCTAATCGCTCAATGCCTCCGATTTGGGCTGCAGCTTCCGGTACTGTTGTTAAAGCTTCATCAGGAACATGGGGTGGCGGATATGGTAATCACGTAATTATTGATCATGGAAACGGCGTAAGAACTTTGTATGCTCATATGGATTCACTTAATGTAGTGGAAGGTCAATGGGTAAATCAGGGTGATGTGATTGGTATTATGGGCCACACAGGACGTGTTTATGGAGTGACCGGTATTCACTTACATTGGGAAGTTATTATCAACGGCGTGAAAGTAAGTCCAATTGGATACTATTAAAAAAATCTTTAAATTCGTGTGGCATTTACCGCGGACGGTAGCGGATTTTTTCGTTTTGATTTATCAAAAAACCTTATCGCCTGATCACGGTTGGCTAAAAAAGTTTTATCCTTACGGCTATTGTCGATTCACTCCTTCTTGTTCGGAATATGCCAGACACAGTTTAAAAAAACATGGTTTAATTTTGGGTGGAATTAAGTCTTTTTGGCGAATTTGCAGGTGTAATCCATGGAGTAAAGGTGGCGAAGACAAGCCATGATGTGCATATATTGCCGGATTCGATTGACTTTTAATCTGTTACAATTAGAATTTCCCAGGGTTCATTCTAATAATTAATTCAATAAATATGCCGATTCAGCGTGCTTTAATCAGTGTGTCTGACAAAACCGGGATTGTAGATTTCGCAAGGAAGTTAGCAGAAAAAGGTGTGGAGATTTTATCTACCGGAGGAACGGCAAAATCGCTTAAGGATGCCGGTATCAAAGTGGTGGATGTTTCCGAATATACCGGATTTCCCGAAATGATGGACGGCAGAGTAAAAACTTTACATCCAAAGGTCCATGGAGGAATTTTGGCTGTTCGTGATAATGTGGAACACAGACAACAGGCTGAAAAATCCGGAATAAAAATGATTGATATGGTGGTTATAAATTTTTATCCTTTTTTACAGAATCCGAGCATAGAAAATATTGATATTGGCGGACCAAGCATGGTGCGCAGTGCGGCAAAAAATTTCCAATATGTGACAATTGTTACAAGTCCCTCAGACTACCAAGAAATCATGCAGGAGATGGAAAAAGATGGAGATACGACTTTAGATACGCGTAAAAAATTGGCCAGAAAAGCTTTTTCCGCGACGAGCACTTATGATTCGGCAATTGAACAATTCTTCAGAGAAATGACCGCTGAACCGGAACTTTTGAAATTACATTATGAAAAAGTTTGCAGTCTAAGATACGGTGAAAACCCTCATCAGAAAGCGGCATTTTTCCGTAATCCGGAAAATACTGATGCAAATGTTACAAATTCAAAAGTTCTGCATGGTAAACAATTATCCTTCAATAATTTGGTGGATGGAGACAGCGCTCTGGAATTGGTAAAGGAATTCAAAGAGCCGACAGCGGTTTTCGTGAAACATAATAATCCTTGCGGCGTGGCCAGTGGCGCAACCATCGAAGAAGCTTTCAAAAAAGCTTATGACGTTGATCCCCTTTCAGCTTTCGGTTGTATCATCGCCGTGAATCGCGAAGTGAATGAAAAAGTAGTGGATTATATGAAGGAAAAGAAGATGTTCGTGGAAATGATTATTGCGCCGAGCTATGAGGCAAAAGCCTTGAAACGTTTGATGACGCGTGAGAATTTGAGAATTTTGGAAACGGGAGAACTAAAATTGGATTTATTGAAAACCGACATTAAAAAAGTAGCCGGAGGTTTGCTAATTCAAACTAAAGATACTTATGAATTAACTCATGCGGATCTTAAAGTCGTGAGTAAAAAGCAGCCAACTCCTGAGGAACTCGATTCAATGCTCTTTGCCACAAAAGTAGTGAAACATGTAATGTCCAATGCGGTGGTGATGGCGAAAAATAATGTGGCTACAGGTATTGGTGCCGGCCAAATGTCTCGTGTCGATAGCGTATTTATTGCCGGTCACAAGGGAGGCGAAAATATTAAAGGTTCGGTGATGTCTTCAGATGCTTTTTTCCCTTTTCCTGATGCGGTAGAAATGGCCGTAAAATATGGCGTAACCGGAATTATTCATCCGGGAGGATCCGTGAATGATGACAAAGTAATTGAGGCCGCCGATAGGCTGGGAATTTCAATGGTAATTACAGGTCGCAGATATTTTAGACACTAATTTAAATTAAAAAAGACCCCCGTTTTGTGGAGGTCTTTTTTTGTTTGTGTTTATTGATTTGAATAGTTTGAAACGAAATAATTGTAAATCATATTTACCATTTCATCTCTGGTCATAGATCGATCCGGATTTAGATTACCTTCACCATCACCCATAGTGATACCCGCACAAGCTGCGTCATGAGCATCTTTATATGCCCAATGCGTCAACGGAACGTCTGTGAAAGGCATTGCGCATGTGCTTGGAGCCGTAGGTGTCTTATTTATACGATTTAAGATAGCAATCGCTTCGGCCTTGGTTATATTCTGATCGGGCTTAAATGTGCCATCGTCATAACCTTTGATAATACCTTTTTCTTTGGCGAATTCGATGTAATTAAAGGCCCAATGTTTATCAGGCAATACGTCGACAAATGAAGGAATTGAAAAAGTTTCTTCATCTCCCTGGAAAAGACAAACCGCTTTTTCAGCTACTTTGAGGAACTGGGATCTGGTCGTAAGATCGCTACCTCTGAATTCGCGTTCTCCGAGATCATTCACAAATCCTTCGATAATACGGATAAGTTCAGTTTTTCCTGAAGCAAGAGAGCTCATGAGAATAGCTGCTTTGTTTGTAGTATCTATAAGTTTGAAGCCATCTGGAACAACTTTATTGCATGTTTTGTCAGAAATTGTTTGTGCGGTAATTACACCTGTTTTAATTTCAGGTTTTTGGGTAAAACGAGAGACTACGCTGCTGCCACCTCCGCTGCTGCCACCTCCGCTGCTACTTCCGCCGCTGCCGCTTCCTCCGCTGCTGCCACCTCCACCGCCTCCTCCGCCATCATTTGCTGGCGCTTCAGCTTGTACGGATTTAACATTGATACAAGTTAGCATTAATCCTTCCGGACTTGGGATGGCAATTCCATTGGCATCAAGTGGATTATTTATATCTTTCATAATGGCACTCAAAATATCATTATTTCCGAGATAATATTTTGTATCAGGCTTAACCTCTAATCTATAGGATGTACCGTCCACGCCATTAAAATCAGCGTCGGCTTTGAACATTAATTTCCCATCGGTTTCACTGACCGAACCATGCGCAGGTTTTACGTACTGGGTCGCATTTGTAACATCTGCATTAGCGGAATACAATTTTGGTATCTCCACTTCTTGACCGGCTACCGCATCGATAGTTTGAGTGTAAATAGGTATCAAATTAGAATTTTTGAAATTTGCGCTAAGTGTTGTTTTTGCAAACTGCAATGTTTTTGCTGCAAATTCACAACTGTTTGTGTCTTTAAAAGTATCAAAGTGCGCGTTCACACTACCTAGCAAATCAGTCAAAACTTTTGTAGCCGGTTTTACCTGATTGACAAGATCTGTCGCTCCATTATTTTGGGGTGCTGAGAAATTGATGTTGTCGGTGATTGTAAAACAATTTTGTGTTTGTTTGATATTAACTTTAGTCTCAGCAGGAATTTTATTAGCCAAACAATCTTGAGGAACGTTTGTAAGGTCTATCAATAAGCTGTTTGCATCATTAGGATTTTTCTTTAGTGAAAGAGCTTTTAGAGGGTCTCTACAGGCCGGGTTACTTAGAGCATCTTGGTTTAAATAAATCGCAGAAAGGAATCGGGAATTTAATCCTTTTGTTACAACGTCAGAGCTGGTTGCATTTGAAATTTGTTTAGCATATGTATCTACTGAATTTTGAGTTTGTGTTAATAAATCTTTTACTTTTTCAAGATCGTCCGAAGTTAATGGGCTTATGCCAATATAATGCAAAGATTCACTGAATTTATCAGATGTAATCGTGTCTTTGTATTTATCCAGGGATTCCTGAGCGTGAGCGATTAAATTTTTAACATTTGAAATGGCATCAGGCATGCTATTTACCAAATTTATTAACTTCTGGAAATCAGGATCATTAGCGAAATATTCATTAATGCTTCCCTTTTCAACAAGAGTTGTAGCCATACTCTGTATGTCCTTGATAGGATCATCGTCTTTACAGATATTTTGATTATCTCCCTGGTCGCCTTGTGGGGGCTGTGGGGCCGCCGCATTGAGCTTATGAATGTCTAAACTCCATTGCTGATTATTGAAACGTATTTTGGTAATATCTTTTGCATCGGTGTCAGCGGCAAGTTTATAAGTCACGATGCCGACTGCATCGCCAGAGTGAAGAGTTACAGGATTCTTCATCACGCTTAAATTCGGACTGGATTCAAATACATCGGCAAAGAGATAGGCGTTTGCTGATTTGATAGGCGTCACGGTGAAATTTAGCGTCTTACTTAAATTTTGAGAGAAATCGTCTGTCAAAATCACTGAAACATTATATTGACCTTCCTTGGCGTAAGTATGATTAGGAGCTTCTGTAATTTTATTAGCTACAGGTACAATATTTTGTTTGGAATTATCCAAACCATCTCCGAAATCTATGGCCATATTAGTAATATTGTCCCCATAGTTTACTTCTAAAGGATCAAGCTTACATGTGACATTCAATGTGCCGAGTCTTTGAAGACAGTTTATATCGAAAGATACCGGATGACTGATTACCAAATTAAGACTGAAAGCTGGGCTTGTAGCACCGTCTGAAACTGTCAATTTTGGATTGTATGAAAACTCCGGAGTGATGAGGGTCGGATATTGATAAGTATGAGTTATCGTTGCAGGTGGCTTACCATTTGTACTGTCATAACTCTGAGGATCTTTATTATCTCCAAAATCCCATGACCAAGTTTTAATCGTATCGGATGGTGAAGAACTATCTCCGAAACTTACCTTTAATCCATCTTTGGTTCCAATCTGTTCAGTTATGCCGTAGTTTGCCTGAAGCTTCTGGGTGGTCAGAGTCGTTTTTGTGTCGAGCGATGCTGCCTGATATTGGGATTGGGTGTTTAATTGAAATTGACTATTCATAGGCGCCGCCTGAAAAGCTAATTCTTTAATATCTGCCACTACAAAGTATCCACTCGCCAATGTAGTGTTGTAATCATCAAGAAGATATAGCCAAACCTTATATTTTCCAGCTGCACTAAAGTCATATTCGGGAATTGTGACATCTCCATTTTGTGATAGCAAATTAGTTATGGAGACGTTTTTTGAGGCATCAAGTCCGCTATCGCTGTAATTCAAGTAAGCATTTTTTATTTTATCACCATATGACAATGCAAATCCTTTTAAACTACATTGTGCTGCGAGCTTACCTGTGATCTGATCACAACCAAAGGAAGTAAAAGAAACAGGACGTTTTACTTCGACTCCTTGAGGGTCTTTGTATGTAAAGTCCTTGCTACTTTTATCAGTGATAATTAGTGTCGGAATATATGTTTTATTAAGTTCAGGATATTTGTAGGTATGCGTTACTGAATCCTTTTTTGCATCGTAGGTTTCTTTTGCGGAACCATCTCCAAAATCCCATGACCAAGCCGCAATATCTCCCTGAGACTTATCGGTAAATGTCACATTTCTGCCTGCGGAATCGTCTTTAATTGTGTAAGAAAATTCTGCATTTGTGGCAGCTTCTGCCGCAACGCTCTTTTCAACAAAAATATTACTTAATGTGGCCGGATTAAATTCCGGTTTTGGATCAAAGAATTCCACTCCGACAAGGGCAATCTTGTATTTTCCTCCAGGTGTGAGTTTATTAAATACAGCATTGGCTGTTAACTGTTTTGTACTAGCCTGGATAAGTTGATACTTAAAACTATTGTCTGTTTGTGCCGTGCCATCGCTTTTTACAGGGATGACCATAATGGTTCCAATATCATCCTCTAAGCGAATTTCTTTTAGATCTCCGATTTGAGCAGGAGCAGTTGCTGTAACTAGAAAATGTAATGCCGATACCACCGTATCTTTATTTGAACTGGTTAATTGAAACTTCATTAAATTTATTTGACCTCCGCTACTCGGATCAATTGTTGTGGGATTTTTATCTGCTGATAAAGCAACTGTAACTTTTGCATTGGCAACTGCCGCAACAACCTTTTTAACTTCAATATCCTTCTGGGCAATCAATTTGAGGGTTGTGTCACCGACATTTACAGCACCGTAAATTTTTACGGTATATTTGCCTTCATTGGTGAAAGTATGAGGTTTATCTTTACCAGCCTCGAAAGGTTCTGTAGGTGTATCATCACCAAAAGACCAATATACATTTACATTTTTGTCATCGATATTATTTTCACCGGCAAAAGTGTAAGTCATTGAATCGGCACCACCGGCCTCGGCTTTGGTAATTTTGTTATAATAAACTTTTGCTTTTGTCTCATCATTTGAAGCCATTTGTAATTCACAACCATCTTTAATCGTCAGCGTATAAACATTGTTTTCCATGAGTCCGTTTTGATTTATTCCGTCCACACAAGTTTGCAAGGCTGTAAGATCTTTCAACTCCAATTGTCCTTTGAAAAGACCACCTCCGGCCAGAAAATAACTGAAAATTCCCACTACCAAAAGACCGCCTCCAATCAGGATGCTCCATTTGGTTGTTTTATCTTGAATCGGATTGGGCGAAACATTCTGATTACTGCCAGAATTAACAGGTGCGTTTGGAGTTTCCATTTTTAAAAGGTTATTTTTGTTTTTGTTTATTTATATTCTACACTATTTTTGTAATTTTCACAAGCTCCCTTACGTATGCTATATTAGCAAAAATTAATTTTCTATCCTATGAATTTTATCGACGCGGCTATTTTGGGTGCTTTACAAGGTATCACTGAATTTTTACCAATTTCTTCCAGTGGACATCTTATTTTGGCTGAAAAGTTTATGAATTTAGACATAGAAAGTTTAAAATCTTTTGATGTCATGCTTAATCTCGGAACACTTTTGGCAGTACTTATTTATTTCTGGCAGGAAGTAAAGGGTATGATAATCGCATTTTGGAAATTTATTGTGAGAAAATTGCCTGCAAATGACCCACATGCCAAGCTGATTGTTTACCTTGTTTTAGGCACGATTCCGGCAGTGATCGTGGGACTTTTTGGCGACACAATCGATGAGCATTTTAGAAATGCAAAATCCGTAACCGTGATGATGCTTATGGTGGCGATTGTCTTTGTTATTGCAGAGTTGTTTTATAAAAAGGTTAAAGCAAAAAAAGTGGAAGTGGGCTCTTGGAAACAAGCTTTAATCATAGGTATTGCTCAATCTTTCGCGTTGGTTCCGGGTATTTCCAGATCGGGTTCTACGATCGTGGCCGGACTTTTTCAAGGAATTGAGCGTGAAAATGTGGCAAAATTTTCTTTTCTTTTAAGCATTCCCGCTGTCTGTGGAGCAATAACTTTAACCGGAATAAAGATTCTAAAACATGGAACAGTAAATGTAGCAATGGGTCCATTATTTATTGGATTTTTGATGTCTTTTATCTTTGGTATTTTAAGTGTCGCCTTTTTAATGAAATTTTTGAAGAAACATTCTCTCAATACTTTCGCCGTATACAGAATTCTTTTTGCCATACTCCTTTTTACCTATTTCCTCTAGACAAAATGGCGCGGCGTTTTGTATGATGGCCAAAAGATCTACTTTTTTGAAATAGTAAATTTATGGCAAGTTTTAAAGATTATAAAATAGCAACTCTGGGCAGTCACACCGCTTTGCAAATTCTGAAAGGCGCAAAAGATGAAGGTTTTCAGACTATTTGTATTTGTGAAAAAGGCCGTGACAGACCTTATAAAAGTTATGGAGTGGCGGATGAAATTGTTTATGTGGATTCTTTTAAGGATTTTTTCAAAATCGAACAAGAATTGATTAAAAAAAATGCCATTATTATTCCACATGGATCTTTTGTGGCTTACATAGGCGCAGAAAAAGTTCCTGAGATAAAGGCAATGCATTATGGAGCAAAAGGAATTCTGGAATGGGAATCAAATCGAAACAAGGAAAGACAATGGCTTTTAGATGCAAAAATAAAAATGCCTAAGCTTTTGAAGAATCCGGAAGAAATAGATAGACCGGTAATTATCAAGTTTCATGGAGCTTCAGGTGGAAAGGGCTATTTTCTGGCTAACAGTCCCAAGGAATTTTACGAACGTTTCAAAATCTACGAAGGCAAAGCGGATCATAACGACTATGTAATTCAGGAATATATCGTGGGCGTACCGGTTTATACTCATTATTTTTATAGCAAATTGACCGGAGAATTGGAGATTATGGGTTTTGATAAAAGATATGAATCAAATGCGGATTCTATTGGTCGCGTAGCCGCCAAAGATCAAGTGGATGCGAATATCAGAACTACTTATACAATCACGGGAAATGTACCGTTGGTGGTGCGTGAATCTATTTTACCTGAAGTTTTTGAAATGGGTGAACGCGTTGTTGAATCTTCAAAAAAATTCACGGAAGGTGGACTTTTCGGGCCTTTCTGTCTGGAGGGAATCATTGATCCGGAATTGAATTATTATATTTTTGAAATTTCCGCAAGAATCGTAGCGGGTACAAATCCTTACATAAATGGCTCTCCATACACTTGGCTGAGATACAATGAACCGATGAGCACGGGCCGCAGACTCGCGCGAGATATTAAAATGGCGATTGAAGCGAATCGAATGGAGAAAATTCTAGGGTAATAAGGGCGCAGACGGCGAACGCGGTTGAATTGGGGTTGTAGTCTTGCTACAATGTAGTCAGTCTCAATTTAAAAATGTTTTTGAACTTTTCAATAAAAAGTTCATGGTTGAGGTGAGGAATCACTCCCTATATAAAAGAGTCCTGCAATAATGAGGACTCTTTTTGCATTATGGTTGAGGTGCCGGGACTTGAACCCGGACCGCTAGGTCTCAACGCTGACGTAGGAAACCCTTCCTACACCCCAATATCAATAATGCAAACTTTTTATATCAACCAAATATTAAATTTTCTTAAATTTTTATTAAAATATAAATAGTTATACTTGCATGAGATCTAAAAACATTGTATTTACATCTGCCTGGGCAGACTTTAATATGCGTACATGAACCTAAAAGAAATTCTCAGAAAATATAATCAAAAGAAAATTACCATCGGTGTCTTGGGTGGACATAGCGCATTGGATGTGTGTCACGGAGCCACAAAATATGGTTTTGATACTGTGGTGGTGTGCCAAAAGGGACGTGAAAAAACTTATGAAAAATATTATCGTAGACGAAGTAATGGCAAAGGTGGTGAAAAAGGATGTGTGGGAAATATTATTCTTGTGGATAAATTTTCCGATATTGTAAAAGAAAGTGTGCAAAAAGAATTGCGCGCATTAAATACAGTGTTTATTCATAACAGATATTTCTGGGTTTATTGCGATTTTGCGAAGATTGAAAAAGATTTCAAAGTGCCGATTTTTGGCCTAAGGGAGGGCGTAAAGCTTGAAGAGCGCGACCATCCAAATAATCAGTATGTGTTGCTACAAAAAGCCGGAATCAGGATTCCGAAGATTGTAAAAGGTAGCGATGAAAAAGTTTCGGAAAAAGCTTTGCATGAAAGGTTGAAAAAATATTTCGGCGTCGGCGGAGGTCCATTAATTGTAAAAGTTAATGAACTACAAAGGTCTTATGAAAGAGCTTTTTTCGTGATTAATTCCGTCGCGAACTTTGAAATGAAGTCTGGAAAAATGATCGCTGAAAAACATATCAGCAAAGATGATTTATTTAAAAAAGCGGTTTTTGAAGAATATATTGTCGGCGCCCATATAAATTTAAATTATTTCTATTCCACACTTACGGATGAAGTTGAATTGATGGGAACTGACACAAGAAGACAGACAAATCTTGATGGGTTTTTGAGACTAGATGCGAAACAACAGGTGGATTTATTGGACAGTAATTTTAGACCAAAGATGATAGAAACCGGCCATTATGCTGTGACCATGAAGGAATCTTTGGTGGAAAAAGCTCTCGCTCTTGGTGAAAAATTTGTGAAGACGATGAAGAAAGAAGTTCCACCAGGGATGATTGGGCCTTTTGCTTTGCAGGGCGCGGTGGTGGCGGAAGATGGCAAAGAAGATTTTGTAATATTTGACGTGAGCATGAGAATTCCTGGGTCGCCGGGGACAAAATTCACTCCCTATTCCGGCTATCTTTATGGCGACTCCCTGAGCTATGGTGAAAGGATTGCCATGGAAATTGAAATGGCGGTGGAGCAAAATAAATTAGAGAAAATTCTCACCTAATGATGAAGTTTTTAGGTAATACAGGTCATAAATTAAAAGAATTTAAGGATTTAGTTTTTTTGCCGTTTTCCAAATTTTTTAATTTTCTTCATTTTAAGCCGGTACATTTAACTTTCATTTCTTTTATTGCCGGCTGCATCGCGGTTTATTTTCTGGCGCTTGGTGATGCGGAAATTTTTCTTTATTGGATTCTTACAAAAATAATTTTTGATGGTTTTGATGGCTCTCTGGCAAGGTATCAAAAAAAAGATTCGAAACTGGGATTTTGGCTGGATTATACGGCTGACAGACTTATTACTTTCATCATTCTGATAACGGTCTGGATTACTCATAAAACGGAAATCATCTATTTAATTCAGATTGTCATTTTCATTTTTGTGCATTCTTTATATCTGAAAAATAAACAAAAATTGGCAATTATTTATATAGACGGGTTTTATTATATTTTATTGAGCTTCAGTTTATTTTATGCGACGCTTTTCCATGTATCAGTAAACTCCTTCAATCTGATTTTGCTATTGGCTTCACTTTTTTAACATTTACCTATAGATTATATGGGTAAATAAATTGGCTTTATGAAAGTCGTAATGTTGGCTGCGGGTCGCAGTAAACGCATGAAACCGATTGAGGATAAAAATTTTCTGAGTTTTCTCGGAAAGCCTTTGATCGTGCATCAGTTGGAAATTATTAGAAAAGCAGGGTTGAAGGAGATTATTTTGGTTGGAGGAAAACATAATTTGGAAAAAATCGAAGGGATGGCAAAAAGTCTAAAGATGAAGATTCAAGTTGTGGAACAAAAAAATCTGGACTTGGGTATGTGTGGCGCAGTGCTTGCCGCGAAAGATTTAATTAAAAATGAAGAAGTCATGGTGCTAAGCAGCAATGACGTGGTGGATTTAAAAGCTTTTCAATTGGTGATGAAGGCTCACGACAGACAGGCTGAAAGTTTTATTTTAGGCAAAAAAGTTTTTGAATATTTTCCCGGTGGATATTTGGAAATAGATAAAAAGGGCTACATAAAAAATATCGTGGAAAAACCAGAACCCGGCACAGAACCAAGCAATTTAGTGAATCTTGTGGTACATGTACACAAAAACGCGAATAAGCTTGTGCAATATCTTGAAAAAGTTAGCAGCAGAAATGATGATTTATACGAGCAGGCTTTGGCTAAAATGATAAAAGATGGAATAAAAATGAAGGCTGTGGAATATGATGGATTTTGGCAGCCTTTAAAATATCCTTGGCACATACATAGTGTTTTCAAATACTTGTTTGGCAAGGCGGAGAAAAAAATCGCCAAATCGGCAAAAATCGCCAAAGGAGCAATCATTAATGGCGAAGTGATTATTGGCGAAAATGTGAGAGTATTTGACGGGGCTGTGATCAATGTCCCTTGTTATATCGGGGATGACACAATTGTGGCTACAAACGCTCTTGTACGCGACAGCAATGTGGGTAAAAATTGCGTGATTGGTTATAGCACGGAAGTGGCGAGAAGCTTTTTAGGAGACGAAGTGTGGACACATTCAAATTATATCGGCGATAGTGTGATTGGAAATAATGTGAGTTTTGGAGCGGGGACGGTGACTGGGAATCTCCGACTGGATGAGAAAAATGTGCAGGTTTATTATGAAGGTAAAAAGATTGATGCTCACACCAATAAGTTTGGAGCGATTATTGGAAATGATGTCCGCGTGGGTGTAAATACGAGTTTAATGCCTGGTGTAAAAATAGGTAGCGGAAGTTTTATTGGTGCTGGTATTGTAGTGCCGGAAAATGTGCCGGATAAAAGTTTTGTGAGAGGAGAATGGAAGCTGAAGGTTTCTGAAAATAAAGAGGATATTGCCGCGATTGATAGGACGGAGTTTAAGAAGAGGATGAAGGGTTGATGTACAATTTTACAGGTTAAAAAGTGCGCCCGGGCGCAGACTAGAAATCCCGGATTAATTATGTCAAATATACCAAAACTTTCAATTACTGTAGTAAATTATAATCAAAAATATTTTCCGAAAATCTGCGTGGAGGCTTTGAAGAAGAGCAAAACTGATTTTGAGTTTGAAATAATTTTCTGTGACAATAATTCTAGCGACGAGAGTCTGGCTTATTTAAAAAAAGCTGCAGAGAAAGGCGATATCAAGCTGGTGGAGCCGGGCAAGAATTTAGGATATGGCAGCGGACATAATTTTGCCGCGCGCGAGGCTCAAGGCAAATATATTTTGATTTTAAATACGGACATCACCGTAGAACATGACACCTTACAAAAGTTGGTGGACTATCTTGATGCTCATCACGATGTGGGAATGCTTGGTCCGAAATTGATGTATCACAATGGCACGGTGCAGCAATCTTGTAGAAGGATAGCAGGATTTTTCGATCTTTTTATCAAGCGAACTTTTTTGAAAAAAATCTGGCCGTTTAAGAAACGCTATGAGCAATACGTGATGGAAGATTTCAACCACGACAGTACGCAGGCTGTGGATTTAATCACGGGAGCTTTTATGATGATGCCGAAAAAGGTTTTTGATGATATACGGGGCTTTGATGAAAGATATTTCTTGTTTATGGAAGATTTCGATTTGTGCAGAAAAGTGCATCAGGAGGGTCTGAAAGTAGTTTATTATCCTGAGGCGGTGGCCACTCATTATCATAAAAGATTAAGTGAGGGCTCATTCTTAAAATTGATTTTCAACAAAATTTCCTGGTGGCATTTGGCCAGCGCGATTAAATACCACTGGAAGTGGAAAGGAAAGAGGTAGACGATGTTTTAATTCATCTCATCTCTAAAGCTTTTTCTTGTGGCGGCACAGAGGCTGAGCAATACTTCGTCGAGCAAATATCTATCCGGCTCAGAAGTATCAGGATAAAGCAAATGTATGGCTTGTTCTGTATCTTGTAAAATAGCGGTAACGCCTTTGCTGTCTTCGAGATACATTAGGGCTAATCTTGCGCTTTCTAAAATACCTACGGCTGATGGCTTTTTAGCTCTATCATGCAGATGGGCAAAATTATTCCTATTGTCTGAAGAATATTCTAAAACGTGCATATGGACGTTATTAGCTAGGCATTAGAATACGCTTTTTGTCAAATTAGTCAATGTGCTGATTTTTTGGCGAGATTGCGAATAACTTCTGGATACCATTTTTTTTCAAGGGATTGGACTTTGGTTTTCAAAGTGTCGGGTGTGTCATCTGGCGAGACCGGGCAGGTCTTTTGAAGAATTATTTTTCCAGTATCGACACCTTCATCGACGTAGTGAATGGTCATGCCGGTTTCTTTTTCGTGGGCGGCAAGGACGGCCTCGTGGACATTTGAGCCGAAGAAAGATGGGCCGCAGTATTTGGGAATTAAAGCTGGATGAACGTTTATAATGCGGTTTTTGAATTGACGAATGAAAGGCGCGGAGAGGATGCGCATGTAGCCGACGAGAACAATAAGATCTACTTTGGCGGCGGCGAGAGCAGCGGCTAGCTCTTCATCAAATTCCTCACGAGTTTTACCTTTTGGATCAATAAAAAGTGTTTTGAATCCTTGGGTGTGGGCGCGCTCGAGGGCGTAGCAATTTTCTTTATTACTGGCGACGAGAGCAAGTTCGATGCCGGGCATTTTGCCAGTTTTCATTTCATCTATAATGGCTTGGAGATCGGTTCCGTTTGTGGAGGCGAGGACAGCGATGCGAAACATGGGGAAAAAATAATTTTTAAGATCAATTGCAGATGGTTAAAAAGTACATTTTTATTGTGGACCTGGCAAATGCTATTGGAAGATTATGCAGAAAATGGCAGCTGTTGCATTTCTCTATTTACAGATCGTCCTAGGACGAAATCATGGTTTAAAAAATATTTTTGGAGCGTGGTCAACTCTAATTAGGTGAGTATATGCTCACCGTCGATAGTTGTCCAGTCCCTTTGTTTGATTTCAATATTAATAAGCCTAGAATTGCAGCATAAGAGAAAATAAACTTACAGATATGGATATTGAATTAAAAATTGATATAAACGGAATTCATAAAAAATTTTCCGAATATGGCCAGAATGCAAAAGAGTGGCAGCGCAAATGCGGCTTACTTTTAAAAGATATAGAAAGATTTGAAATTTGGAAGAAAAAAGGATTTTTTTCAATTTACATTTATGCGGCGAAATTGGCGGGCATGAATAAAGTCCAAGTTGATGAAGCTTTAAGAATTTCTAAAAAAATAGAAGGTAAACCGGCTTTAATTGCAGTAGCTGAGAAAAAAGGACTGTATGCTGTTAGGCCTGTGGCATCCATTGCCACAGCTGAAACGGATAAATATTGGGCAAAATACGCTATGGAGATGCCAAAGAATGAGCTGGAAATTTTCGTAAAAAGCCAGATTGAGCAGAGAAAAAATTTGGTAGAAGAAAAAGATAAAGAAGGCTGTCGGCTTTTTGAACTTTTCGATCACCGCAAGGCAAACAAATTAGAGATTTTCACTTTAAACTTGAAACCGGAAATAATTTCAAAATTGCAAAAGTTTTGTAAAGGAGATTGGAATGAGTTCATGGCCAAATTAATTGAACTTTATGAAAAAAATTTAATTCAGGAATTACAGAAAGAAAAACCTGCCCCGGTTAAGACTGAATCCAGGCATATTCCAAAAGAAATAAGTGATTATGTAATCAAGTGCTCAAATGGAAAGTGTGAATTTCCGAATTGCGGTAAAAAATATGATCATTTGCATCATACAAATCGTTTTTCAAGCAATCGGGTGCATGATCCAGATCAAATAATTGCTCTTTGTGAAGCACACCATAGTTTGGCTCATAGAGGGATGATAGCCAATGAAGATAAAGCTATAGAAAATTGGGTTCTGCAAAGTGGACCAGACTTTTCAAATTTGCAAACAAGTTTAAATTGGTATGTGGATCAACAGGTGCAGTTAAATAGGCATCGGTGACCCATGAATTTTTCAACAACTAGATTTAGATTTGGGAATTGCATCGAAAAACTATAATTTAATCTCATGAAAGTTGTAAAAAAACTAAAAAAGGCAGACAAATACTTATCGGATTTCGTTGATCGAGAAATGGAGCTGAATCCAGAAAAAGAACAATCCGCTGAAAAATTTATAAAATCTTTGAAAAATCTTGCTGCAGAAAATTCAAAACATATTAAGACTAAAAAGAATTCTCTAGAGGCAATCAGAGATATTAGATATAGAGGAAAATACTAAAATTATCCTATAAATCCATCGGCGTAATCTTCATACCCAATTTCTTTTTGATCATATTGCCGGTCTTGGTAACGGCGAGGCCGCCGAGGGCGGTTTCACGAATTTTTGGAGACATTATTTTGGCGATATTTCTCATGGCGAGAACTACTTCGTCGAAAGGAATGAAACTTTTCACGCCGGCGATTGCCATATCGGAAGCGCCGATCGCGACCATGCAGCCAAGAGCATTTCTTTTGATACAAGGAACTTCCACGAGACCGCCGAGCGGGTCGCAAGCCAATCCGAGATAACTTTTTAGCGCCATAGCTGCGGCATGAAAACACTGTTCAGGAGTTCCGCTACGCATTTCAGTAAGTCCGGCAGCAGCCATGGCCACGCCAGCACCCACTTCAGCCTGGCAACCACCTTTCGCAGCCGATAAGGTAGCTCCTTCAGCGATAATCAAGCCAACTGCTGATGAGCAAAATAATCCATTAAGTAGCTTTCTTTTTCCGGCCTTAAAATGTTCGGCGCAGCTGAAAAGCGTACCGGGAATCACTCCCGCTCCACCTGCAGTAGGGAAAGCCACAATTCTGCCCATGCTGGCGTTTTGCTCTCCTACGGCCATGGCGTAAGACATCGCACGAACGGTAACTTTATTACCCATCATAAGAGGCATTTTTTTGAGAGCCAAATATACTTTATGCGCGTCACCACCTACCATGCCCATTTTTGATTTGTGAGTGGAATGTACGCCTCTATTCACGGCGTCATACATTACGTCTCTGGTTTGTTTCATTTTATTTCGTATGGCTGCGGCACTTTTCCCAGATCTTTCGGCCTCATAACGCTTGGCAATTCCCCCAACGGAAATTTTATGTTTGTGACAAAGCGCGAGCATTTGTTCCGTATTGTGAAATTCAAAATTATTCATTGAGTTTGTAATTTAGAAAGTGAACGAATAAAATCCACGCCTTCAGCATTTCTTTCCAGGTCCATTACCTCCTCGAGAGTAATGCGGCGTCCTTCAAGACTCAAAACGCTAAGAATTTCATCTTTAAAATGACTCTGTGCTATTTCGGCGATTTTTATGCCCAGTTTATTGATTTTTTTAATTAGTCCGTCAAAAATTTTTGGATTTTTTTGATGACAGATAACCAAAGAAAGATGTTTGCCGGCTGTACCTTTTAAATACACATCGAATTCATCTATTTTGACGATTTCTATCATTCCCCCACCGATGGATGAACCTATCACAGACATTTTATTTTTCCCGTCTTCCAAAATTATTTGAACAGTATTCGGATGGAATTTCGGACCTAAATCTTTAGGGATAAATTTATATTGCAAGTGTCTTTCTTTGGCTATTTCAAAAGCGTTTTTAATATTCGGGTCGCTGGTTTTCATTTTCATAACCCCTGCCAGTAAGGCCATGTCTGTGGCATGCCCTTTGTACACTTCGCCAAAAGATCCGTGGAGATAAAAAGTCACTTTCTTTGGAGTGTCATGAAAAAGAGCGCGAGCAAACTGCCCTATTTTACAGGCACCGGCAGTATGAGAACTGGAAGGTCCAACCATAATTGGTCCCGCTATGTCGAAAATGGATAAATTAGTCATTTTGTAAATTGGCAATTTCTTCCAGTTTACACAGAATATGAAAATTGTCTACCCTATTGCTTTAAGAACTTGCCCGTCATCCAAATCAATAGCGGTCTCATAATGATGAAGAAGTGTTTTATTGTATTCTAATGGATCTTTTAAGCTTGAGAATTCCTCTTCCAGCTCCTTATCCTCGATTTTTTTATCCAAATTCAATCCATGCGGAACTTCTTTATCATCAAAAACTTCACGCATTAACCATGGATAATCTATTTCATATTTATCAAAAGCTTCTTTTAAATTCGAAAGTAAACGACTGATAATATTTTTCCAACCACCTGAAGATTTACACCAAACTCTGACGGCAATATCAATTTCACTATCAGTAAAATCCACTACTACAACAGCTGGCCCGGGATCCTGAACCACTCCTTTTGTATTTCGCGCCGCAAGAAGGCAGACTTTCAATGCGTTGTTTAAATCCGAACGAATATCCACGCTGGTGACGACTTCGATTCTTCGATATGGATTGCTGGTATAATTGGAATTTTTATTATCCAATAATTGAACATTTGGCACGATCACTCTGGTCCCATCAATAGCCTGTAAAATTGTCACACGAGACTGGATTTCAGCCACTTTTCCCATTGTGCCATTTACCATGATGAAGTCTCCTATTTTATAATTTTTACTACTCAAAATTATAATGCTGGCAAATAAATTGCTGAGCAAATCTTTCATGGCAAAACCTAATCCGAATGCCGCTGCTGCAATTATCAAACTAAAGTCCAAACCGGCAATGCCAAGCCCAATCGTTACACCTATAATTATGATCGTAACATAGCTCATACGCCCGGCCAAAATTTGAACTTCCTTATACTCTTCTTCTATTCCTTTTTCAGCCATTTTGTTTTCCACAATGTGACGAACAATTTTAGCCAAAATAATTGAGCCGATAATTATTGCCAATCCGGTGAGCCAAAGTGGCAATTCTTGAACAATAAAAGACCCCAATTGAGATACAACATCTGAAGTTTGTGTAGCCATATTGTTGAGTTTATTGAGTTTGGTCGTATTGCTGTTCAGCAATTGGTTTCAAAACCTGGCCATCATCAAGATCGATGGAAACTTCTTGCGGTACTGTAGCAGCAGGGGCCTCTTCGGCGACCTTAACGCTTTCAAATTCTTTGTCCAATTCTTTATCTTGAACTTTCTTGTCGACATCCATGCCATGCTCCCATTCTTTATCGTAAACGATTTGGCGTATTCCACGTGGAAAATCAATCTTATATTCATCAAATGCTTCTTTAAGATTGATCATCAATCTACTAACTATTTTTTTCCATCCGGCACGTGATTCAACCCAAATTCTCACGGCAATATCCACTTCACTATCACCGAAATTAACCACCAAAACTACGGGTTTGGGTTCTACAAGCACACCTTTTGTCTTCTTTACCGCCGTCATACAAACCTTCAAAGCGTTTCTTAAATCTGAGCGATAATCAACTCTGGTTAATATCTCAAGTCTTCTAAACGGATTACTGGTGTAGCTTACCACCTGCTTATTGAATAATTGAGCATTTGGAACGACTACTTTCGTACCATCAATAGCTTGCAAAATTGTGACACGAGATTGAATTTCTATAACTCTACCTAAAGTGCCTCCGATCACAATAAAGTCACCAATGGTAAAATTTTTGCTGACAAGAATCATAATACCGGCGAGGAAGTTGGTAATAATATCTTTTAAAGCGAAACCGATACCAAACGCTACAGCGGCAATGATGGCTGTGAGATCAATTCCAGCGATTTTTAAACCAGTGGTAAAACCAATAGTTAAAATAATCACGTAACTGATACGTCCACCAAGAATTTGTATTTCTTTATGCTCTTCTTCAATTCCCTTTTCAGCCATTTTATTTTCCACGATACTGCGGACAATTTTGGCGATTAAAACGGATAAAACTATAACAACAAAAGCCGCTATCCAAAGAGGGATTTTCTCTATAATAGCCGTAACAAGATCGGCCAGCTGACCTGATGTCTGATTGGCCACTTTATCTGCGGCGTTGGTAGCTGTGGCTGCGTAAGCTGTAAGCATGTTTTTGTTTTTATTTTAGGCTCGCTCGTGGGAAACCCACTCGCCTCGCGCTCGGACTTTCGTCCTCGCTATCTGTATATATTAACATTTTTCAGCCTTTTTCTCAAGTACTAAATATGGATTTTTTGACTCAAGTTGATAGTGTCTTTGAAGAATGAAAAAAATAGCTATGAAAAGATATGGAATTTTAGCAAATCCGGCTGGACATTCGCTGTCCCCTGCGATGCACAATGCAGCTTTCAAGAGTTTGCATATGCAAGCTCAATATGAAGTTTTTGAAATAGCCGAAGAAGATCTAGGTAAGTTTATTAAATCGGCCAGAAATCAGGGCATTGAAGGGCTTTCCGTCTCTTTGCCTTTTAAGGAAAAAGTGGTCCAATACCTGGATAAAGTTGATAAAAATGCCGCCAGAATCGGTGCAGTAAATACCATCGTGAATAGAGAAGGATTTTTGCATGGATTTAATACCGATTATATTGCCGCTACAAAGGCTTTATTTTTGGATCAAAAAGCTGTGGATGTAGATAAAAAAATGCTGGCGGTAGTGATCGGAGCCGGTGGAGCGGCAAGGGCCATATGTTATGGTTTAATGAAGTTGGGCATGGATGTGATTGTAGCCAATAGAACAAGGCAAAAAGCCGATGCCATAGCCATAGAATTCGCTGAGATTTTCAGAAAGAGCGCGATCCACAGCAGTGGAATAAATAGCATTCCAAAAGGCGATATTTTGATTAACACAGCTTCAATTTGGACAAAAGAGCCGAGCATCAGGATCGATAGTTTGCCATATTTTTGCAAACCGGAATTTGTGAGAGAATTCCGTTTAGTGATGGATATTTGCTATAGACCGCTGGAAACGCCATTGATAAGGGCCGCCAAACGAATGGGAATTGAATATGTTACCGGTGATAAAATGCTACTCTATCAGGCATTGGACCAATTTGAAATTTGGACAGGCAGAAAAGCTCCCGTCGAAGTCATGAGAGAAGCCTTAGAAAACGGCTTAAAACAGAATTAATTGTGTCTTAAAAAATTAGCACCTTCTTCATCCTTAGCTTTCGGAGTTTCAGGTTCTTCTTCCACTTCCACTTCTTTGCCGTAATCGCTGCCGTAAACGGTTTGAGTGGAGAGGAAATCTTTATCGTAAGTACGAGCAATCCAGCCGTAAAGTATGGTAAAAATGCTTTGAACAAAAGCGATAGATCCCCAGACTATCGGAAGAGCTACGAAAAGGAGAATTTGTGGGCTTTTTACGATACCGGCAAGACCAAACATAATACCCGCACTGGTTAAAACTGAGAATGTAATGCCATAAACTCCAACCAAAGCGTAACGATAATTTGAAACTATTTCGAGAATAAGAGCACTTACCTGCGCAGAAATAATGATATGCAATGCAACTGCGTAAGCGGTGATATTTACGTTGGTAGCGGAAGTGATGAAATAGACCGGCACCATTAACACAAAAATAATCATACTTAGGATGAAAACTTGAGAGATGGCGGAAGCTATTCTGGTATATTTACCTCTTTCCGTAAGAGCCATAAGCCAAGTACTCATAATATTTCCCACTGTGGAAGAAAGGAAAATCATCATCATTAAAATGAAGGTAAAAATTGGGCTGACTTGAATTATATCGCCTTCCTGAGCTCCAGTAATAGGAGTAAGGATGGATGAAGCCAAAACGAAAATCACCACCAATATCAAACTTCCTGCAATACCTCCGGCTGCACCGGCAAGTATTTTAAGGAGAAACGTACCAAAGGAAATTCTTCCAGGGCCTAACTCTTGTACTTTTGTTTCTGTGTTTTCAGTCATGAGGAACTTTTAACTCTTTTTATTCTACCATAAAACACGATCATTAACAATATCCCGATGCTAATATAAGTATCGGCGAGATTGAAATTCGGCCAACGCCAAACTGCAATAAAGTCGATGACAAATCCTCTAGCTATCCTATCAATGATATTTCCCAATGCACCACTAATGATTAAAGTCAGAGCTGATTTACCAATAAGCTGATCGGTATCAAATTCGGTATTGATAATCCAAACAATTAAACCCATTAACAAAATATTTCCGAAGACGAGAACCTCATAAGGTACCGGTATACCAAACGCCACACCGGTATTTTCGCTATATTCAATGCGAAAAAAATTACCAAGCAAATCCATTTTGCCGGGTAAATATTGGTGAACGAAATATTTAGTCAGTTGATCTAAAATCACCAGAATCACGCAGCAAATTCCTATTTTCAAATATTTATTTTTCATCATCCATAATAGACCACAAAAGGCTTGAAAAAACAATGTGATAGGTAGAATATCTCACTACTAAAAAGATTTATGAGACAAGCTTTTAAATTCGATACAATTTTGGCTTTGACCGTGCTATTTCTACTGATTTTCGGGTTGATAATGATTACCAGTATTGGCGTACCAAAATCAATAGAGCTTTCAGCTCCCGGTATTCAATATCCAAATTGCAGTGACGCAAATGTGGATTGTTATCTTCTCTTCAAAAAACACTTGGTGAGGTTGGGATTGGGTATTGTGATGTTTATTTTGGCTTGGAAATTACCGATGAAATTTTGGAAAAAAATCGCACCGGTGTTTTTTGGCCTCATTGTTATTTTGCTTATTTTGGTAATTATTTTAGGAGAAAGTTTTGGAACTATCGCCACAAACTGGATTCTGGTATTCAATACTTCTTTGCAGCCTTCCGAGTTTGCGAGGTTGGCACTTATTCTCTATTTATCTTATTGGTTCAGTAAACGGCGTGATTCGGTGGAAAGTTTTCATGATGGATTTCTTCCTTTCTGTTTTATTTGTGGAATGATTTTATTACCCGTAGTTTTGGAAAATGATTATGGATCAATTGCCGTAATGAGCATTATTGCCGTGAGTATTTATTTCATTGCCGGCGCGAAATTAAAACATCTTGGATTGGGATTTGTAGCTGCGCTGTTTGCGGCAATCATTGTAATCACTTTCATCCCTCATGTTAGACAGAGGTTTCAAAGTTTCATGAGCGTGGATAAAGAATGTTTGGAGGATTATTGTTGGCAGTCTCAACAAGCCAATATCGCCGTGGGTAGCGGAGGACTTATCGGAAAGGGACTCACTCAGGGCGTGCAAAAATCATATTGGCTTCCTCAGGCTTCAGATGATTTTATTTTTGCGGCGTCTTCTGAAGAATTGGGATTCATCAGAATTATTTTCGTAGTTTTAGCATATTTAGTTATTGCTTTGCGTGGCTATCAGATCGCCAATAAGGCAAATGGCACTTTTGAAATGTTTGTGGCGGTGGGCCTTACCACCTGGATTACCGTGCAGGCCTTTGTGAATATTGCCGTAAATACCGCGCTTTTCCCGGTGACCGGAATCACTTTACCTTTTGTCAGTTATGGCGGATCCTCTTTAGTGGCAGACTTGATTGCAATAGCTATTCTTTTAAATATATCAGAAAACACAACTTACTATGCGAGTAGTTCTAACAGGTGGGGGGACAGGAGGTCACGTCATACCGAACTTCGCCGTTATCGAAGAGCTTAAGAAGCAGAAACATACCGAAATTCTCTATATCGGTTCAGCCAATGGCGTAGAGAAAGGAATGGTGGAAAAAGCCGGTATTAGTTATAAATCCGTGGCTTGTGGAAAGCTACGCAGATATTTCTCCATTCGTAATTTAATAGATATTTTTAAGGTACCTGTGGGGATTATCCAGGCTCATTTTATTTTAAAAAAATTTAAGCCTGATGTCGTGTTTAGCAAGGGCGGATTCGTGAGTGTGCCAGTGGTGATTGCGGGGAGCTGGATGGAAGTTCCTGTTATTATTCATGAATCGGATGTAAGGCCTGGGCTTGCGAATAGAATATGCGCAAGGTATGCGGATAAAATTTGTATAAGTTTTGATGAAACAAAAAAATATTTCGCAAAATATTCCAGAAAAATCGTTTACACCGAGAATCCGGTAAGAAAAAGTATACTTCAGGGTGAAGCGGAAAAAGGCTATAAGTTCACAGGGCTGAATAAACATAGACCAATAATTCTGGTGATGGGTGGCAGTCAGGGAGCTCAACAAATAAATGATTTAGTGAGAAGCGGGATGAATGAACTTTTGAAAAGGTTTCAAATTGTACATATTTGCGGACGTGGCAATTTGGATATCAGTTTGCATAAAAAGGGCTATGTTCAATATGAATTTTTGAATGAGCAAATGAAAGATGTTTATGCAATAAGCGAGTTGGTGGTGACGCGCGGAGGGGCGAATAGTTTGGCAGAAATCGCGGCATTAAAGAAAAAGGCCTTGGTAATTCCTTTGGGAACTGCAGCCAGTCGTGGCGATCAAATTGAAAACGCACAGATGTTTGCGAGAAAACTTGGTTGGGGTGTGATGGTGGGTGAGGTGATGGTGGAAGATTTTGTGAAAGCGGTGGAAATGGTGGAGCGAAATGGAGTGCGCGGCGGAGGAGGGTTTAAAAATGGAGTTTATGATATTGTTAAGTTAATTTTAAAGTGTCGGTAGTGGTGTTGAACGTGGTTGGACAACACTTTTTTGGAGTTACAGGGTTGATTTTGATCATCAAGTTTTGTTATACTGTAGCCAAGCTTTAGTGCTGTTAATTACAGCTCCCTAGGGTGACTACATTGGATCCTTCGACAAAGAGGGATCTTTTTGTATTCTTAAATTGCCTGGTGGAGTCATGGGGCTGTAGCTTAATGGTAGAGCACTAACGCTTGTCACCTTAGGGATGCGGGTTCGATCCCCGTCAGCTCCACCATGGCCTGGTATGGTATAATGTAAATATGACCATTGGAGTAAATGCCAGACTGCTAACAAATCCCTTTACCGGAATCGGGCAAGTGACCCGCAATCTTTTTGCGGAGCTGGGAAAATGTGATACTGAGACGAAATATATTTTAGTAATTCCACATGAAATTCCTCATCAGCTAGCGGCGGAATTTCCTAAAAATGTGGAAATAAGAGTTTTGAAAGAGAGAAAGTTTCCGGGAGCAGGTTTGAGAAAAACCTGGTGGGAACAAATTCAAGTGCCGGAATTTTTTATGAAAGCCGGGGTGGATGTGGCATTTTTCCCGTATCCTGCGAATCCGTGGACGAAAGACTGGTATAGGCGCGGTCACGCCAGTGGCGGGCGCGGCCCGAAAACCGTGGTCACAGTGCATGATTGTATTCCCTGGATGAATAAAAATTATCGCAAAGGAATTCTGTCCAAGCTATATCATTCACAGACAAAAAAGGCTGTGGCAAAAGCTGATTTGGTACTGACGGTTTCAGGTAGTTCGAAAGAAGATATTGAAAAAGTTTGCGGAGTACCTGAGAAAAAAATTGAAGTGGTTTACAATGATGTGTCCCCTATTTATAAAGAGACTCCGCATCCAAGTTTCGTGGAAGAGGTGCTTGGTAGATACAGCTTAAAAAGTGGAAAATATTTTTTGTATGTGGGCGGTTACGATGAGCGTAAAAATGTGAATCATCTGGTGAAAGAATTTCTAAAATTTGAAGCAGATCACAAGGGAATACCTTTGGTTTTGGCCGGAGGAAAATTGTTTAAAAATAAGTTATATAAAAGTTTCGATAGATTGGAAAACCTGGGAAACATTGTAAAAACAGGATTTTTGGATGAAGAAGAATTGGCCTGTTTGTATAGGAATTGTTTGGCTTTTGTAAATTTATCAAAGCATGAAGGCTTTAATTTAACCATACTGGAAGCGGCAAATTCAGGCGCGGCGATGATTTTGTCAGATATTCCGGTGCATAGAGAAGTTGCGGAAGAAAGCGCAAAATTCGTAAAAAATGATGTGATTTCCGCGATGGAAGAAATGACAAATGCAAGCAAGCGTGAAATCTGGCAGGAAAAAGCAAAAAAATTGGCACATAAATATTCTTGGAAAAAATATGCACAGATCGTGAAAGATATGTTACATTCTCTTTAGTTAACTTTTAAATATGTTTAGTTTTAGTACTGAAGTAAATATTTCGATCATTGTAGGGGCAATTATATTTTTGTTTATTTTATGGTCTGTGGTGGCGGTGCGTCATTTGAAGTTTTTGAAGAAACAAATAGATGAGCATTGGGAGTTAATCGATGAGGAACTCCGAAAAAGACAAAGCATTTTACCTAATTTAATTGAGACGGTGAGGATGTTTGTGAAGGATAAAGAAGGTCTACTAGAAAAGACGATTACGATGCGCATGAAGGCGGCAAAAGAATATTCCAGAGGTCTAATCAAAATAGAATATGAGCATGATTTAAGCATGGTAATAAATGAAGTTATTGATTTGAGAAAAATAAATCCGGAGCTTGAAAAAGATACAAATTTTTTGGAATTACGCACAGAAATTGATGAATTGGAAAATGAGCTGGAAGAAAAAGTAAAGCAGTATAATGAGATGGTGAGGTATTATAATGGGCATCGCAATATTGCGATTTTGCGTCCAATTGCGAGCCTGTGGAAGTTTGGCTTAATGAATATTTTTGAAGTGGAAAGCTAATAATTTAATTTGAATATGTTAAGAATTTTTCTAATAATTTTGGCGTCGATATCGACCATTGGCTCTTTAAATGTAAAAATTGATGGGTTTAATACAGTGTTTGAGGCAGAGGTTTCGAAGGGTTCAATTTTAGATTATTACTATAAAGTTCCATCTAAATATTTTATCGATCATTTGATTAAAAATTCTTACGACGAAAGGAAAGATGCACTTGCTAAATTAATGGAAGATGAACGTTTGGGAAAAAATAAGGAACTTTTTGAAGGTGAAAATAAGAATTATAAAGCCAACAATCCAGATAATTATTTAGCAATAGTGGATGAGAAAAATTATTATTTGGAAATGAATCCCAATGAGTCGTATGGCGATTGGTCTCAAGGGTTTTCAATGGCAGTACTTATAAAATCTAATGGCGAACACTTAGTAGCTGTAGAAAGCCATGATTGTGGTTTATGGTGCAAACCAGAAAATACAATTATGTTTATATTATCTTATAAAGATGGTGTGTGGACGGATGTGAGCAATGAAGCTTTGCCTATGGTAGAGATAAAGAGATTTGTTCAAAATGAAATTCAGAAGTGTAAAAATGCCAGATCAGAAGATAGCTCATGTGTGGAACAAAATGCTGGCATAGCTTATAAACTTCCTCAAGAAGGTACTACCATAAGTGCATATAACGGTTTGTCTGAAGGGTTATTTAGGTTGGAATGGAAAGATGATAAATTCCATTTTATTGGACAGTAAGAGTAGTTTTTACAGATTATCAAAAGATATTTGATATTTAATACAAACTATTTTAATCAATGCGTCAATGACATATCGCTTGACGGTGAGTGAGCACTCACCTAATATAGTGAGCGTACACTTACCTATTAATAAAAACTTATGAATGACCCATTGACCGAAAAACAGGAGGCTGTTTTGAATTTCATTGAGGAATATCAAATGGCTTACGGGAAATCTCCCACTTTACGCGAAATGCGTGAACACTTCGGAGTGAGTTCAGATAATAGCATTTTGAAACATTTAAAAGCTTTGGAAGAAAAAGGTGTGATCAATAAAGATGACACGCCTAGAGGAATCGGGCTTTTGGATAGGGTAAAGAAAAAATTGGAAAGTACTGGAGTAAAGTTGCCGGTTTTGGGATTTATACCTGCAGGTGGTCCGGTTTTGACTGACGAGTATGTGGAAAGCTGGATGGGTGTCGGCGAAGAGTTAGCAAAAAATGCGAATGATTATTTCATTTTAAGAGTAACTGGAAATAGCATGATAGAAGCAGGAATTTTTGAAGGCGACCTAGTTGTGGTTAACGCCAAAAAACGTCCTCGTCATGAGGATATAGTGGTGGCGTTGGTCGACAATCACAACACTTTAAAACGCTTTATTAAAAAAGATGACCCGTCAGTGCCCGGGCAGGCCAAGGTATATTTAAAGGCAGAAAATAAAGCGTATAAAGATATTTATCCTGAAAACGAATTGCAAATTCAAGGCGTAGTGACCGCGCTAATCCGACAGTATTAAAAGGCCGTTTTAAAACAGATTTAAGTTGGGCATTTTCAAGCATGGCCGCTGACTCCCAGCGGCACCAATCCTCAGATTGGTCCATTTGTAAACGACTAATAATTTAACTCTAAATACTATGTTTATCACATTCACAATCGATACACACAAAAAGAAAAATAAAATGATTCGTTTTAATACTAAGAGATTTAATCCTGCAAATGGTTGGCAGAGGGCAATTAATATAAAAAAGAGAGGCTTATGGCAGAAAATTTCTTCTTGGAAAAGAGCTGTAGGTAATGGGGTGTATAAACTCGGAGGCCAAACCGCAATGTTCTAAAACATGTTTACACTACCACTCAGTCAATCAAGGCGTCACATTCTTCATATAGATGCAGACGCTTTTTTTGCGACCGTAGAACAAGTTTTGAATCCGAAATTGAAAGGAAAGGCAATTTTAGTGGGTGGACCTAGTGGTACGAGAGGAATTGTCTCGGCGGCCAGCTACGAAGCTAGAAAATTTGGAATTCATGCCGGCATGGCGATGTATTTAGCAACTAAAAAATGTCCGCATGCCATTATTGTGCCTGGAAATTTTGAGGCTTACAGAAAATTTTCCAAAGAGTTTTATAAAATTCTTTTGGATTATACGCCGGAAGTAGAAATGGCTTCCATAGATGAAGCTTATGTAGATATTTCAGGATGCAGACAAATGCAAAAATTAGAATATGCCGACATTGCACGAAAAATTCTGGAAGATATTCACAAAAAAACCGGCCTTTCAATGTCATGTGGATTGGCCAGTAGCAAGGTTGTTGCAAAAGTAGCCTCAAGTCGGAATAAACCTCATAAACTAACCATTGTCCCCTACGGCAGTGAGGCAAAATTTTTATCGGCTTTACCACTAAAAGCCATGCCCGGAATAGGCCATAAAACTTTTGCTTATTTGGAAGAGCAGGGTTTGAAAGTAATTGGCGATTTGGCAAATTTGGAAATGTCGGCAATACTACAGAAATTTGGCGTAGAAACTATTCCCATCTGGAAACATTGTCGTGGTATAGATAATTCTCCGGTAATCTCAGCTCATAGTTTGCCGAAATCAATTTCCAAAGAACATACCTTTTATGAACGAAATCCTAGCAAGGAAACTGCGCTGAAATATCTTAAAGAATTGTCTGTGATGGTTTTTGAAAAATTGAGAAAATATAAATTACGCGCAAGAACGGTGACTATTAAAATCAGATATCGAATGGTTAACGGCAAAACAATTTTTGAAGATTTTGGATTTCAAAAGAACGTGGATTTCCCCACTTCTCTGGACATGAAGTTATTTCCCGCGGCGCGAGATTTGTTTTTGAAAAATTTGGATACTCAAAGAGATTTAAGACTCATCGGAATTGGTGTAAGCAATCTTTCTCAAAATTATAATCTTAGTCTTTTTGAAAAGGATGATCTGGAAATTTTTTAAGTTCGTGCTATTCTTGGCACACAGAAAATGCCGAAGTAACTCAGGGGTAGAGTAGCTGCTTCGTAAGCAGCAAGTCGTGGGTTCAAATCCCATCTTCGGCTCCAGAATTTTAGGTTTTGATACGACCGTTTGACGAATTACATATAAGTTATATAATTTCCACTTATATAAATATATGTCTGAGTTCAAAGAAAATCTGTGGTGTGTAATTGGCAATAACGGTGTAGGTAAAAGTTCAATTTGCGATGGTTTGGATCAGGATCCAGCATTCAAAAGAATACAACGTGACACTAGACTGGAAGCTCTTTGGAATGAGTTTCGAGGATTTTCAGGTTTACTTCAAGATCTTCATGGAGAAAGATCTCAAAGGCGTGCAACAATTAGAAGATTAAGAAAAAAATTGATCAATTGATTCGTCTACTGAGCAGATTTGAAGCAATGAGCGGAGCCACTGGCAAAACCATACTTGAATCTATTGTTAGAACTTCTCAATCTTCTGATCAAAGGCTAATAGATTTTTATTCATTGAAGGAAGATCTTTT
>Ga0172371_10001440_pt1 | contig 37792 bp, 28 predicted proteins | sample Lak12m_FD_114543 | JGI IMG/M metagenome (GOLD analysis project Ga0172371, IMG submission 114543) | Freshwater microbial communities from Kabuno Bay, South-Kivu, Congo - kab_022012_12m | ecosystem: Environmental > Aquatic > Freshwater > Lake | place: Democratic Republic of the Congo: South-Kivu... | reverse complement strand
GTGGATCAAGGCAGAGGAACCGGCTTTGCGGTCTGTGTTTGGTATGTGACACGGTTTCGGAGAACAGACTGTAGGACTCCGTTGCCACGAAGAGCGGCAGCAACGGCGTGCCGCCCTCCAACGGGCTCGGCGTCCGGGTCTTCCTGGAGGGCGCCGGGTTTTTCGGCAGGCTCTTGACACAGCAGTCTGCACGAAGCCGTAGAGATTCAACTGAAGATAAGAGGAACCGCAGATGAACGCAGACTTACGCAGATGCCCAGAGGGAGATGCAGCCTGCAATTCGGCTCACCTTGCGGTGAACCGAATTGCAGGCTGCCATCAGTGCCCATATCCGCGTCCATCTGTGTCATCTGCGGTTACATCTCTTTCCCAACTGCATTGTTCCGTCTAAGGGTGTTTCGACGCGGTCGGAGGAAAGGAATACGTCATGTCGGTTGCCATAGTCACGGGGAGCTCGGGCCTGATAGGAAGCGAAACCACCAGGTTTCTCCACGACAAGGGCATGCACGTTGTCGGCATAGACAACAACATGCGCAAGTACTTCTTCGGCGAGGACGGTTCCGTGGAGTGGAACACAAAGAAGCTGACCGCGTCCCTGAAGAATTTTACCCATGTTGACGCCGACATCCGTGACTTTGACGGTATGCGGAAGATTTTTGCCAGGTACGGGAAGGACCTGCAGCTTGTGGTGCATACTGCCGCCCAGCCGAGCCATGACTGGGCAGCGCGCGAACCGTTCACGGATTTCTCCATAAACGCCGGCGGAACGCTCAACGTTCTCGAATGCCTGCGGCAGGAAGCCCCGGGAGCAGTGCTTATCTTCACATCGACGAACAAGGTATATGGCGATACGCCAAACCGTCTTCCGCTGGTCGAAAAAGACCGCCGATGGGAGGTTGACCAGAAGCACCCTTTCTTCAAGCACGGCATCGACGAGACAATGTCCATTGACCAGTCGAAGCATAGCGTCTTCGGCGTGAACAAGGCGGCGGCGGACCTGCTCGTGCAGGAATACGGCGTCAATTTCGGCCTCAAGACGGCCTGTTTCCGGGGCGGGTGCCTGACCGGTCCAGCGCATTCCGCGGCCGAACTGCACGGGTTTCTGGCCTATCTCGTAAAGTGCGCCGTCACCGGGCGGCCGTATACCATCTACGGGTACAAGGGAAAACAGGTGCGTGATAACATTCACTCGTCGGACCTGGTTTCGGCTTTCTGGCATTACTTCAATAATCCCCGCCCCGGAGCGGTTTACAACATGGGCGGTTCGCGGCACAGCAACTGCTCCGTTCTTGAGGCGGCCGATATGGTCGCCGAACTGTCGGGCCGGAAGCTCAACTACACCATTTCTGATCAGGCCCGGACAGGTGACCACATCTGGTGGATCAGCGACGTTCGTAAGTTCCAGAAGGACTACCCGGGCTGGCAGTTCAAGTATTCCATAAAAGACATCCTGCAGGAGATCGTTGCCGCGGCGCAGGAACGCATGGGATCCCAATGAAGCTTTCCGTCGTCATTCCGGCCCACGATGAAGAGGGATGCATCGCATCAACCCTCCAGTTGCTGTTTTCGACGCTTCAGCGAGAAGGGATTGACCACGAAATACTGGTGGTGAATGACCACTCGAAAGACGGTACCGGGACCATCCTGGCAGGCCTGCAGAAGGCCATCCCGTCTCTGCGGTACGTGAGCAATCACCGTGCGGGCGGATACGGCCTTGCCGTCCGGCTGGGACTCGAGACTTTCACCGGTGACTGTGCTGCTGTCTTCATGGCCGATGCGTCGGACGATCCCGAAGACCTCGTCAGGTTCTATCGAACCATGGTGAGCGATGGCGTCGACTGCGTGTTCGGCTCGCGTTTCTCGAAGGGCGGGCGGACGGTTGACTACCCGTGGGTCAAACTTGTCCTCAACCGGCTGGCCAACAAGTTCATCCAGTTGGTGTTCGGCATCGGGTACAATGACACCACCAATGCGTTCAAGCTCTACAGCCGACGCGCGATCGAGGGGTCGCGTCCATTCCTGAGCCACCATTTCAACCTGACCGTCGAGTTGCCCCTGAAATGTCTTGTTCGCGGTTACACTTACAGCGTGGTGCCCAACTCGTGGACAAACCGCAAGACGGGTGAGTCCAAGTTAAAGATCAAGGAGATGGGTTCGCGCTACCTCTTCATTGTCATATACTGTTTGCTCGAGAAATGGCTTAGCCGTGGTGACTATGCAGGGGACAAGGTGATCTTCAACGAATCCCCGCATCGCGACCGGTTAGCGAAAGACGCGAAGTAGAATCATTCGTGTGGCTGGCAGGCCGTGGCATTCAGTCCCATCGAAGCGACTCCAGGTACAGGTAGCGCGGGGGTTGTAGGCCGGTCGACCATATTCCGAAGTGGCTTCCTCAGAGATCGCACCGGTTCATCAAGCGCCGTTCTCTTGAGGGTTGGCTGCCTACTCCGAAAGAACTGAGGTTGCCTTGTTTTAACGGGTACTGAGACAGGATCAAGTCAACGACTCAACTCACCCATTTTGTGGCCGGTTCAGAGAGAAATTCGGCAAGGGGAATGCCCTGGGCGCCGACAAGAAGCTGACGTTGAACGGGGAAAGCCCCGGCAAAGGCCGCCATGCCGGGAAGCGCCGTTTCCCGGCGGCCACTCTTGACCTCAATCCCCACCACGGTCTTGCCCGCAACCAGAACGAAGTCCACCTCGCGGTTGCCGTCGGACCAGTAGTACACCTCGATCCCTGTCCCCGTTGTGCTGTTCAGCAAATGCGCACCTACGGCAGACTCCACGAGGCGCCCCCAGTGGTCGCGCGCGGCCTGTGCGCCGGCAAACGTGCCCCCGGCAAGGGCTGTCACCAGCGCTGTATTGAGCACCTGGAGTTTGGGGCTGGATGCGCGCTGCCGCACTTTCTGGCCTGCATACTTTGAAATGCCGGCTGCCAGCCCGGCGCCCTTGAGCAGGTCAAGATAATGCGAGAGGGTGACCGTGTTGCCCGCGTCGTGCAGCTGGCCAAGCATCTTCTGAAAGGACAGCACCTGGCCGGAATAGTCGCAGGCGAGGCTGAACAGGCGGCGAAGCAGGGCCGGCTTGTCAACCCTCGTCATGAGCAGGATGTCGCGCGAGATCGTCGTCTCGATCAGGGAATCGGCAATGTAGCGACGCCATCGGTTCTCGTCCTCGATCAGTTCCGCCGCGCCCGGATATCCGCCGAAGTAGACGTACTGTTCAACCGACCAGCCAAAAGCCTGGTGCATTTCGGAAAAGGACCAATGGGGTACCGGAATGAGCTCGAAGCGACCCGCCAGGCTTTCGGTGAGCCCCGTCTGCATGAGAAGCGGCGATGACCCCAACAGCAGGACGCGAAGAGGGAGTTCTGCGGCTGTATCCTCGTCCCAAAGGCGTTTGACCGTCTCCGACCAGCCCATCACCTTCTGGACCTCGTCGACAATGAGGAGCGCAGGAGCCACGGATTTCCCGTCCCGTGTCAGCGTTCTGGCAATATCCCATTGCTGTCCCAGCCATGTCCGATCCTGAAGAGCCGGCTCGTCTGCCGATACGGCATGCACAGGGATGGACATTTCCTCTGCAACCTGACCCGCGAGCGTGGTTTTACCGACCTGCCGCGGCCCCGCAAGAACCTGCAGGAACCTTCTCGGCTCTTTCATTCGTGCTAGCAACGTGTGGAACATGTTGCGCCTGAACGTCTTCATGCATGCCTCCTGATATTACTCACAGAACTGAGTAATATCACTCATACAACACTTGTTGTCAACTCGATACCATGCATGCGAATAGCAGAACGGGATCGTTCCGGCGCAAGGACAGACAACGAGATCACCACATTCCGGACAAGGAACAGGTTCACGACACCAACAGGTACCTGGCAATCACAACCCGGGCATATCCCCCAGTCGCGTGTAGAGCGGAAGGAACCTGAGTTTCTGTTCGCAGAGGGATGCCGTGTTCGCGGTGTTCAATACCAGCCCTTGCTGAACATCGGGGTGTTCACGAAGGAACAAGTGCAGGCCCTGGAGCCTGCCGGCGGACCCGCTCTTTACTTCCACGGGCAGCACCTGCCCGCCACGAACCATCACGTAGTCAACTTCCGCGCTGCTGTTGCGCTCGCCTCTCGCCCAATAGTACAGCTTCCCGTTCTCCGACCCGCCTCCCTCGGCAAGCATTTCCTGGCCAACAAACTGTTCAGCCAGTGCACCACGGAACGTGTCCAGTAGATCATTCCCGCCCAGGACTGCGTCGGCGGCAATGCCGCACATGTGACGCATGAGCCCGACATCCACGAATACACATTTGAACACCTTGTCGGATGCGCCCGCCCCAAGCGGCAAGCCCCTGGCCGCAGTCGCTGTCACCCGACGGATCACCAGTGCCTGTTCGAGGACGCGAAGAGCTGCCTTGATTGTCTCTACACGTTTCTCCGGGCATAGGGGCGCATATTTCACCTGTGCACCGACACGTGCCGGGATCTGCTCAAACACCCGGGCCAGGCAATCCCTGTCCGCCCTGCCGGCATACCGCGCAAGGTCCTCCTCATACGCCTCGGTCAAAGTCCGATGCACTCGAGCTGTTTCCACCATGGAGTTGCTGTCACAGAACACCCGCACTGCCTCCGGCATGCCGCCGACAACAAAGTACCGGCGAACTTCATCGAGCAGGGACTGGTGGGTGACCTCGGGAAGGGGCAACGTTGCTCCCAGGTCAGGCCGTTGTTCCTCAAGTATGTTTTTCCCGCGCGCAAGCAGGAATTCGGACAGCGTCATGGGAAACATCCACAGGAACTCCACCTGGCCAACGGGGAAGGGAAGATCCTTCATGGCGAATTCAAGCAACGAGCCGGCCGCAATTACGTGCAGTTGCGGCATCTGTTCGTAGAAGTACCGCAATGCCATAATCGCCCGCGGGCACGCCTGGATTTCGTCAAGAAACAGGAGAGTCTCGCCGGGTACGATACGTTGCCCCGCTTGAACCTCGAGCTGAGGCAGCAGAATACCCGGATCGAGATCGCCGGCGAATACCGCATGGACCCTGCGTTGTCTTTCAAGGTCGAAGAGGACGATATTGCTGAAGCATCTTAGGCCAAACTCCTTGACAGAAAACGTCTTACCGACCTGTCGAGCCCCACGGACAAGCAGTGGCTTGTGGTCGTGCCGGACCATCCATTCCTTCAATAAACCATCAATATATCTCTTCATGTAATTATCCAGGGCTCAATATACATTGCAGATGTAATAATACAAGGCTATTTCTCTGTGTCTGTTATCTGCAGAGGATAGACAGATGAATGTCCTTCAGTTGAATCGCTACGGCTAAGCCGGAACGATGCAGTTCGGAAAAAGATGTAACCGCGGATGAACGCAGATGGGCGCCGATACGGACACTGACAGCGGTCTGCAATTCGGTTCACCTTCCGGTGAACTGAATTGCAGACTGCATCTGTGTCTGGACATCTGCGTGAATCTGCGTTTGTCTGCGGTTCCTCTCATCTTCAACTGAATTCTTCCGGCTAAGTACCACCGGCTTGAGGCCAATGGCCGTTCAAACCCTGCGGCCCAGCTCGAACCAGAGATAGCGCAGGAGTTTCCTCTCGGTCGACCATATCGCGAAATGGCTCCCTCCGAAATCACGTCGGGTATCGCACACAGGGAACTACTCCCAATTCAGGCGCAACTTGAGAGAACGAACTTACCGCGCAATTGCCGAAAGATCGGGTTCCATAGCACTCACGAATATCGACCATGGAGAACAAACCGCATCTTCGGGCTGCCGGAAATACCATATCTGGGAATGCAGAGACCGTGCTTGTGTTTCGCGATCGGTACGGGCAGATTCCGCGCCATGAGATTCGTGACTCAGCGGTCCGCCACGGGTGCAGGCACGTCTCGCCCACGGGCCAACCGCATGTCGACAGCGGGAATCCTGTTACTTCTTTGCCTGGTCATTTCTGCACATCCGATGACAGGCCATGCGGAAGAACCGATGTGGCGGGCGGGATTGCAGGCTGAACACGTGACCTACAGCGAACCAGGAGTCATGCAGGAAGACGGCTTCCTGGGCGGGATATTTGCGGATGTGACCGTGGTGAAGTACAAGGGATGGAATTGCAGCCTTTCCGGCTCCTACGTCGCCGGATCAACTGTCTATGATTCGGACGAAGTGAATACCGGTATCGACATCCGCTCCAGTAATCCCGGCAGCATAGTTGACTTGCGACTGGAGGCCGCATGCGACATGAACAGCCTACCAGTGGTTGAGCATCTGTTCACCGGGGCGGGCTATAGACGGCTCGATGATGATGTCCGGGGCCCGGCCGGCTACGTGGGATACAGGAGAGTGCAGCACTACTTATACATACCGGCAGGATTGACGGCCACTCTGTTGTCGCATGACAACTGGCAATTGACCGGGACCATTGAATATGACTTCTTCGCCAGGGGCCGCAACGAAACCCTTGGCGCGGAACTCAGCCAGGATAGCGGTTACGGATGCCGGGCGTCACTGCTGTTCAACAGGCAGGTCACGTTCGCGATCATTGACAGTTTCCAAGTTGAGCCATTCATGCAGTACTGGAACATCGGGATGTCTTCCCTGGAACGGAACACCTACGAACCCGACAATCACAGCACCATAATCGGAATCAGGGTGTCGGCTCTCTTCTGACCCGCCCGGCAGAACGCCGGGCGGTTTTGCACAAAGGTACGTAAGATGCCATGTCGGCGTCTTTACGTCGTTCGTTCAGCAGGCCGGGCACTACAACGTCGGCCTTGTGGCCTCCCATGTGCCTGTTTCTCCAAGCGTCCCGACCCATGTGCCGGACATGTACTGGCCCGTAGCGCCGACATCAACAGCAGGCACAAGAGTACTGACATTGCCTGTCGCTGTTTTGATGATCGGTTCGGGGGGCATGACCGTGAGTACGATTGTGAATTCGAGGTTCACGCTTGAACCGCGGGTCGTCCCGATGAACGAATAGCCTGAGGCCGCCCTTCTGACAACTTCGCCTTCATCCATCGTCCCGGTCAGCGATATGCCGGACTGTGCTATGGTCGACTCATGCCTCCATGTAGCGCTCCCGTCGTCGAAGAAGAACAACCAGTCACCGGCGAGATCGAAAACGTCTGTCTCAGACTCCTCTGAATCGTCGTCCGACCCGCCGTTCACCGTCAGTACGACCGCCACCTCGCCTGTCGCAGAGATTGTTACACTTGCGTACACCAGGTTTTGACCTTCCGCCAGGGTAACAGTCCTCTCAACAGTCTTTCCGTCAATATGGAACACAAGCCGGTACTCTCCTGCGGGCAGGTTCTCGAACTTGAACATACCGTCTTCAGCCGTCACGGTGGACCTGTTGACGGGGCCAATTAGTTCAACGGTAATGCCCTGTACCGCCGCCGGTACCTGCGGGGCTACGCTCGTAAGGTTGCCCTGGATGACACCAGTGCCTTTGGGGCCGCTATCATCATCTCCTTCGCACCCGGTCATCACAACAGCCAGACACAACGCGCCCAGAACTCCTATCACCGCATGTTTCTTCAGCATATTACTTGTCCTTCCTCTTTCCGTCTTGTGACCCTTCACACTAGGAATTGGAGCAGAGGAGATTCGAACTCCCGACCCCCACGTTGCGAACGTGATGCTCTACCAACTGAGCTACTGCCCCGTCACCTTTTTGAACCAACCAACTCCCCGACCCCCGCGTTGTCCCGAGCGCGCAGCGCCTCGGGATGATGCTCTACCAACCCTTCGACATGCTCAGGGCGGGCCCTTCGACAAGCTCGGAACAAGCTGAGCTGCTGCCCCATGTATGAAACCCTGTAAATACGTGGTTTCTGCATTTATCAAACCGGCCAGAGCCTGTCAATAAAGCCATCTTTCCAGAGAAAGTTGCCGCAGACACCCCTCACTTCTATAGTGCTCGTGCATCTGTCCTCACAGCTCCTTTTGGGCAACGAGTATCAAGTAATCGATCAACCCAGGATCGAGGGTTGCCGGGTACTCACACCGATGTGCTTGACAACCTATAAATGTTGTATATCGTACATTATATGGTAGATATACAACAATACATAGATAGAAGATGGCTGCTGGACCAAGTTCGAACCCGGTTGGAGGAATCGCCTGCCGTGGCCCTGCTTGGAGCGCGGCAGGTCGGAAAAACCACGCTGGCACGACATCTTGCCGCTGCATGGCAGGGGAAGTCTGTGGTGTTTGACCTCGAGACTTCTTCCGCACGCGAGGCCCTTCTCTCCACTCCCGAAGCCACGCTCAGTTCCTGCGAGGGACTGGTGATCCTTGACGAGGTCCAGCGCATACCCGCCCTGTTCGAGAAGCTCCGTCCGCTTTGTGACAGGTCACCGCGTAGGTCTGCATTCCTGCTCCTGGGCAGTGCGTCATGGGATCTGGTGAAGGGAATTTCCGAAACGCTGGCGGGTCGGATCCAGTTCGTGAATGTGGCCGGCTTCTCTCTGTCGGAGATTGGCCCTGAGCACCAGGACAGGCTATGGATGCGAGGCGGCTTTCCCCGTGCATACCTTGCAGATTCCGAAAACAGCTGGGATCGCTGGATGGAGGCGTTCACACGTACCTTCCTGGAACGGGATATTCCAGGCCTGGGATCGAAGATCGCGCCCGAAGCACTCGGGCGTTTCTGGAAAATGCTGGCACATTTCCATGGGCAGATATGGAACGCAGCTGAGCTGGCTCGTTCAATGGATGTGAGCGTAACCGCGGTCAATCATTACCGAGATCTGTTGGCGGGTACATTCATGGCCCGGGTATTGCCGCCCTGGTTTGAGAACCTGGGCAAGCGGTTGGTCAAATCCCCCAAGGTGTACCTGCGGGACAGCGGTATCCTGCATCATCTCCTCGGTATCCGGGACATGCTGGCCCTCCGGTCACATCCCCGATACGGCGCGAGTTGGGAAGGGTTTGCCCTGGAGCAGACGCTGATCGCGCGCGGCGAGCGCGACGCCTATTTCTGGGCCACGCAACGTGGAGCGGAACTGGACCTGCTGCTGATCCGCAACGGCCAACGCTGGGGGTTTGAGTTCAAGTGTACCGACGCGCCCGGCACGACCAAATCCATGCATATTGCGGTGGAGGACCTGAAGCTGGAACACCTGTGGGTGGTCTATCCCGGTGACCGCCAGTATGGGCTTCACGACAAGATCTCTGCACTGCCTTTGCGGGAGATAAACACCCTTCGGTTGTAGCCGTTGGGAATGGCGAGCGTCGCCATTATTCCCTGCGGCAGCACACTTCTTTCTGCCGGGATCGGTAAGCGGGACACCCGTCAGAGGCTCTCTTCCTCTGCCGCCAGCACATCCTCTCGTGATTCCTCCGACAAGGTCGGCGCGAACCATCGTTGGGCGATGAATGTTGGAATGACAGCCGTGGCAATCACGACAGCAACAAGAACGGAGAACCGTCCGTACCCGGCTCGCCCAGGACTACTCCGCTGAAGCGGCCGCTTCGGCGGAGTAGGCTGGAAGGGCTCGCCCTACCAAAACCGCTCGGTCCCGTCATGGCTCAAGCCTGATCACTGCAAACTGGAACAAGGACAATTCGAATTCAGGACTGGGCCCCACAACGTTCCCCGTGGCAGCATCCACCGCCTGCCGGAAGAACGCCATGATGGGGCAATTCCTCCCCCCGTCCTTGCCTTCCCAGTACCACGCGCTGTTGCCCGGCTGAAGACCGGAGTCATCGGTGAGGAATACAAAGTCAACAACCCGTCGGGCGGCGGGTGTCTCGTTCTTCGCCTTGTAGAGGATCACCTCGACGTTCCCGACCGGCAGTTCGACAGAGTCGCCGCCCACATAGACCATGTCCGAGTTATGCCAGAACCATGGTCCCTGCACAGTATGGCCTTTGCCGTCCGCTTCCATCCACCGTCCTTGCAGACAAAGTCCTCCGCTTCGAGGGCGAAGTTGTGCGACCCGTTGGTTGCGACTATCGGCTCCACAGCTGCCGGACCGGCAAGCACAGCGGGCAGGCAAAAGAGAAGGGTCGCAGCAATCGCACCCGTGTTCGAACAGGCAACGCTGATTGCGTATTTCATGATCTGCTCCTGTATCGGCTCGCGAGGCCGCTCGCCCTCCAATCCGCGAGGCCGCTCGCCTTGCAGGCCGCGGGGCCGCTCGCCTTGCAGGCCGCGGGGCCGCCCCTGTGCTTCTGATCACAAATGCATTGCGTATCACGTCGGCATGGAGGGCGAGCGGCCCCGCGAGCCGTATCCAAAGCACATTTCACCACCTCAACTCGTTCAAATGCCCCTGGAAAACCCATTCTTCCGGCGTCTGCACCAAACCTGCCCTCACAGGATTCTGGCGGACATAAGCCAGTCTCTCGCTGTAGTGAGCAGGATTCCGCATCTGGGTATCCCAACAGTCATTCTGCCACACTGATTTCAGCGCAGAACATGTCATTCCCGCCAAACGTTTCCAGTACTTGACCCATGCTCGTATGTCTTCCGCATCAGCCTCATTCGGAATGCAGAACAGGTGAACATGGTCAGGCATAAGAAGATAGAACCCGACGCACCAGTGTTTCGCAGATGACCATGCCTGAACCAGCGCGCGATGGGCAAGCTCATTGGCAAGTACCTTGTCCTTTCCGGCAATGCAAACAGTGAGGAACACGATGGCAGGTTCGTTGTGTCGCAAAACCGGTGTTGGATGCACGGGCCGGTGGCGTTGAGGGAGGCGGAGGGCGTCGGGTTTCACTATCGGCTCGCGAGGCCGCTCGCCCTCCAATCCGCGAGGCCGCTCGCCCTCCATGTTACAATGCAGTCCACTGTCTGCTTCGGTTGCAGTACACATTTCATCGTCCATATGCAAGGCGAGCGGCCTGCCCTGCGAAGTCCCGAGCGCGCAGCGCCTCGGGACGAAGCATGGGCCTCGCGAGCCGTATCCACCCTTAATGCTTGTACCCGAACTCTTTAAGGTACCCAAGGCTTGACGCCGCTTTGAGGAAATTGGCGAATGTCCTGTAGATCATTGCGTAGGGTTTTCCTTCGGGCGCAGGACTCAGGAACGCCGCTGAATCCATGAGGTACTCTATCGATCTCATTCCTGCCTTGATGTACGCCTTGTCCCCCGTGATCTCGTACGCGTATGCGATCGGGTCGAGCGCCATCGAGTGTGTCCCGAAGATCCCGCTGCGCGGCAGGGCGGTGTGGAAAGCGCCCTTGAGCTTCATCGCGGCTCCGTAGCTGTAGCCCGGATCCTTGCGATCCTTCTGCCCGGATCCCTTTGCCGCAGGCGGCTTGCTGCAACAGCTGATCGCCAGGTCAACGAACTCAAGGAACCACTTGCGTATGGGAGCCGCTGCCTGTTCGCCCTTGTGAATCTCCAGGTACTCGCGCGCACCGAGCAGGATCGACGTGTGCCCGAAACTGAAGTACGGGATGTCATTCGGCAGACCGCACTTGATCTCCCGGTCCAGCAGCTCTCGCGCATAGTCGTCGAACCGCTTCAAGCCGCTTGCTTCATAGGCGCAGATCATCGTGAGGATGCCCCACCCGATCTCGCGGTTGAGTCCCGCGTGCAACGGACCAAGCTCCGGGTCGTCCAGGTTCTCTATAGTCTTATCTGCAAGAGCCACAATGACTTCCAAGGCATCAGGATCCGCCGTCAACATGTAGTACTGGGCCAGCCCCTGGGTCCAGAAATGGGACGGGTATGCCCCGGTTGTTGTGTGCCGCTCGCAGTGCGCGGGTGTTGCGCGGCTGAGCCACTTGTGGTCCGAGTAGTGGAGGAAGTCCACGTCGATGTTGTGACGGGCCCACCAACGGAGTTTCCGGAACAACGACAGATCGTTCTTGCGCAGGAACTCAGTCCCGAGCGCATAGATCACGTCGTACTCGTTGTTCACCCAGACCACTTCGAAGTCCTCCAGCCCGTTATGCTTTGTTGCCGGGTAGTGCAGGCTGGCGAAGAAGTAGCGCCTGCCGCCGTCCTCGCCGCGAACCCGGCGAATGCGATTGCCGATCGGAATGTATGTGCTCTGGTACCCGCTGTCCGGCGTATCGCCCAGGTCAAAGAACGTGGCGATGGTATTGAGGCTCGCGGACATTCCACCCAGCCACTGCTCGAAACGGGGATTCAGGTCCTCCCTGTTCGGCAGCACCCTGCCCTGGTCGAAGAAGCTGGCCTGCGCGTACGCAGCTTGCGGAAGTTGCGCCCGCATAACATCTTGCAGCTGTGCCGTGGCCGCGGCTGCATCCTTGCGTTCAGCGGGAACGCCGCGGTCGGACAGCGAGACGCGGACAGTCACCTGGCGGCTGCGGCCCTGCTGAAGCGACAGCACGCCGGCCCATGACGGCCAGACGCCGAAGCGCGCAGTGTCTCCGGATATCTCGAGGGATTTGGGACGCAGCAGGTGAAAGTCGTCCATCTCAACCTGCATCGTGCGCTTGCCGTCGGAGACAATGGCCCAGTTTTCCACTTTGTCGGCGGGAGGGTTGAGATAGAACGGGTAATCGTGTTCGTCGCGCAGGGCCTCGTAGTTGCGGACATAGGCGGTTGATTTCACATCATCTACCGCAACGTGCAGCGGTTCTGCCGTCGTGACCATGCGTCCCACCGTCGTGAAGAGGCCGTAACTGCTCTGGTAGACGGTATGTTGCGGGGCTGCGGCGCCAGCCAGTTTGAGGTCCAGCTCGATGGCCCGGACGTCGAAGAAGTCGTGTCCTTTTTCGAGGTTGAAGAACGTGTATGCAAGGGAGAACCCTTCCACGCCCGCAAGGAACTCGAAGCGAAGCCGGAAGTCCAGGAACGTCCCCTCCCCCTTGCTGCACTTGCCGCGGAGAGCGATGACAGTGCGCAGCGGTCCTTCCGTTTCAACGGTGACCTTCACATCACGCGCAGCTCCTGCGAGGAACGTCTGCTCACGACCGTCCGTCACCCGCACCTCAACGCCGTTTGCCCCGATGAATTCCTTCTCGCCGAGTCGCACCGATTCCACGAGCCCCACCCCGCCCAGCACTGCAGAAAGCCTCCCGGTGGCTATGCGTAACTTGTTGCCCGACAAGCGTTCCAGCCGGATCTGGTTGGGCGCCGAAGGGCCGCCCTTCCCGGCGCCAACCGCCGCTTCGTACGCGCCGCCGCACGCAGGGAATGTGACGTGCATCACCCGTGGCGATCCATCCGGCCATTTGGTCAACAGCTCCGCCTGCGTCGGAAGTTGTCTGCCGTCCGGAGTGTGGATTTCGACGCCGGGCGTTCCCGTGAAAACGCCCTTGGCCAGGGGCAATGACACACGGGCGTACTGAACTGCCAGCGTATCGGCGCCTGACGAATTGACGAGAACGGGAATGCATATTGCCCCGGGATTCTTCCTTCTTTGACCGGACGTCTTGATCTTCTTCACGATGTTATCTCCATTGTGGTTTGGATCGGAAAATAGAAAACATGGCCACAGCTTAAGGCAAACACAAGCGGAAACCTGCCGCTTTCGAGAACCGCACACCCTGCAGGATGCGCTTCGTCTCGCTACATGATAGATGCCGGCAGGCTTTCCGAAGTATCGGGCAAACGAAATACCAGCAAAGCAAAGAGCCATGTAGGAGCCGCACCACTGTGCGGCGACTCCGATTCGGGTCGCCGAACGGTGGTTCGGCTCCTACAGTTCGCAACAGGATGGATTGTGCATGGTTTAAACTGAACTTGTCCCATCGGACAGGGATGTCTGGCTGGCTACAGAAAGCAGGTAAGGGATGTACACAACTATCGGCGCAGCAATATGTTACAACTTGCGAACAAACACCCGGAGGATGGCAATGTCTGCCGGAGTGACCCCGGGGACTCTTGATGCCTGGCCAAGCGTGAGCGGGCGGATCTGCGACAGCTTCTCTTTGGATTCGTGCTTCAATCCCGGTACCGACCAGTAGTCCAGGTCCGGCCGCAGAACAACCTTCTCTGAATCTGACATCCTTGCAATGTCACGGTTTTCCATTTCGATATAGCCACCGTACTTCACAAGGATCTCGACTTGCTCCACGACCTCCTCATGAAGACTCCTGCGGCTGGGCAAGTCGCCATACCTGTACTCCGGTCTGGCGAGTAAGTCTCTCAGGAGGACACCCCCCACCCTTTCCCTGTCAAGTCGATTGAGCTCTGTATCAACCTGGCCCTGGAAATCCCTTGTCTCCTTCAACATGTTCGGGTCGGCAATGCCCAACCGTGAGGCATGTTCGAGCATCCGGTACCGGGCATTGTCCTGCCTCAGGATGAGCCTCCGTTCTGCCCTGGATGTGAACATCCTGTAGGGCTCGTCGGTTCCCTTTGTGACAAGGTCGTCTATGAGCACCCCTATGTAGGCTTCATCACGCGACAGGATAAAGGGTCCCCTGCCCTGCACCTTCATCGCGGCATTGACACCCGCAACAAACCCCTGGGCAGCCGCCTCCTCGTAGCCGGTGGTTCCATTGATCTGGCCGGCAAGGTAGAGTCCTTCAACCAGCTTTGACTCTAGCGTTGGGGTCATTTGGATCGGGTCCACGAAATCGTATTCGATGGCATAGGCCCAGTCGACTATCCGGGCACGCTCAAGCCCGGGTATGGAGTGTATCAGTTCCTGCTGAACATCTCTCGGGAGACTGTTCGACGTGCCGTTCGGGTAGACAAGGTCCGTGGTTCGTCCTTCCGGTTCGATGAACACATGGTGCGAGGCCTTGCCCTTGAACTTGACGATCTTGTCCTCTATCGACGGACAATAGCGTACCCCGGTCCCGACAATATGGCCGCCATACAACGAGCTGCGTTTCAGGTTCCGGGCTATGATTTCGTGCGTCTGCTCCGTGGTATGGGTCAGATAGCACGGCATCTGGGCCGTACCAGGGGCCCATGGAATCAACCGCGGGTCGGCCTGATGTTCCACGTGGAACAATGGTCCGTCTTGTTCCACGTGGAACATCCGCCTGGTTTCCCACGAAAAGAACGGCGGAGGGACCAGTCCATCCTGCTTCTGCATCCGGTCGTAGTCCAACGAGTCCTTGTGAAGGCGTGGCGGAGTTCCTGTCTTCAGCCTGGCCATCCGGAACCCCAGGCGCTTCAGGGAGTCGCCGAGACCTTCTGAACTTGGACTCTTATTCCCGCCGCCCGGGCAGGATTCATCGCCAATGTGAATCCTGCCATGGAGAAAAGTCCCGGGTGTCACCACAACAGCCCGGCACTTGATCTCGGTGCCGTCGGACAGCATGACGCCGGATATCCTGCCACTAGTGGTCAAGAGCCCGTCGACCTCGGCATGCTTCACGTGAAGGCCCCTTGCGAGGCCCAGGATACCCGCCATTCTCGCGCTGTATGCGGCCTTGTCACACTGAGCCCTGTTGGACCGGACAGCAGGCCCGCGGCTTGTATTGAGGACCCGGAACTGGATCCCGGTGTAGTCTGCATTCCTTGCCATCTCGCCGCCAAGAGCATCCAGCTCGAACACCAGATGCGACTTGGCGATTCCGCCTATGGAGGGATTGCAGGGCATGGCGGCCACCTGCGCGTCTGCGAACGAAACGAGCAGGGTTCTCACGCCAAGCCTGGCCGCCGCAAGCGCTGCCTCACAACCGGCGTGGCCGCCGCCGACAACCAGTACTTCAACGTCTCCTGGGGTTTCTGTCTTCACAGCCACATGATCCATTAACTACGGGACTGGATGCAGTTCAGAAAGAGATGTAACCGCAGATGAACGCAGCGACACGCAGACGATGAGAGCGGCAGAATTCTACTTCCCGACTCAGCGTTTCGTGAGTCGGGAAGTAGATTCGGTTTCTGCTCAACAATCGGCGTCCATCGGCGTTGATCGGCGGTTCCTCTTATCTCCAGCTGAACTATTCCGGCTGAATCCTTGTCTTCGTCTTCACTCGATCACTTCGGCCAGGCGGGGAAGGGGGGGGTATATGAGCGTCCTACTTTCCCAGACAGAACCGGCCGAACACACGGTCAAGAATATCATCTGAATATGTCGCACCTATTACAGATCCAAGCATGTTGCAGACTTGTCTAACATATTGTGCTGCAAATAGGTGCGACTCATTGCCGCCCTTGATGAGCTCCTGCGCCCTTGCGATCGCATCTGCTGCCGACTGCAGGAGCGACCTGTGTCTTTCGGATATCGCGACATGGGGAAGGGGATCTACTCCGCGGATGCCCATCAAGTCCACGATGGCAGCTCTTGTTTCCTTCAGTCCTGTTCCCGTCTTCAGGCTTGTATGGACTTGTCTTACGTCGCCGAGGTCATGGCCATCCACCTTGTTCCCAAGGTCTGTCTTGTTGAGCACGGCAATCCCTTTGCCGGCAAGTGCAATCACCGCCTGGCGGTCTTCGTCCTCCAGTCCTTGCGAAGCATCTATCACATACAGTACAATGTCGGCGCGTTCGATCATCTTGCGTGCCCGGCCTATGCCTTCCTGCTCGACCCTGCAGTCAGAGTCCCTCAGCCCGGCCGTATCGATAAGACGGAACGGAATGCCATCGATAACGCATTGTTCCTCGATCACATCACGCGTGGTACCCGGCACATCGGTGACAATTGCGCGGTCCGAACCGAGAAGGCAGTTCAGCAGCGTAGACTTGCCGACATTCGGCCTGCCCGCGATGACCACCAGCGCCCCCTCGCGCATCACCCGTCCTTCGCGCCATGTCGCGAGAAGTTCGCGGATAGAACCGGCGACGTCCTCAAGCCCTCGTCGCACATCAACCGACAGGATTTCCGGCACTTCGTCTTCGTCAAAATCAAGCCCGGCTTCCAGGTCCGCACAGACGCTGACAGCTTTGTCATAACACATTGCACACACGCTACTTAGCCGTCCTTCAAGCTGTTCCACTGCCATGCTTGCAGCGCGGTCGGATCGCGCCCGGATCAGGTCGATTACTGCCTCGGCCTGAACGAGGTCCAGTCGTCCGTTCAGGAATGCCCGCCTGGTGAACTCGCCGGGTTCTGCCAGCCTGGCCCCGGCATCGAGGACAGTCTCCAGCACCCTTCGCGCGCTTGTCCTGCCGCCGTGACATTGTATTTCAACCACATCCTCGCGCGTGTAGCTGTGCCCGTGCCTGAAGACCAGCAGGATGACTTCGTCGATTCTCGCCGCATCGCGGCCAGCGATATGGCCGTAGAGGAACCGGTTGCCGTTCACCTGCGACGGGCGATTCGACGGATGCCGGAACACCTTGTCGGCGATGGTGATGCTCTGCGGGCCGGATATTCGCACTATGGCGATACCCGCCTCGCCGGGTGCAGTGGCAACCGCCGCAATGGTGTCTGAATCCGCCGCATGCATGCGCATGAAGATAGAACCCGCACGCGCAGATGGGCAAGGGGAAAGGGGCAGAAGCAGGCATGCGGGCAACAGTAATACCTGGTCGCGATTGCCGTTGCATTCCCGAACCCGCAGCACTAGGTTCACCAGCCATGAAAACCGTTTCGCGTGGTGTGCTGTTGGCCAGTCTCGTCTTCGCGGCTTCTGCGCTGGTCCTGTGTCCTGTGGCACAGGCAGCTCCAACCGTCACACACGGTGAACCGGGTTACGGGATCTGGGCGCCGGAGTTCCGCGAAGCACACGTACGCATCCCGCTCAAGGCGGATGCGGGAGGAGGGGACGACACCTTCACTCCGCGCAGTGTGAAGATTGACGGCAAACAGCCCCCGTATGCGGTCTGGTATTTCGACGGGACGCCCTTTGACTATGCCGCCATCACGAACGCCAGCGGCAACAAGATAGAAGTATTCGCGCCGGTATTCTGGAAGGCAGGCGAAGAGCATACCGTGGAGCTCTCGTACTACTACAGCGGCGCTGAGGGTTCGCTCACCGTCAAGGCCACAACGCCAGCCACAGGCGGCGTGTGGAACGATGCAAAAGGGCCCGGCAATCTCACTTTCTGCGTCAGGGAAGAGGCCGGACTACCACGTACCAACGAGCTTGTTGAAGTGGACTCAGTCATAGAGCGGGCCGTCTTTCCCGACCCCGAAAAGGCCACGCGCGCAACGCTTTACGCTTCGGGCCACAAAGAGGTCCCATGCCAGGTGTACGAGGTGGAATCGGTCGAGTCGCAGCCATCGCTGGTCAGGTTCCGTGCGGCCGTGCTGCTGTCGGTACCCGCCACCGGGGAGGTCATAGTCTGCCTCTGGAACACTGACGGCGCACGACCGGCTCCTGTGCCGGGGCCGCTGGCCATATCCACTGCCGCCGACGCAACAGTTATCGCCAACTCGCAGTATTCGATCCGCCTCAGCCCGTTGTCAGGGCAATTGATGAGCTGGAAGGATCTGCAACGCGGGATACTTTTTGACTACCAGGATCCGCGCAAACTCGAGGAGTCGGCCCGCGTGATCAACCGTACGCCGGACGTGTATCGCACAGGCAAACCATGGAGCCATGCCCTGGACTGGCAGCCCGGCCAGTACCAGCAGGCGGTGATCAAGGGGCCCGTATTCATTGAGACAACCAGGTGGGGCAAGATGCCGTTCACCGATGATTTCTCGGGCTGTGTGCGATACCGGTTCATTGCCGGCAGGCCCGAGATGTTCATGACATCGGTGCTGTCCGCGGACAAGGACACCGAGGTGCTGGGCGTGCGCAACGGCGGCGTGAGCCTTACGCCGGCTCTGTTCACACACGTCGCACATCCCCGCCAGAACGGAACAGTGGAGTCTGTTCCGCTCGAGCGCGCCGTCGGAAACGACACCGGCGCACCGGCTGCCGCGCGCATGCCGACCGATACGCCGTGGCTCGCGCTCTACAACAAGGACAAGGGCTACGGCTTTGCAGTACACACACTGCGCCAGGCATATTACCAGAAGGGCCCGTTCCATCCTTCAACCGCGCGCGGGCAGAGCTATGTCTCCGTATACCGCCACTACACTGTCTATTCAATCCGCTCGATGACCCAGACCTACTACGCCAACATACGCAGCCTGCCGGTTCCGTTGCACGCAGGCACGGAGCTATACGAGGATATGGTCTTTGTACCCTTCACTTTTCAGGGCGAAGGACCGGCCGGTTTCCGGACGGTTGAGGAACGGCACAGGCGACTGATGAATCCGCTGGTTGTCGTGCCTTAGCCGGAACGATTCAATTGAAGACGAGAGGAACCGCAGGCAAACGCAGACTCACGCAGATGTCCCGACACAGATGCAGTCTGCAATTCGGCTCACCTTCCGGTGAACTGAATTGCAGACTGCTGTCAGTGTCCGTATCCGCGCCCATCAGCGTTCATTCGCGGTTACACCTCTTTCCGAACTGCATTGTTCCGGCTCAGGGAGGCCGTCGTCGGCTGTCCGGCGCCAAAGGATTGGCGCCCTCCACGCCTTGGTCATCTTGACGACCTTCGGAGGGCGGCAATCCCTTGCCGCCGATACGACGGAACAACCCCAGAAAAAGGCTGGACATGACCGCGGAACCTGCACCACATTCCAAATCGTCACTAAGGAAGTTGCAGGAAACACATGGGCAAGTACTCAATCGCCTCTTCAGGTTGGCGCTATCAGCTGACGGTGGCCTTCGCCCTGATGACGGTGATTCCGCTGCTGACATTCGCCTATTTTCTGGGCGCCTACCTCATACCCAACGTCATTACCCGCGAGAGCATCCTGCTGATCGTCGGCCTGGACATCGCCCTTTCGCTCGCCGGCCTGATGCTTCTCGGGCACACATTCCGGTCGCTCCTCAGGTTCAGGGAGTACATCAAGGTTGTGGCTACAGGCGACCTGTCCCAGCCGTTTCCCGTTTCAGAAGGGCCTGAGTTCATTGAGATCGCGGGCTCGCTGCAGCGCATCGTAAGGACACTCCGCAACGACCGCGACCAGCTGGCCGACTTCGCCAAGCATCTCGAGAAGGAGGTAGCCCAGCGAACCGCGGAACTGCAGGCAGCAAACATCCGCCTGTCCGATTCGCTTGCCCGGATAACCGCGATGCAGGAGGCGCTCATCAAGAGAGAACATGATGCCGCGAAGGACGTCGGGGCAGGAACCCGGGACGCCGCGGCAATGCAGGATCTCCGCTCGCTGGTATCAGAACTCCGCCGCCTTCACGGGCAGCCGGGGAAGTAGAGCGATATCTGAACAGGCACTCAGGAACCCGAACAACCCCGACCAAATTGGACCATGCTCCATAATAGTCCTGACTATGTTGGAGTTTCGGTAAATTCGGAACCTCGTGTGATCGGATGTGTCCGGAATTGTCCTGTCACAGGGCAAACACGAACCAGCCCAGCGCACTCAGAGCCTGTCCGAAAGCCCAAAGCAGCCCCAAGCACGCCGACCGAGCGGCGTGGCTACATGGGCTCCCAGCAGTGCACTGGCATCCGTTGTAGCCGCGGCGCTCTGTCGCCGCGCAAGTTCTCGGATAGGCTCTACGCCTTCTGACCGTATGTCGCGTTGGGTCCGTGTTTCCGCAGGAAGTGCTTGTCTGATATGTGTTTGGGAATGGGCCCCGCGGACGGGTTGAGGAAGATTGTGCCCAGCGCCATCTCGGCCAGGACTTCCAGCGCGATGTTGTTGCGGACCGAATCCATGGCATTCTTGCCCCAGGTGAACGGCCCGTGATGCGACACAAGAACGCCGGGCACTTCCATGGGATTCAACCTGGTGAACCTCTCAACGATGACCTTGCCTGTGTTCCCCACGTAGTCCTCCGTGACCTCGTCGGGCGTCAGAGCCCTGGCAAGCGGGACGGGACCAAAGAAGTAGTCGGCATGGGTCGTTCCGAAGCAGGGAATCTCCCTGCAAGCCTGTGCAAACTGTGTTGCATGCACACTATGCGAATGGGTTACCCCGCCGATTTTCGGGAAAGACTTGTACAGACAAAGGTGCGTCCGGGTATCGGATGACGGATTCAGGTGGCCTTCAACCACTTTACCGTCGAGGTCAAGAATCACCATGTGATCGGGCTGCAGGTCGGAGTAGGGAACCCCGCTGGGTTTCATGACTACCAGGCCGCGGTCGCGGTCAATGCCGCTCACGTTGCCCCATGTCAGCTTGACCAGGCCCGACTGGTCCAACTCCAGGTTCGCTTTCCATACCCAGTTTCTAAGTTCTTCCAGCATTGGCTGTGTCCTTCCGTCCTGTCGGTCTTCGCTCGTCTGTCACCCCGGAAGGACGAAGCAGCGCTTCGTCCCTACCGTCCTATCGTCCGACCTGATCACTAGTGACTGCCAGCTACTTCCTCTGCTTCTCCCGCAATGCGATCAGCTGTTTCATCACGTGGTTCAACTTGCCAGACCATTTGGCGGTGCCGAAAGCATCGTGCAGCTGACGATACAGTGTGTATAGTTCCGCGTACACCTTGTGGGCAGATGCGTCCGGCTTGTAGACCTGGTCACGCACGCCGCACATGGCGTCCTGGGCTTCGCCAACTGTCTTGAAGCCACTTTCCTTTGCCCCGGCCGCAACGGCCCCGAAGATGGCGGCACCGACGGCGCAGGTCTGATCGCTCCGGGATATCTTCATGGGCCGGCCGGTAACATCAGCGTACACCTGCATCAGGAACGGGCTCTTCACGGCCAGCCCGCCGCAGTTGACGATTTCCCTCACCGGCACGCCATATTCCTCGATGCGCATGATAATGGTCAGGGCGCCGAATGCCGTCGCTTCGATCAGGGCACGGTAGATCTCGTGCGCCTCCGTGTGCAGGGTCTGCCCAAGCAGCAGGCCGCTGAGCCGCACATCAACGAGTATCGTCCTGTTCCCGTTGTTCCAGTCCAGCGCAAGCAGGCCATGTTCACCCGGCTTCTGTTTTGCCGCCGCCTTGTCAAGGCCGACGAACTTCTGTCCCAGGTCACTCCCGTACGACTGGGGAACAAGGTGATTCACAAACCACAGGAAGATGTCGCCCACGGCCGACTGGCCCGCCTCGATCCCGTAGTAACCCGGTAGTATAGAGCCTTTTACGATGCCACACACGCCCGGGATGTCCGCCAGCTGCTTGTCGGCGCGCATCACCATCATATCGCACGTGCTGGTTCCAAGTATCTTTACGAGCGTGCCTTCCCTGATCCCGGCGCCCACGCCGCCCATGTGTGCGTCGAACGCTCCTGCCGCCACGGCAATGCCGGGGCGCAGGCCCAGCTTCTTCGCCCACTCGTTGCTGAGTCGCCCGGCAAGCTGGTCGGAAGGAACCGCCTTCGCATAGAGTCTGTCGCGCAGGTCTGCAAGGGCGGGGTCCAGGGCTGCGAGGAATTCCTTGTCCGGAAGGCCATTCCACTCATCGCAATACATCGCCTTGTGTCCGGCAGCGCATATGCCGCGGACAATCTTCTCCGGCTTAGTGTTGCCGGTAAGCATCGCCGGGATATAGTCGCAGTACTCAACAAAACTGTGCGCCGCGTTGAACACATCGGGAGCCACGCGCCGGCAATGAAGCACCTTGCTCCAGAACCATTCCGATGAGTACGTGCCACCGCACTTGTTGAGGTAGTGCGGGCGCATCTTCCGGGCTTTCTCGGTGATCTCGGCTGCCTCCGCATGGCCCGTGTGATCCTTCCAGAGCCAGGCCATGGCGTCGGGGTTCTTCCTGAATTGTGGCAGCGATGCAAGAGGCGTACCGTCCTTGTCTACCGGCATCGGCGTGCTGCCGGTGGTGTCGACGCCTATTCCGACTATATCGTTGGGACTGAACGACTTATCCGCCTTCAGGGCCTTCTTGATTGCACCGGTAACGATGGTAACACACCCGTCGACATAGTCGCCGGGATACTGTCGCGCCAGGTTTGGATCCTTCTTGTCGAGGACAATGCCGTCCTGGCCGGTCGGGTATGGGAACACATCCGTTGCCACTTCCTGGCCGTCCTTCAGGTTGATTATCACGGCGCGGCACGTGTTCGTTCCGTAGTCGAGTCCCATCGCGTACTTGCTCATGCGTCTACTCCTCCGAGATGCCGATGTTCAGCGTTCGATGTTGGATATTCGTCTGCATCCAGAACCAGTAACCAGACAAACGCCGAACACTGAACGCCCAACTTCCAACGTCGAGCAACACTATCCTTGAAACGGATTCTCGGCCGGGTACATGACGCCCGCCGGCTTCGGTGTCCCGATGTCATCGACGCCGAGCAGCATCAGCGCGTCGAACAGGGTCCCACCAACGTGGCTGAACGCAACTGCCGTATGATGCGGGAACTGTTTCTCCAGCAGCACATGGCGGTAGAACCGCCCGAAGTCCTTTATCCCGAATATCCCTATCCCGCCGAACGACGCCGGGTCGGCATCCAGCACATGTCCATCGGCCACGTAACTCATAAGGCCAGCGCTGTCCGGCCTGCTTTGCAGGCGGAACACTGTGGTCGGACCCGGTTTGAGCGTACCCTCGAGTGTTCCGCAGGTGATATCCGGCTTGGCCCCCGGCTTCTCCATCAGCCTGTTCATTATCAGCTGGAATTTCATGCAGAAACCCTTGCACAGGCAGCAAGTTGGCGTATTGCCGCAGTGGAATCCCATGAAGAGATCCTCCGGTTTCGCCCCCTTGCGGTCCTTGATCCGGATGTCGTCCGGCACCGTGTTGTTCACGTCAAGGATTGTAGCCGGCTGCATTGACGCAAGCTGGGCCATGTACTCCGAGACGGCGCCGTAGATATCCACCTCGCATGCGGCGGGTATGCCGCGGGAGGCAAGCCTGCTGTTCACGTAGCACGGAACGAACCCGAACGCCTTCTCGAACGAAGGCCAGCACTTGTTGGCAAAGACGCCGTACTGGCGCGAGCCGAGGTTCTTCTCAAAGAAATCGACAAGCGCCAGTTCGAACTGGGCGAGCTGCTTCAGTTTCTCCGGGTACTTGTTTCCCGCCCCGAGCTCGCGGGCCATGTCTTCGGCAATGGCCTCGACCTCGACCTTCCTCCCTGCCGCCGCCTTGAAGAGCTCAAACATGTCCAGTTCCGAGTTTTCCATAACCTCGACGCCGAGATTGTAGAGCGGCTTTATGGGAGCGTTGCAGGCATAGAAATCCTGCGGGCGCGGCCCGAAGGTGAACGCTTTCAGGTTTTTCACGCCAATCACAACACGCGCAATATCAATGAATTGCGCCACCTTCTGTGCTATCTGTTTCGGCAGGCCTATCGGCATGGCCGGGACATGGGCCCGCAGGTTCCGCAGTCCGACGTTAAGGCAGGCGTTGAGCATCCCGCAGTAGGCATCGCCGCGTCCCTGGATGAGAGTCTTACGGCTTTCCTCGGCAGCCCCGACGAGCATGAACGGGGCATGCAGCGTTTCGGCAAAGATCGTTGTGGGCCCTTCTGGACCAAAATTGCCCAGGTATATCGTGACCGCGTTCACGCCTTTGGAGGTCATCTCCGCCACCGCGTGCATGGCGTCCGCCTCGGTCTCAATGATGGTCTCGCACCCGACAACACTCAGCTTGAGCTTGTGGCATTCGGCCACGACTTCCTTCAGGCGGCGCCGCGCGAGTTCGATGGGAAAACAGTCCCGGCTGACGCCGACGATGCCCATGGTTACCGACGGGGTATTCTGCAACGGCTTCATTGCTACTCCTTATGCTGCTGTTCCGGACTTCTGTGTCCGCGCCGTGGAAGGTCTCCGGACGGAGCAGAACACGTTGACGCGCCGGATGTTCTACAGCCTTGTCGTACCCTGTTCAAGGCCAAAGGGATGGCAGGAGAACCCGTTGAACGGCAAATCAGTTCTCAAGCCAGCCGGCCAGCAGGCAGAGAAGGACAAAGACGACTATTGCGGTAACGACCAGCATAACTGATCCGAGGACCAGGCGAAACCTGTCGGAAGGGGGAAGCTCCTTGCGCTCCACGATGCCGCAGTTGGTGCAGTACAGCTCACCAAATGCCATGGAAAAGAGAACACCGGCGACGCCGAACCACTTCTTGGCTCCCTCGCTGGACCCGCGATGAAGACGGGCGCCGCAATCGGGACAACTGTAGCCGAAAAAGCGACGGTGCTGCGCCTGCCGTGCCTGCTTTGCTGCTTCCCGTTCCGCTATGACGGCCGCCGCCCGCTCCTCAACGCCGGGGTCAACGGCGGGTTCAGTCGGTTGCTGCGCGAATTTCAGCCGGCTCCCGGCAGTCTTCGCGGCTGCAGACACGGCAACGGGCGCAACAGCGCTCACGGCGGCTGCAGCAACAGCAGAAGGAGCAGCGGCAACGGCCGGGACGACGGGCTTACCGGTCTTCACAAGTTCCTTGAGACCGGGCACGTCCGACACGTGGACCCATTGGTTCCCCATTCCCTCATTCCAGATGTAGGTGCTTGGGCTCACCGTTCCGTCTGACACAAGCTTCCTGATAACAGATTCTTCGACAGGGCCAACGCGTTCTTTCTGGCGGTAGTAGTACCATCTCATGTTTTTCTCCCCGTCAACCTATCGCGCGCATCTGGCGGGTAATTATGACAGAAACCCCACACACCAGTCCAGCTCAAGGTGTCACCGCAACGGGCAGCCGGCAATTCATGTGTTGACACACCCGCGGCCTCACGTATCGTGTGGCCCGTTCTTTGAAACATGCAATCGGGCGGGCGGACGGACGGAAGCCTGTGAGAATCGGGCACGGTCGCGCCACTGTAACCGGATACAAGCTCCCAGATGTCATCTCCCCATACGGCGGAGAGAAGACGGGGGCAAGGCTGGAATCCGGAGAGTCAGGAGACGTCACCCGCCGCAAATCGGGAAACTTGCTTGTTTCCCCTCCTTCGCGTCAGAGGAGCACGTGAGGCAATCGGCATCTACGGAGCCTTCATGTTCTCTCGAGGGAACATGGGGGCTCTTTTTTTTGGCGCGATGCCGCAAGACAGGGAGTGGTGGAAGATGATAAACAGACATCTCGGACTGGTGCTGGCAGGGGCGCTGAGCGCTGCAACGGCGGCGGCTCAGACACAGGAACAGGTGGTGGTGGTATCGGCCAGCCGGGTGCCGCAACCGTCGGAACGCATCGGCAGTTCAATCACAGTTATCCCTGCTTCGGACGTTGCGGCCCGGGGAGCCATGGATGTTTCCGAAGCGCTGGAGACAGTGCCCGGTACCCATGTCGCGAGAAACGGCGGGATAGGAAGAACAGCTGCCGTGTACCTGCGCGGCGCAAATTCTGAACACGTCATTGTGCTGGTCAACGGCGTCGAAGTTAACGATCCGCTTGGCTTCGGGCGGGCAGCCGACCTGGCCGGACTGGACGTGGCGAACATTGAACGCATCGAGGTGCTGCGCGGCCCTCAGAGCAGCTTGTACGGGTCGGATGCCATGGCGGGGGTCATCAATATCATCACCAAACGCGGGAAAGGTGAACCACGCTTCTCGGTATCGGCCGAAGGCGGTTCGTACAATACATTCAGGGAGCAAGCCTCCGTGTCCGGCAGCCAGGGCTCGTTGCACTATGCCGTGGATGCCAGCCGGATGGATACGGAAGGATTCTCCGTTGCCGACGAAGCCGACGGCAACACCGAGAACGACGGGTATGGCGCCAGCACTCTCTCGCTCCGTACCGGCAGCGCGATCGGCGATTCTGCCGAATGGGAGGCCTTCGCGCAGTACGTCGACGAGGCATCCGATCTCGACAGCAGCGGCATGACAAAACTCGGCGACAGCTACAGCGATACACAGGATCGGCGGAGCCTCTACACGCAGGGCCGGATTGGGCTGGGACTCTTCGACTCTACTTGGCTGCAGACGGTAAAGCTCGGGTTCGCATCGCACGAGCGTGACTACAACAGCGATACGAGCAGATCCACCTTCGACGCCACGATGTCGGATGTCGACTGGCAAAACGATATTCACTGCTCCGACAATCACACGGTCACACTCGGCGTTGCCGCACAGGAGGAAACGGGGGAATCACTGTCGCTGGGTTCATCAACAAACCGTTTCCCGGAAAAATCGGCTTCGACGTTCGGAGTATACGGCGAGGAAAGCTTTTCCATCGGGGACGTCCTGACCGGATCGGCCGGGGCGAGATGGGACGACCACGATACTTTCGGCGACAAGATCACCTGGCGCATTGCGCCGGCATACAGGGCAGGGGAGAGCTTCCGCATCAAGGCCAGCTACGGAACCGGGTTCAAAGCACCTTCACTGTACCAGCTGTACTCGAAGTACGGCAGCCTCGAACTGCAGCCCGAAGAATCATCAGGATGGGACGCGGGCTTTGAATACACGCCCGCCGAAGGCCCTGTCAGCGCAGGTATAACGTATTTCGCAAACGACTATGCCTCGCTGATAGACTTCGACTACGGTTCATGGACCTACATCAACAAGGCAAATGCAACCACCAGGGGAGTAGAGGTTTACGGCGCATGGCAAATTGTCGAGGCGTGTTCGGTCTCGCTGACATACACATACACCGAGGCAGAAGAAGACGACGGCACCCCGCTGGATCGCCGCCCGAAAGATCGCGTGGCCCTGGACCTGAACACGCAGCCGCTCAAATCGCTGAATCTGCGGGTGAGCACGGTCTATGTCGGGGACCGCTCCGACTACGACTTCACCGCCGATCAGCCGGTGACGTTGAATGACTACCTGCTGGTGAACGTGTCCACCCGGTATGCAGTTGCAGATAACATGACTCTGTCCGGCCGCGTTGAAAACCTGTTCGACGAGCAATACCAGGAGGTGTTCGGCTACGGCACGGCCGGTCTCTCCGGGTACGCCGGCATGGAATACACGTTCTAAACACAGCGTCACATGTCTCCGCCATGTAGGGGCGTCGCTTGTCGACGCCCGCGGGCGCCGGCAAGCGGCGCGCCTGCTTTCGGCGTTGTGCATAGTCCGGGATGGTGTATTTCAGGAGCGGCGTGATTTCACCTCGCTGGAGACGGCCCGACCTCGGTCCGTTCTGAGACAAGGCGAGGTTCCGCCTCCAGGCTTTGAACGGAATTGTCCCGGCTCAGGGACTGCAATTCTCGCCAGGTTCTCCTTGATTATCTGGTTTCCTTGATATATCATTACCTTGATATATGTAATCAAGGAGAACGGCATGGTTACTGTTGTTACGGGCAAGAACCAGGTAACAATCCCCGTGCAAGTGGCAAACGCAGCAGGTATTCACAGGGGAAGTCAGCTTGAGTGGTCATTTGACACAAAGCGCAAACAGCTGTGTCTGAAGGTACTTCCCGGCCGCGGTGAACTGGCCCGCAGGTTGCTTGGCGCAGGCAGAAAATACCTGAAGCCTGGCGATGACCCCGTTGCCGAGCTGATTGCCGGACGTGAACAGGATGACAGGGAAAGAAGCGACAGCCTGGAACGCCCATGAGAACATATCTATTGGATACATCCGCCATACTGGCCCATTTTTTCTCAGAAAAGGGTTCTGCCGGGGTACAGGCACTGCTGGATGACCCGGCTGCAGTGATCCTGGTGGCCGCTCCAGTCCTGTTGGAATTGGCCAGCTCATTGACACGAAGGGGCTCGGGGGAAGCCAGTCGATATAACGTCTTGAACGAATATGGGACCAGGCTGACAGAGACCGTGAGTGTTGACAAAGCGGTTGTCCTTTCCGCAGTGGCCCTGCGGAAGTCAGTGCCGGAACGGCTTCCCGCCATGGACGCCTTGATAGCCGGCTGCGCCCTTGTACACGGCGCCGTTCTGGTCCACCGGGACCACCACTACGATAGTATCCCACGGGAAGTCCTCGGGACCTGGAACATCCTCAGGCCGGGCGAATATCCTGACGGTGCATCGCACCCGACTGTTGTTCGGGAGAAATCCTCGATGCGCGCACACTCGACAAGACGACGGACGGCATGACCCGGCTGCCAGGGGTCATCCTTCCTGCGCCATGCACACCCCAAAAACCATGTTCCTGACCCGGTCCATGTCCACGTGCTGTGCCAGCAGGTCGGCAAGACGATCGAATGCTGTCATCGGATCCGTATCGGGCACTGACGGAATCCTGCTCTCGCCTTTGCGTCGGCAGAGCCACGTCAGCAGGGCAACCCGTGTTGACGGCAGATCGAAAATCCCGTGAACGTAACAGCCGGACACAAGATGCCCGGGATCGGTTGCGCCGTCAGGTTGGTCAACGGGTTGTCCATTGCGCGAGGAGACCTGCAGCAACGGCGCCACCGCGGAGAGGGCTTTTGTCCGGCCGGCATGGATTTCGTATCCCCTGAACTTCACGCCTTCACCTGCGAGCATGCCCGGAAGGAACGTGCCTTCCACGCGGTCGAGTATCTTGGTCTCCTCCAAAGTTGTTTCAAGAGGGAGCAGATCAAGCGCTGCCTGTTCCTTCGCAAACCCTTCCACGCCATTTGGATCCATGACTCGTCGGCCGAGCATCTGGTAACCGCCGCAGATACCTAGTATCGGGATCCTGCCGGCAATGCCCCTCAATGCTCGCGTCCAGCCCTTCTCGTGGAGGAACGCCAGATCCCCGCAGGTGTTCCGCGTTCCCGGCAGCACAACGAGATCGGGTGAACCAAGTTTGGCCGGTTCCGTCTCGTAACGGACGCGCACTCCGGGTGTGGCTTCAAGTGCCTGGAAGTCTGTGAAGTTGCTTATGCGAGGAACCCGGACAACAACAATATCCACCAGCGGGGTCCCCTTTGCCATAGCCGGACGTTCGTCGAGAGAAAGCGAATCTTCGTCATCAATTCCGAGGTCGCGTACCATCGGCAGAACACCGAGAACCGGCACACCCGTGATCGATTCGATCTCCCTGATACCCGGTTCAAGCAGGCGCACATCACCCCTGAACTTGTTGATTATCACACCACGCACAAGACGGCGCTGGTTGCCCGGCAACAGCGCCAGCGTCCCCAGTATGCTCGCGAACACACCACCCCTGTCTATGTCTGCCACGAGGATCGCCGGCGCCCCGGCATATTCGGCCATCGAGAGGTTGACGAAGTCGTCATCGCGCAGGTTGATCTCGGCCGGGCTCCCCGCGCCTTCCATGATGATGGTGTCGTAGTTCCCGGCCAGCCGATCGAATGCAGCTTCAGCCGCCTCGCGGAACTGCTTCTTCTCCGAGTAGTAGCTCCCGGCAGTGAAGTTGCCGGCGGGCCGTCCGTCGACGATCACCTGGCAGCCGGCTTCGCCGAGCGGTTTGAGAAGCACCGGGTTCATGTCCGTGTGCGGCTCAACGCCGGCGGCATGTGCCTGGACGACCTGGGCACGACCCATCTCCCCGCCTCCAACCGTAACGAACGAGTTGAGCGACATGTTCTGCGCCTTGAAAGGCGCGACGCTGTGGCCCAGCCGCGCGAAGTACCGGCACAAACCCGCCGCCACGATGCTCTTGCCGGAGTTGGACATTGTGCCCACTACCATCAGCGCCCGCGCACGGGAATCCACCCCGGTCCCCCCCACTGGAGGGGTGTCCCGTCCTGCGGGACGGGGTGGATTGACAGCGGCCCTCAGTGTTTCAATCAGCAGGTTGTTTTCGTTTGCAGGCCGCACCGCTAGACGGCAGTACCGTTCTCCGAGCCCCGCGAAATTGGCGCATGATCGGACAAGCACACCGCGCTTCAGCAGCTCTGCCTGCAGCTTTGCCACAGACATACCACCCGGCAACTCAACGAGTATGAAGTTGGCGGCCGACGGGTAGACCTTGAACCCGGGAAGACGGCGCAATGCATCGCCAAGGATCTGCCTCTGCTCCGCAACCACCCGCCGGGTCTGCTCCATGTAGCCACTGTCGCTGTAGAGATGCCCGGCCACCGACTGTGCCAGTGCATTGACGGACCACGGAAGCGCCGCCGCCCGTATCTTCCCGATGGTTTCCTCGCGGCCATACGCCATACCGAGCCGAAGCCCCGGAATGGCAAAGAACTTTGTCAGTGATTTGACAACCACCACGTTCCGCGGGATGTCCTTTGCAGCAAGCGAATACCTGGCGCCGTCACCGACAAAATCCATGAACGATTCGTCCACGACCACCAGTGCCTCCGGCTTCGCCGCCGCAAGACGCAGGACGGCATCACGCGGGACAAGGCCACCAGTGGGGTTGTTCGGATTGCCGAGGAAGAACATGTCAGCGGCCGACCCAACCAGAGCTTCAAAGTCCGGCGCGAACCCACCAGTGGGGCCGGTTCCCGTGACTGCCGTTCCCCGTATGCCGGCTGCTTCACATGCCTCGGAATACCCTGCATAGCAGGGGGTTGGCCATGCCGGGCTCTTTGGCCTGAAGGCCGCTACAATCCAACCGAGTATCTCAGTAGACCCGTTGCCGAGAAGGATCTGTTCCGGCGCAATGCCGAGGTTGTGCGCCAGCTTCGCTGTTGCTGATTCTGCATGGGCTTCGGGGTAGGACGAAACCCGGTGCACTGAATCGTGCAGGATCGCTTCCACGCCGGCCGGAGGGCCAAGCGGGTTGATGTTGACGCTGAAGTCCAGGGCGACGCGCGGAACGTGTTCAAGGCCAAGCGACCTGGCAACTGCCGTCGCATCACCGCCGTGGGGATTGGGCTGAGGGTCCGGCTGATTCATGCAGCCTGCCCCCCGCGTTGCAACACCGGTTCTCTCTTTAACTCGCGGCAGAGCGGCCCGCCTGCAGCGCTATGCGCAGCATTGTGGGCAGGGAGCTCTGCCCTCCATGATGCCGTCACACGGACTGGATTCTGAATGGAGGGCAGAGCTCCCGCTCTGCCGTCATCCCCAATCCCTTCATACCCGATTGACCAGAGCAGGAACCAGGCGGCGATCACCGCCATTGTGCCTGCATAGAATATCAGCCGACATGCTGCCATGATGTGTTCCACCGTGGCACTATCGGTTCCATTTCCCAGCCACGGTTTCTCGACGATCCCGTCCGCGTAAGCAGTTGGTCCCCCGAGTTTTAGCCCAAGGGCGCCGGCCATGAAACTCTCCGCATGGGCGGAGTTGGGGGATTCATGTTTCAGCCGGTCTCGCCACGCAACTCGCCGGCCTTCTCGTGCATCCCACCCGATCAAAACCGCGGCAGCCCAGAGGAACGGGATTGAGATCCGGGCCGGAATGAAGTTGAGCACGTCATCAACACGGGCCGATGCTTTTCCGAACCACTCGTACTTCTCGTTGCGGTGCCCTACCATCGAATCGAGAGTGTTCGTGGTGCGGTAGACAAGGGCGGCCAGCACGGCCGCCTCGGCCGAGCCGGTCGTGGCAAACACTGTGTACCAGAATACCGGCGCAAGGAAACCATCCGGGAAACTCTCCGCAACGCTCTCGACCGCGGCCCTCGCCACGCCCGGCGCGTCGAGCACCGTCACATCACGCCCGACCATCCGGGCAACCGCATCGCGCGCAGCAGGCAGGTTCCCGGCTCCCAGCGCCAGCGCCACCGGCCGCGCATGATCGTGCAGATCCTTCAGCGCAATGCAGGAGTAAAGGGCAAAGACATCCAGGGTCCATACTGCCGCAGGATGAATACGTCCGGCAATCCACCGCAGCAGAATATAACCTGCTGCCATTACGCAGTTTGTAGCTACAAGCAGGATCGTTCCACCAAGGAACCCGGCCAGGTTGCCGCGCCGAAGATGGCGTTCAAGCCAGTTGATCAGGCGCCCGGCAAGCCGTACCGGATGTAACGCGTACACTGGATCTCCCGCAAAGAGGTCCAGCACAAACGCGGCCGGCAGAATCCATATTGCACTTACCATGACATACCCGTGAAGCTTCCCAGGAACAGTACTCCTGTTTCGACCAACTCGCTGCATGCCCCGAGCAAATCCCCTGTTATTCCCCCGATCTTTCTGCGACACCACATGCCGAACAGACGCGTGGCGAGCCAGCAGACCGGCAGGACAAGGAGGAACACCCATCGCGGCCATGCCAGCACGATGAGGGTCGCCAGGCAGACCACAAGCGCCGGCGCCAGTTCCCGCCAGCCCGCGCCCTCAACAAACTTTGCGGCGGTGCCGCCTTCAGCCCGCGCGTAGTCCCACGTGCACGCCAGGTCCACCTGCATCGTCCGGGATACGACGAATGCCGCCGCAATCCACCGCCACCCGTCGGGATCGAATATCAGGCCGACGTATCCGACCCACTTGGCCAGCATGACGAGAACCAGCGCCATGGCGCCGAAACTGCCGATGCACGGGTCTTTCATGATGCGCAGGACCTGTTCCCGGTCGCGCCCGCCCCAGAACCCGTCGGCCCAGTCGGCCAGGCCGTCAAGGTGCAGGCCGCGCGTGAGGAGGACCCCAGCCATCACCAGCAACACTGCCAGCCCGAAGGGCCACAGGACCGTTGTACCCGTGGCAAGGCAGGACAGCGCCGCAACGATTGCGCCGAGCAACAGCCCGACAACGGGGAACCATGGCAGTGATTCAACGAACCGTTCAGCTTCCCTGCCCGGGACGGGTAACGACGTCAGTGTCCGAAGCGCTGTGACCAGTCCCCTGAACATTGCTCACCCCGCCTGCTTTAGCCGTAACGATGCAGATACGAAACGGATGAAACCGCAGATAGCGCAGATGTTCGCAGATACGAACACCGGGAGCAGCCTGCCATCAAGCTCACCTTCTGGTGAGCTTGGTGGCAGGCTGCATCCACGTCCGGGCATCGGCGTTTATCTGCGTTAATCGGCGGTTCCTCTCGTCTTCAATTGAATCGACCCGGCTTAGTTCTCTCGTCCTGCCACGCCCGCGGAACTGAACGTAGCCATCTCGTTGTACACACGTATCGAGGCTTCTACAATACTCATTGCCAGCGCGGCCCCTGTCCCTTCACCCAACCGCATGTCGAGTGAAAGAATCGGCGTCGCGCCGAACTGGTCAAGGAACACTCCGTGCCCCTTTTCCTGGGATTTGTGACTGAAGAAGAGATACTCGCGAACATGGGGGCACAATCTGCAGGCCACCAGTGCCGCGGCAGAAGATATGAACCCATCCACCACTACGGGTACCCGGCAGGCGGCGCCACCGAGGACGAGCCCGCAGATGCCCGCGATTTCGAATCCGCCCAGCGCGGCAATCGCCGCGAGCGGATCATTGAGGCGTGAATTGTTCACATCAAGGGCCCGTGCAATGACACTGATCTTGCGGAGCAGCCCTTCGTCGGAAACACCCGTACCGCGCCCTGCAACGGATTCAGGCTTGAGGCCCAACAGGGCGCAGAAGAGGGCAGCAGAAGGCGTCGTGTTGGCAATGCCCATATCCCCGGTTCCAAGCAGTGTAACACCTTTGCCTATAGCCTCTTGCGCAAGCTCTATCCCGGCTTCAATTGCCCTGGTTGCATCCTCCCTGCTCATGGCGGGACCACGGGCGATATTGGCGGTTCCTCGACGTATCTTGCGGCGGCAGAGACCGGGCGCGTTTTCGAGCGGATCGTCCACTCCCATGTCCACGACGGTAAGTTCGATACCCCCGTGGCGGCAGAGTGCGTTAATGGCTGCGCCTCCGGCGAGGATGTTGCGCACCATCTGCGGCGTCACCGCTTTTGGATAGGCGGACACTCCTTCGTCGACAACACCGTGGTCGCCGGCAAAACAGAAGATGTGTTTGCCTCGAAGCACAGGTCGGTCTGTCCCGACGGCAAGGCAGTACTGCATGGCGAACAGTTCCAGCTTGCCCAGCGCTCCCTGTGGCTTGGTCAGGTCATCCAGGTGTGCCTGTATGGCAGGGCGGAGTGTTGCGTCGACGGGAACGATGGACTTCAGCGTATCTTGCAGGCAGCTCACGGTCCTTCTCTCCATTTCGCTCGACCGGCAATCGGCGAGAAGCGGCAATGGCTCCACGCAGCCGGCGGGGCTGTTTGGAACCCTTTGCCATGAGGTTCTTTATCTCTACGGATCAGCCGGTCTTCTGGCTTCCGGGTCATTCCTGCAGGCACAGCCTTCCCGTTCGAGTCGTCTGACTACGCTCTGAACAGTGACCGGGTTTCCCCTTGTGCCTGCCGGTCGCCGGTTACAGCGGCGGGACCGCCACGGATTTACACCGTCGTTCCCTGCGCTGATCCGTTCACGTGTTTCAAGGAACGGATTGTTGCGGAAAGCAGGTGCCGCGTCAAGTTCACGGCGGCGCAGCGGCCACATCCCCGCCGTTTGGTGGAACGCGCTGTCCCAAACGCGTTCTACGCCGCAGTTCCATGGCGTGGCGCGGCCCGGAGGACGGCAATCCATCTTGACACGCCGTCGCTTCTTGGCAGAGGCGGTTGCCGACTCTGTGTCTGGACATCCGCGTAAATCTGCGTTTTTCTGCGGTTTCTCTCATCTTTTGACTGAATCGCTACGGCTTAGCCGGAACGATGCAGTTCAGAAAGAGGTGTAACCGCCGATGAACGCAGATGGGCGCCGATACGGACACTGACAGCAGTCTGCAATTGGGTTCACCTTCCGGTGAACTGAATTGCAGACTGCATCTGTGTCTGGACATCTGCGTGAATCTGCGTTTTTCTGCGGTTTCTCTCATCTTTTGACTGAATCGCTACGGCTTAGGGAACACTTGACGCTCGTTTTTGCTGTTGGTTACTATGGCCGCGACGGGGTAGTGGAGGGCAACCATGGCCGAATTTGAATTCAAGTGCGAGTTCTGCAAACAGACCCTCGAAGTCTCCGATGATATGGCGGGAGAGATAGTAGATTGTCCCAACTGCCAGAAGTCCATCACCATTCCGAGACCGCCTCTTCGGGCCGTGGCTCCCGCGCCCGTTGCGCCCGCACCGGCGGCGCCAAAGCCGCCTGTCCAGCAGTCGAGGCCGCAACCTCCGGCAAAGCCGGCTCCGGCGCCCGCCGCATCCGCGGCCAAGGCCCCGGTCTGCCCTGAATGCAAGAGCCCCATGCAGCCGGGTGCCGTGCTCTGCATGAGTTGCGGCTTTCATACAAAGCTCGGCAAGAAGATAAAGACCGAGTTTACGTGACAGGCCTCGTCCTAATCCGGAGCGGGGGACCCCTGCTCATACCCCTGGGGCTGTTCCCGGTATTGCTGCTCATCGTCGCGCTTGTCCCTTCAACCGCAACTTGGCCCGACACGGCGTCTTTTCGCTACCTCCCGCACGGGCTCTTCTGCCTCGCAATCCTCCTCGGCGCATTCTTCCGGCAGAGCCGCGTGGCATTCATGAGTCTTCTGTTGATCATAACCCTGCTCATCGTCCGCCATGCGGAAGCAGGCGTCTTCAATATCGCGCAGGCCCAGACGGCTGTTGCGCTTGCGGCAATCTATGTGCCGTCATTCGCGCTGATTCTCTACCACGTGCGGGAACGCGGGCTTTTCACGGTGCACGGCGCCATCAGGTTCGGGATCGTCTGCTCCGCCGCGCTCGTGCTCCTGCTGCTCCCCATGATAAGCTGGGGCTGGACCGAGCCGGGTACAGGCCGGATCCTCTTCAGGGTTGTCTCCCCGGCGCTGCAACTGCCGCTCATCGGACTGCTGATATTCGCACTGTGCATCCCTGCGTTCCTTGTCAGGGTCCCGCAGGAAAGCCCGGTACTGGGCCCTCTTTTTGCCATTGCCTGCGCATACGTCTTCATGGCGCTGAACTCGATCTCGTCGCTCTGGAATCCCGCAAGGGCCCAGATTGTTCTCGGGCTCTTCATGTCAGGATCAGCCCTTACGCTGATCGTGGCGGTCCTGGAATCGGTGTGGCGCAGCGCGCATTTTGACGAGCTCACGGACCTGCCCGGCCGCCGCGCCATGCACTACCACCTGGCACAGCTTTCCGGCCCCTACATTGTCGCCATGGTCGATATCGACCATTTCAAGAAGGTCAATGACACATGGGGCCACGACACCGGCGACCAGGTTCTCCGGTTCATCGCATCCCAACTGAAGAATTTTCAGCACGGCTCAGCCTACCGGCATGGCGGGGAGGAATTTGTCCTGGTCTGTCCCAGGGGCTCTTTTGGAGAGATCGTTGACGCGCTCGACGAGTTGCGCGAATCCATTGCCGGCCGGCCGTTCGCCGTCCGCGCAAAGACCAGGCCGAAACACAGCCCTGGGAATGTCGCAAAGATTCGTAACAAGGGGCCGGACGAGACCATCACAGTCACGGTGAGCATCGGTGTTGCCATGCACGACCAGGATCGCCCCGTGCCGCTGGACGTTCTTGCCGCCGCGGACAAGGCCCTGTACCAGGCCAAGAAACAGGGCCGTAACCGCGTACGCACTGCGAGGTAAGAGAACACAGCGGGAGAACGCGCTTGGGACAGCGCGTTCCACCGGGGAAACAAGCAGTCCCGCCATTGCGCGCAGTGGTGGATGTGAGACCGGTGAACCACAGTGTTGAAGCGGGCGAGCAGATTTTTCCGGAAAGACGGGCGGCTTGTTCCTTTAAGTTGTTAGAGGTGAAACCATGGACAGAATTAAGACGGCCGAGGTCGTGACATTTTGTCACGGACTGAAGTTGCCAGCGTCGGACGGGAAGTACTATGAGACCGACTGCGCCAGCACGGAGGGTGTGTTCCGCATCGTCCAATCCGTCCCGTCGCCCAAAGCCGAACCGTTCAAACGTTGGCTGGCAAAGGTCGGCTACAATCGCTCAACCCGGAGAGAGTACTTGTCGTTGGCAGCCGGGTGAATGGCCCGGAGCACAATCCGGAACAACTGCCCTCCCCAGATGGCTTTCAGTTGCGGATCGGTGATTGGGATCCTTTCCACCCTTCCCTTCAGCCTTGCGGCATCAAACAGTAACCGACCGGACCCGGCAATGCGGTCATGTGGCAACCTCACACTGCGCAGGCGGATTACTCCATTTGCGATGTGTACCTTGCAGGGCGTCACGAACGACCACGACAGTTCCCGGGGCCTGCCGGCCGTCCCGTACACGTCCGTAATGTCGATGGGCCCGTTCCGGTTGAAGGTGAACTCTCGGCGCCATTTCTTCAGTCGGGCCGCCTTTGGATATGCGCCGGCAATGTCGAGGGAGAAACTGACCATCCGCCCATCGGCACTGTACGTTACATCACTTGCCCGGAATTCGCGGCCGT
>Ga0172371_10001438_pt1 | contig 37803 bp, 27 predicted proteins | sample Lak12m_FD_114543 | JGI IMG/M metagenome (GOLD analysis project Ga0172371, IMG submission 114543) | Freshwater microbial communities from Kabuno Bay, South-Kivu, Congo - kab_022012_12m | ecosystem: Environmental > Aquatic > Freshwater > Lake | place: Democratic Republic of the Congo: South-Kivu... | reverse complement strand
TGTCGTCAACCATCCCCCCCTCAATCCCCCCGTCAACGGGGGGAAGTGCGTTCCCTCTCCGTTGACGGGGAGGGACAGGGAGGGGCATCTTTTTTGGAATCTTGCTTATCTTAACGCCTATGCCCCTAACCTCCCTTTCGTAAAGGGGGGACAGGGGGGATTTTGGACGCTGCAGATGTCACCCGTCTGAACAAACATTGGTATGAGTCGATACTCCGGGTGCACGACGCCGCGCGAAATAACCAAGAAGAAGACCTCTTGCTCCGCCGAATCCCAGAGAGTCGGGCGAAGTCTACCGTATCCCGGATGGTGTTGCAAGCTTCCGGATAAGTCTGGAACCAGCTCCCGTCTCGCATCGACCGTAGAGAGGATTCTTCTGACCGAGCGGTGTCTACAATCGCCTAGGCGCTCGCTAGGACATTTGTGATACGAAAATACTGTGGTGAGCGGATTGACGATCTCACGGTCGATAGTCCATCGTATTTCGCGATAGTAGGTTCGTCCTCTGCGCGACTCGGAGCCGACGCGCGCAGACAGCCATTCGATATTGCAGGGAATTCCATCCAAATTGACGCCTTTAGCGAACACTTTCGGCGGGAGCACACGCTCCGGTCGGATTCGCGCGGGACTTCGATCCTCGCGAGTGCCCTAAACCTGGAATCCAGCGATCCGAACAACAGGAGGAGTGCTGTGAAGAAACTCTTGGTTCCATTGGTGGTGGTCCTGGTCGGTTGGATGAGCCTGGTAGCGGTTCCGTCCCATGGAGCGGACCCGATTGCCATCGGTGTGCCCACGGCGCTCACTGCCTTGGAGGGGCGGGAAGCCCTCAAGGCAGTGCAGATGGCGGTTGACGAAATCAACGCGAAGGGCGGCGTCAAAGTAGGCAACGAAAAGCGCCCCTTCAAGATCGAAACCATGGATCTTCGCGACGCCTCGCCGGGAGTTCCCGTGTCTGAGGCGCTCCTGGGGCTGGAGAAGATCATCACGGAAAAGAAAGTCAGTGCGCTATTGGTCGGACCGTTCAGATCTGAGGCGCTTCTGGCCGGTATGGACATCATTAGCAAGTACAAGGTGCCGATGTTGGGCACCATTGCGATGTCGCCCAAGTCCGAAGAAAAGGTCAAAGAGAACCCGGAAAAGTACAAGTATTGCTTTCGAGTGTGCCTCAATGCCAAGTACCTGGTGGGGTACCTCGCCAAGACGCTGGGATTCTTGGGCAAGGAATTCGGCTTCAAGAAGCTCTACGTGATGCACCAGGACGTGCTCTGGGCCAAAGCCACAGCGGATATGACCGCGAAGATCGTCTCAGAAAAGATGGGCTACGAAACGGTAGGCTCCGAGGTCTATCCCACGGGCGCATCCGACTTCGCCGCAAGCCTCGTGAAGGCAAAGAACAAAGAGGCGCAGGTGATCATGCCGGTCTTCGATATGCCCCAGAGCGGCATCTTGCTTAAGCAGTGGCAGGGCATGAAGATACCGGCGCTTGTGTCGGGCTTCATATCGCCCATGGCGGGTCCGGGCGCGTGGAAGACTTTTGATGGGAAGATCGGCGGACTGCTGAATGTGAACTTCGAAATCGGCAGTGCCATCCCGGCTGAAAAATACGCCCCCGCGAAGGAATTCTACGAAGCGTACGCGAAGAAGTACGGGGCTCCAATGGAAGCCGGCCACGGCCCCGCGCCGTCCTATGACGCGGTGTACATCCTCGCGGAAGCCATCGAGCGCGCGGGGACTGTCGACTCCGAGGCTATTGTGGCGGAACTCAAGAAGACCGACCGCAAGGGAGTCATCGGAAGAATCAAGTTCGACGAAGGTCACCAGGTGATCTACGGGGACGATCCCGCAGAGACCGCGGCCGCGTGCGTCTTCCAGTGGACAATGGAAGGAAAACGCGTTATCGTGTTCCCCGGTCCACTAGCGGAAGGAAAAATCCAATTGCCCGAGTGGGTCAAGTCGGGCAAGTGATGCGTATCACCACGTGCGATCGCCCACCGATCGTACCAGACGTCGAGGCTCTCCGCGGGGTTTAGCAGGGGAACCCCAGCCATCGTGGTGGTGATATCCCCGTCCCGCGGGGAGCGCGTGCAAGGCGCTCCCATGCTCGAAGTCACGCTCATTTACGGGTTCATCAACAGTGTCATCCTTGCGCTGGTTGCGCTGGGATTCAGTCTCACTTTCAGCATCAGCGGCGTGTCGAACTTTGCTTACGGTGCACTCTTCATCCTGGCCGGTTATTTGGTCTGGATCTTCGTGAACCTGCTGTCGATCCCCTTTGCCGCTGCCGCTGTCATTTCCGTGCTGCTGACCGCTCTTCTCGGGGCCGCGCTCCATCGGTTCGTGCTTTTGCGGCTGCGCGGTCTGGTGATCTCCGAGGTGATCGCGACGTTCGGGGTAGGGCTGGCAATCCTCGAATTCTTCCGATACCTTGGGTGGACCGGGTTCGAATACACACTCCCCGTGTTTACCGACGGCAGCGTGATGATCGGTGAAACTTATATTGACCATCAGCGGCTTTGGATCGTCGGGGCAGGGATCTCTCTCGCCGTTGGACTCTATCTGTTCACGCACTACACGAAGGTGGGGCTCGCGTTCAGAGGGATCGCACAGGACGAACGCACCGCACTTACTCTCGGCATTAACACCGATCGGATCGCGGGGATCAGTGTCGCGTTCGGCGCGGGATTGGCAGCTACAGCGGCGATCTTGATTCTCCCGAGGGGGACCATCGCGGTGAACGAGGGGTACGACGTCCTCGTCAACGCGCTGGCGGTGTGCATCATCGGCGGCCTCGGGAGCACGGCAGGCGTAGTGGCCGCATCCTTCATGTTGGGATACGCTCAGATGATCACGGACTCATACTTGGGTCCGCACTGGAAGATGATCGTGCCGCTCGTTGCGATACTGTTGATACTTGCGGTGCGGCCGTCCGGCTTGTTCGGCAAACAGAAAGAGCTCGAGGAGCGGATCTAGTAGATCGATTCACAGATACCTTCCTTCCAAGCCACCAGGCAAGGTGAGGTGTGGACCGGCGCGATATTCTTTGTACGGCGCGGGTCTCAGACCCGCCCCTACCCAAGGCCGTCGCTGACGACCACGTAAGGGCATTTGTGAATCGATCGACCAGATACTCGGTTGCACCAGTACCGTTACACGGGCGTTCGTGGGTGCTGTTTCGTCCGAGTAATCGTGTCAGCTTCGATGGGTGCCACTGCTGGCTTGTCCAGCAGTGTCTTCTGAACATGCACTGCTGGACAAGCCAGCAGTGGCACCCAGGCAAAAATAACCGTTTCGTGAGAGGCCAAATAAAAGGGCCAGAAATCTTGGCACTCCCTAAAATAGGCATCGCAACACCATGACGACTAAGAAGCGTAAAGAGAGGCTCGACCGCGGCATCAAGGTGAGATCGGATGATATCTTCGCTCTCACTTCATATCGGGAAATGCTGTACGTTGCAGTGCCGTCGGTTTTGCCGGTGGCGGTGCTCTTGATTCTGCCGCTCATCCTGCCCACATACTGGCAGAAAGTGCTCATCTCCACCTCGGTATTTGCGATCCTCGCGATGAGCTGGGACTTTCTTGTGTCGGTGGGTATGGTGTCGCTCGGGCAAGCGCTGTTCTTCGGGGTGGGAGGGTATCTAGCGGGAGTGCTGGACCACCACCTCCATCTGCCGATCTGGCTCACGATACCACTGGCCACGGTCATCGGCGGCGGTCTGTGCACGTTGTTACTGGTGCCGGTGCTGCGCCTTCGGGGTATCTATTTCGCTATGGTGACGCTCGTGCTCCCGCTCATGATCGAGCGGGTGATTGAGGCAACCGGCTTCCTGGGTGGCACCGAAGGTCTAACCGGACTGAAGCCGTTTCCCAGTATCTACGTGGAGCTTTACCTAATTGTGGCAGCGGTAATGGCGGTCATGTTTGCGGTCCGCCGGCTCATGACCAGCGATTACGGCCTGGTTCTCCGTGCAATCCAGGAGAATGACCGGTCGGTTATGAGCGGCGGGATCAATATTTATTACCTCAAGGCACAGGCGCTCTTTCTCGGGGGCTGCGCGTGCTCTTTTTGCGGCGCGTTCATGACTCACGTGTACATGTTCGTTGGAATGCCCGCGTTCGCTCTGGACTACTCGATCTTGCCCATCGCCTCGGCAGTTGTAGGCGGAATGGGTACGTTTGCGGGCTCCACCTTGGGCGCATTCATCCTGGTACCCTTATCTGAGGCCCTCCGCGGGATCGGCGGCCTGAGAACGGTCATCTATGCGCTGTCGTTGACGGTGTTCACCGTGGCGCTGCCGGAAGGGGTGTTCCACTATATCCAACGAAAATACAAGCAGTTCGAGCGATGGGTCGAAGTGGAGCGTTGATGTCGGGGACTCGTAGTTCGGTTCTGCGGGCAAAAGTGGACGACGTACTGACGCAGAGATAGAGTTGGGAGTGAACGAGCGTGAAACATAGAGACCGCGTCATAACAAGTTTTGAACTGCTTCAGCAGAACGCTGGTACCGATCTTCGCAGACCTGCAAACGCATCAGCTTCGACAGACGGGTGCCACTGCTGGCTTGCCCAGCAGTGTATTCGAATCGGGCACTGCTGGACCAGCCAGCAGTGGCACCCAAATAGTGATTCCGACACGGCCGATATGAACAAGTATTCGAGCAACAGACGAATCCTAGGTTGGCAAGGAAGACAGACTTATGACCAGCCCTTCGCCGCATAGCGAAAAGAGTGTTCTCCTTAGCGTCCGCGACCTCAGCAAAAGCTTTGGCGGTGTCAAGGCGGTTACGGGAGTGAGCTTCGATGTCCGTGAGGGCGAGCTGATCGGCATTATCGGCCCCAACGGCTCGGGCAAGACGACGCTGGTGAACCTCATAACCGGATTTATCACACCCGACTCGGGCAAGGTTGTTTACCGGGGGCAGAACATCACCGGACTGATGCCCTACCGCATAGCTCGTCTCGGCATCGCGAGGACGTTCCAGATGGTGCGCCCGTTCGCGACGCTCGCGGCATTCAAGAACCTGATTGTCCCGCTTTTTTCACCACGGGTGAAAAGCCTTTCGGGCGGCCGGTACGGCGACAGAAACGCGGTGGCAAAGGACCTGCTCGAAGAGGTTGGATTCGAGCGCGAATCGTCGGTCACCTACAAGCCCGCCGGCAGCTTGCCCCACGGGTACCTCAAGCGCCTGGAACTGGCGAAGTGTCTCGCTCTCAGGGCGGACCTGATCATCTTGGATGAGCTTTTTTCCGGGCTGAGTATTGCAGAATTGGCGAGCATTGTCCCGGTGATAGAAAAGCTCGTGTTTGAGGGCAAGACGGTGATCATGATCGAACACCGGCTCCGTGAGCTATTTCGGATCGCCAACCGGGTCGTGGTGCTCAACTTCGGGACGGTCATCGCGGAGGGTGTCCCCGCGGATGTCATGCAGAAAGATGAAGTGAAGCACGCATACCTCGGAAGTGAGGATTAGCACACACTGCGCGTCCACGCTGTTGCCCGTCTTCGGCGTGACGAAGTGATTATTACACCATTTCGTAAGTACGGTGACGAATGAACCGCATGTGTCGTCATTCCGGCGGAAGCTAGAATCCAGGACCTGTGGACCCCGGCTTTCGCCGGGGTGACGTGCTTGAATCTGCCACCGTATTTATGAAATCGAGCACTTAGGCGGAAGGCCGGTCTGCCTCCGAAGCGAAGTTAGGCTTGCCGTCCGAAGCGGAGGAGGCTTCCGGCCGACACCTTCTTCGACTGTGAACCGGAAAGAATCGTTCAACGAACGGGACAACTTCATGCTCGAAACAGCGAACCTGATGGTCTTTTACGAGAACGCCCTCGCGCTGAACGACTTCAGCATGTCGGTCCAGCCGGGACAGGTGGTGGCAATAATCGGCTCGAACAGCGCGGGCAAGACCACGCTCATGAACACGCTTTCCGGGCTCATCATCGACACCAAGATCAAGGAACAACGCAAGGGCGGAGAGCGGATAACCATTTACGGCACCGTGAAATACGAAGGCCAGGACATCACGGAACTCTATCCCAACGAACGGGTCAAGCGCGGTATGGTTCTCTGCAGAGAGCGCCATCCGGTCTTCCCCGAGTCGGATTTGATGGAGAACCTCAGGATCGCCGGTTACCTGCGGAAACGCTCTGAAGTGGAAGAAACCATCCAATACTTCTTCTATCTCTTCCCTACGCTGGAACGGTTGCGTACCCGCAAGGCCGGCTTTCTCAGCGGAGGAGAGCAGCAAATGCTCGCGCTGGGCATGGCTCTGGTGGCAAAGCCGCGGCTGCTGCTGCTGGACGAACCGCTCCTCGGGCTGAGCCCCATCATGCAAAAGAGCCTCGTGGACGCTATCCGCACAATTCGGGAAGAAACAGGGCTCACGATTGTGATTACCGAACAGTTCGCTCGGCCCATCCTTCCTATGATCGACCACGGCTATGTCATCGAGAACGGCATGCTCACCCTCGAGGGCTCGGGCGCCGATCTCATGGATAATCCCGAAGTGAAGGCGGCCTACTTTGGAGTCTGAACGCAACACCCGATCAAATGACGTGCAGTTGCGCGCTCCGGACATTTTCAGCGCGTTCCGTGCCATGGCGTCCAAGCATGGCAGCAAGCCGGCCGTGATATTCCTGGGCACGGCTTACTCGTATACGCGCATCCTGGAGCTGTCAGAGAAATTTGCCGCGGCGCTGGCAGCCGACGGGCTCGGCAAGGGCGACCGTATCCTCATGTATATCCCGAACTCCGTACAGTTCGTGATCGCGTGGCTCGGCATTCAGCGCCTCGGTGCAGTAGCGGTTCCAATCACGCCGATCTACACCTCGTACGACCTGAAATACATCGCGAACGACACGGGCGCTCGGGCGATCGTCTGTTCCGACCGGAACTTCGGGTACGTGATGCAGGCTATGCCTGAGACCGGTCTCAAGCGGGTCGTTATCACGAATGTCGCTGACCTGCTCCCGTGGTGGAAGCGAGCTTTCGGGCGACTTGCCGACAAGATCCCGACCGGTAAGGTGGAAAAGACGCCATTTGCCCGACTCATGAGCCAAATGCTGGCTGCGTCACACGCGCCGGCGCCTGACCCCGACTCCCACGAGGACGATATCGCGGAGATCATCTACACAGGCGGCACCACGAAGCACCCCAAAGGAGTTCCCATCTCGCACGGACTGTTTCTGGTATCTTCACGAGAGCAACTTGCCGTGCGGGACGCACTGTTCCCGAGAGACCGCGATGTCATCATGGGCGGTGCTCCGCTGTTTCACATACTCGGGCAAACGTGCACGATGTCGACGCTCATCGTGGGAGGCGGCACGCTCATCCTCATGCCTCGAGTGAACCTCGATGCAATCTTTGACGCGATCGAGCGGTTCAAGGCAACGACTCTGGTCGGTGTGCCGGCCTTTTACCGCATGGTCCTGGAGCACGACCGAGTCGATCAATATGACCTATCGTCCCTCAAGTATTGCTTTTCAGGCGGTGACGTCCTCCCCGTGGAAGTTTCCAACCGGTGGACTGCCCGTTTCGGTCTGCGTATCTTTCCAGGCTACGGCGCCACGGAAACATGCGGCGGAGTGACGATGGGCTCGACCGACCGGGAAAATCCTCCCTTGAGCATGGGACTTACCGTTCCGAGCAAAGAAATTAAAATTGTCGAACCCAGCGGAACGGATGATATGCCGCCTGGAGAACCGGGCGAACTTGTGGTACATTCATCACGCATGGTGCGCGCGTACCTGAACAAGCCCGAAGAGACTGCGACCTCCTTCGTGGAGATCGACGGCAAGCTCTGGTACCGCACGGGCGACATAGTGAGGCAGGACGAGGAAGGCTTCCTCTACTTCGTGGACCGCACCGTGGACTCGATCAAGCACAAGGGGTACAGAATCTCCGCTTCGGAAATAGAAGCGGTGCTTCAGGAGCATCCGGCGGTGATCGAGTCATGCGTGGTGGGCTTGCCCGACGAAAAGGTTGGCGAGCGTATCAAGGCGTTCGTGGTGCTCAAGAAGGACGTAAAGGGCATCACGGGCTACGAGCTGCTTCGGTGGTGTCGCGGGCGTCTTGTTGACTACAAGATGCCGCAATACATCGAGTTCAGAGATATGCTACCCAAATCGAAAGTCGGAAAGCTCCTGAGAAGGGAGATCCGCACCGAAGAGAAGAAGCGACTCGAGACCTAGGCAGGATCGTGTGCGTCATGCGACCGGAAGATCCGGGAGGACGTCATGTCAGAGCTGGCAAAAGTGATCCTGTGTGGAGAAACCGCCACGGTCGTTATCAATCGACCGAAAGCGTACAACGCATTTGACCTTGACACCATAAGCACAGTAGCCGAACACCTGGTAAACCTGGCAGCGGACGACACCATCAAAGCGGTTGTGATCACCGGCGAGGGGAAGGCCTTCTGCGCCGGCGGAGATCTCAGGTGGGCTTCGTCGTGGCCGCACGGCCCCGTGTCCGCATTTCACAATTTGGCGGCACGCTACCACCAAGCCATCCTCGAGATCCGCCGCATGCCCAAGCCTGTCGTGGCAGCAATCAACGGTATTGCCGCGGGCGGCGGTTTTTCGCTTGCGCTGGCATGCGACTTCCGGATCATGGAGAAGTCTGCGGTGATGCGTCAGGCCTACACCTCCAATGGGCTGTCCATCGACGGCGGCGGCACGTTTACGCTGCCGCGGCTGGTGGGACTGGCTCGCGCTCTGGAAATCTGCGCGTTCGACAAACCGATCACCGCTGATCAGGCGCTCAAGTGGGGCCTCGTGACGAAGGTGGTACCGGACGGCCGCAGCCTGGAGGACGCTATCCTCATGGCCACGGAGTTGACGGAGCGTTCGCTCAACTCATTTCGCCACACAAAACAGCTGCTCACCGACTCGTTCGGGAACTCTTTTGAGGCGCATCTGGAACTCGAACGCGCGGCGCTCCGGACCTGCGCGGCGCACGCTGACGGCCAGGAGGGGATGCAGGCGTTCCTTGAGAAGCGCAAGCCGGAATACAATCGGTGGTGAGTTCGTTGACTTCGCGCATGGCATCGTTTATATGACCGCATGGGCCGCCGCGGCCCGGAGGATGCCATGAACAAGCCGCCTGAGCAGAAAAAGGGTCGATCGAGGGTCTTCTTTGCGGTCCTCTCATTAATATTTCCAGGACTGGGCCAGATCAGTCGCGGCCGCATAATCGCCGGGCTGCTGTTCACATTGAACGTGGCGCTCTATTTTGTGCCGCTCTTTGTCCGCCAAGAAATTGAGTACGACATCCAGACTCCGTCCTTGCTGATTGCTCTTGGCGTCTGGTTTTGTGCAGCGATGGATGCGTTTCTGCAACGCAGCTCATTCCTCGTCATGGCGCTGCTGGTATCCCTCTTCTGCTTCGGCAGCGGCTTTTTCGGCGCTTATTTCATTCTGCCGCACATCGATATCTAATCGTAATGACAAAACTGCTGGAAATCACCGGCCTAAGAACGATCTTCTCGTCCGACGACGGCACCGCAGCCGCAGTTGACGGGGTAGATCTTCATCTGGACGAAGGCGAAACCCTCGGCCTCGTGGGCGAATCCGGCTGCGGTAAGAGCGTCACCGCGTTGTCGATTATGCGGTTGGTGCCGTCACCACCAGGGAAGATCGTAGCGGGCCGCGTCATGTTCCAGGGCGTGGATCTGCTGACGCTCCCCGAAGCGGAGATGCGCAGGATCCGAGGGAACGACATCTCAATGATCTTCCAGGAGCCGATGTCGTCGCTCAATCCGGTGTTTCGGGTCGAGGACCAGATTGGCGAGGTGTTCAGGGTTCACCGGGGAATGAGCCGCTCCGAGGCCCGGGACGCGTCCGTGGCGATGCTGCGCAAGGTTGGCATCCCTGCCGCGGAGCGTCGAGCGCGTGACTATCCCCATCAGATGAGCGGCGGCATGCGCCAGCGGGTAATGATAGCGATGGCGCTCGCGTGCGACCCGAAAATGATGCTCGCGGATGAGCCCACCACTGCGCTGGACGTCACCATTCAAGCGCAAATCCTCGACCTGATGAACGACATCAAGAAGCGACTCGGGACCGGCATCATTCTCATAACGCACGATTTGGGAATTGTCGCGGAAATGGCCGATCGGGTCGCAGTGATGTACACCGGCATGATCGTGGAAGAAGCCCACGTCCGAAGCCTGTTCGCGTCGCCCCAGCACCCGTACACCGTCGGCCTGCTGAAATCGGTACCGCGCATCGGCGAGCACGACGGACGAAGCAAGCGCCTCCACGTGGTCCGAGGCATGGTACCGGACCTACGCCACCTGCCGCCGGGCTGCACGTTCCAGGATCGCTGCCCCGAAGTCCAACCGATATGCGTTCAACCCCCCATCCTAGAGCAGAAGCAGTCCGGGCATCTTGTCAGGTGCTGGATGCGAAAGAACGGAGAGGTCGCGCCAAACGCGGTGAGATAGGCACGTGCGAACCGAGGCAAGGAGCGACGGTTTCTTTGCTGAGGTTTGATACCATTTCGATGTTACTCGCAAGAAAGCGAACCGGTATCAACTCATTGCCATGTCTGCTTCTCCCCGCGGATCCTTTTCCAAATAGTTCTGCACGTAATCTCGGACCGCGTCCTCAAGCGCCGTGCAACCGTCAACAAATCCCGCTGCCCGAAGCTTGGCGGTCTCCGCACAAGTGTAATACTGGTAGCGCTTGTCCAGCCCATCCGGCATGTCGATGAACTCGATGCTCGGCTCTTTGCCGAGTGCACCGAACACCGCAGTCGCAAGGTCGTGGAATGTCCGCGGCGCGCCGGTCCCCGCGTTGAAGAGGCCGTTGCTTTCGGGATGCTCGAGGAAGTGCAGGGTCATACGAACCGCGTCTTTAACGTAGATGAAGTCGCGCTTTTGTTCACCGTGCGCGAAATCGGGCCGGTATGACTTGAACAGCCGTACGCCTCCGGTCTTCTTCACCTGGAAATACGCCCGGATCGCGACGCTGCGCATGTCCGCCTTGTGGTATTCGTTCGGGCCGAACACATTGAAATACTTGATCCCAACCGCACGGTTGGCGAACCCGGTCTTCAGCGCCCATAGATCGAACAACTGCTTGGAATAGCCGTACATGTTCAGAGGCCGGAGCTTCGGCGCCGCATCGTGAGAATCGGAGTAGCCCTCGGAGCCGTCGCCGTACGTGGCCGCGCTCGACGCATAGATGAATCTCAACCCCTCTTTTGCGGCGCAGTGCTGAGCAAGCCGCCGAGAATACGCGTAATTGTTCGCCATCAGGTAGTCTGCGTCGAGTTCCGTGGTGGAACTGCACGCGCCCATATGAAACAGGGCTCGAGCATCGTGGTCGAAGAGTCCGCGCTCGACCTTGGCGAGGAAGTCGTCCTTGGGCTCGTAGTCGAGAAAGTTCAAGTCCGCGAGATTCCGCCACTTGTCGCTGGTTCCCAGATGGTCCACGATGAGGATCTTGTCTTCGCCCGCGTCGTTGAGCGCCCTGACGATGTTGCTGCCGATAAAACCCGCGCCGCCGGTGACGATGATCACCTCTCACCTCACTGCACATGCGTTGCGCACGATGGCGGGAATGTCCCCCGCTATCGAGCAATCAGGACTGAAGATGTATCACGAGGGTTCGGACGGACGCAACCCGATCGGCACCTCTAACGTAAGCGTTCGGTAATCTTGGGTGACAGGCAGCAACAATTCCGAGATTCGGAAACGCGTGTATCTTACGGGGGTGGCTCCGACGTTACACGTCGGAGCGCCGCAGGCGTGAGAGGCGTTTGTCGCTCGCGCGCAAGTGTACATGATGCGAGAGATTACATGGACATGAACCTCTTGTTGCTTCGCAACCCCGACGTATAACGTCGGGGCTCCCCGCTGATTTCACCACAGAGATCGCGAAACCTAAGGGCGCACGGCCGGCCGCAGTGGGTTCTGATCGCCTCCGCAGAGTGCTACAATGCTCCGGCACCGGGACCGCGCAACAGTGGTCCATGAGCGACACCATCCCAGGGAGCGACAGCAAATCCAATGAAAGCACTGATATTCGACGGAACGCTGAAACTCACCGACACCCCGAAACCCGTTCCTCCATCCGGAGAAGCGCTCGTGCGCGTCACCACCGCAGGAATCTGCAATACGGACGTGGAGATCACCCGAGGGTATATGAATTTCCGCGGGGTGCCGGGGCATGAGTTCGTCGGTATCGTGGAAGCCGCGGACGAACGCGAGCTTATTGGCGCCCGCGTGGTTGGCGAGATCAACGCGGGGTGCGGTCAATGTTCCTGGTGCGCTCAAGGAATGGAGCGCCACTGTCCGAATCGGACCGTGCTTGGAATCGCCGGTCGGGACGGTGCGTTCGCTGAGTATCTGTGTCTTCCGGTGAAGAATCTGGTCAGAGTGCCTGACAGCCTGTCCGACGAAATAGCGGTCTTTACCGAACCGCTTGCCGCGGCAATGGAAATCCTCGAACAGGTGAAGATCGAGCCGTCGTATCGAGTGCTCGTCCTGGGCGACGGCAAACTCGGACTCCTCGTCGCGATGGTGCTGCGGCTCACGGGATGCGACCTGGTGCTCGTCGGAAAGCACCGCGACAAGCTGGAGCTCTTCGCCCGCGGTGGAGGTGCGGTTCTACTGCTGGATGAGCTGAAATCAAGCAATGAGCGCTTCGATGTAGTGGTGGAGGCATCAGGCAGCCCGTCAGGCTGGGACCTTGCGGTCAGCTGCGTGAAGCCACGGGGAACGGTTGTGCTCAAGAGCACTTACCATGGCGCGCTGAACTTCAATCCTGCCCCGCTGGTCATCGACGAGATCACGGTAGTCGGCTCACGATGCGGCCGATTCGGCCCCGCCCTGAGAGTCCTGGACGCGGGTCTCGTGGATCCGACCGTGCTGATAGCTGCTGTTTTTCCTTTCGATCAGGCGGAAGAGGCTTTCCAGAGATCCCAGGATCGGGGCGCTCTGAAGATACTGCTGAAGATGTGAGGCTCGACGGGTTCACCTACAGGCGGTTTATCATTCAGTTACGCGGAGAAGAGAAAGATTCCGTTTCATCGCAGAGTTCACAGAAGAAAAGAGCATTCACCACAGAGATCACGGAGAACACAGAGAAAACTCCCTTTGAAAGCCGTTGTCCTTCTCTGTGCTCTCCGCGTGCTCTGTGGTAAAACGAAATCCTTGGTCTTCGCCTCGCAACCGAAGGCATTCCCGCCGAAATTGCGATTGAATTTTTTCCGCATCCTGCGTACAATAGCTGCCGAGGTGACGAATGAAAGTTGCGGCAATAACCCTGCTCGCCCTCGTATTTGCAGTGGGTGCGTTCGCAGCGGGCCCGGCGAGCGATCCTCCCAAGAGCCACCCGACTTTTGGTCAGCCCGGCGTCAGCGCCCCAGCGCCGCCAGCAACCCGGCCCCCTGCCGGTGCGCAACCACCTATGCGTTTCTACGGGTACGTCCCGCCTCCACCAATTCTTCACGTATGGCCCGGCGGATACCGCGTGATACGACAGGACCTGTCGAACACGCTCTCGGATCATATCGGCGGCCACTACTGATCCCCTCGCTCTTATGAAACAGACGACTGTCATTCGGGAACGACGATGACGCGCGTCTTCGTGTACGGCACCCTGCTCAGGGGTGAGAAGAATCATCACGTGCTGCGAAGCTCGCCCTGTCTGGGCGTGGGCCGCACCGAGCCGGCGTACACGCTCGTCAGCCTGGGCAGCATCCCTGCCATGACCCGCGGCGGCACAACCAGCGTGACCGGCGAGATCTTCGAGGTGACCGACGAGGTGCTCGCGGATCTCGACAGACTCGAGGGCCACCCCGATTGGTACAAGCGAACAACCGTACGCTTGACTGACGGCAGTTTCGTGGAAGCCTATCTTATGGCGCCGAGCGCGGTGGAAGGAAAGCCGGTGATCGCATCGGGCGATTGGCGCGGGGAATTGGGATCGGAACGTGGTGGGTGACACAGAAGAGCGGGGCAACCGAACAGGTCGGAGAATTCTGGACCATCGTTACTGCTTCGCGCCGTGGGACTTGAGGAGATCCACGATTTCTTTGTAGCGTTCCTCGTGTGCGATCTGGAGGGCCGTCCTCCCATGAATGTCTCTTGGCTTGAGATCAGCGCCCTTATCCAGCAGGAGCCTCACGGCCTCTGTGTGCCCAGCTGCCGCAGCCCTCGAAAGAGCCGTTGAATGACCCTCGCCCTGTACATTGACGTCAGCGCCTTTTTTCATGAGCACTTTTACAACTTCCCAATGGCCTTTTCTCGCAGCATACATCAGGGCCGTATCGCCAAACCCTCCTTCAGCGTTAACATCAGCACCCTTATCCAAAAGGAGTTTCACCACCTCCAAATGACCGCCCATGGCAGCAGCGCCAAGGCCAAGACCGCAGAGAGCGTCAGCCGCATGATCAGGGGCATGCATCGAATTTTCATGGGGAATCTCCGGGTGTCTCAGTCATGTACAACACAGACGTCAGTAAGCAAAGAAGAAGAACTCTCAATTTCCAGATGATAGAGCATCTCGCTTGTCAGCGCGCGCTCCAGTGAGGTGATACTGACCTCTCGCAAAAGGATCCCACCGTGATCTTGCCTACTGGCGGAAGAAGAACCCCCTCCCTGTCCCTCCCCGTCAACGGGGAGGGGACGCACTTCCCCCTGTTGACGGGGGGATCGAGGGGGGGATTCTTTTGCGAAGGCAGAGGATTGGGGACAAGACGATGGTTGGCCGCTGGATTCGCTCAAGGTTTCTCCCGATGCGCAAAAGACGATGTCGCCTTCCCGCAAGGAATTGGCTCGGCGCCATTGGCGATAATGGTCTTCGCTGAGTTTGACTGCCCCCGTTACATAGGAGATAGAGGCAATGACTTCCTCAGGACACTCCAGGACCTTAGCGTTCGTGAAGCGCACGACTGTCAGGCCAAGCGCCTCCAAGTATGCCGTACGCTCGGCATCATATGCTTGTCCTTCTACTGTGAAATGTGAATCTCCATCTATCTCGACGACAAGTCCCGTCTCCCATGAATAGAAATCCACGATATAGGGCCCTATGGGATGCTGACGCCGGAAACTGACTCCCAACTGATTTCCTCGCAACGACCTCCAAACGAAGCTTTCGGTATTGGTTGACTGTTTCCGCATTGCTATTGCTCGGCCGAAATGTCCGTCGGATACCTGTTTCCACGAACGATTTGCGCCGTAGGATCTCGTCCGGTTGGCGCACAGCACATAAGCGTCCTGTGTGATCCACAGTCCCGCTTGACTCGTCTTGGTTCGCAAGCATATCAGATTTCCGCAATGCTCCCGGCTGACCAAATGAGTTACACGATGGGGTTGTCCGTCATGACCTAAGACCAGATCGCCAGCACGCAGGCTTTCTATGGGCGAAAACACCGGTTGCACGCCAGCCACATGAGGCAAGCGACAAGACGCCCCCTCCCTGTCCCTCCCCGTCAACGGAGAGGGCACGTACTCCGCACCGTGGACGGGCGAATCGAACGGAGAAATCTGCTCTCGGAATGCGAAACTGTGGGGAAAACCGGTCCTGGTAGCGGAACCCTTTGAGACAGTCAACACAAGCGTTCCCGACTTGAACCACCCGCTGGATCGGTCCCTATTGGCAAGGTCAGTGTTCACGATATGGTCATCCCCAATGTCTGATCGAAAGACGCTCCACCGATTGCTTCCCCCCGTTGACGGGGGGATCGAGGGGGGGGGCTTGCGGCGCATTATGGGGAGGGGTTGCTTCCCTGGTCGACAGCGTCAGAGATACGGTCAGCATAAGGTCTCCGTTCTTGAGCCCGGCCGAAGGTTATCACGTATTGGTGAGCCCGCCGGTCACGATAAGGTGACCGCCACCGACTGATCAAAGCAAGAAGCCCCCTCCCCGTCAACGGAGAGGGAACGTACTCCGCACCGTGGGCTGGCGAATCGAACGGAGAAACTTGCTCTCGGAATGCGAAACGGTGGGGACAGCTGGTCCTGGTAACGGAGCCCTTTGAGACAGTCAACACAAGCGTTCCCGGCTTGAACCACCCGGAGGATGGGCACCTGTGTGCGAGATCGGTGATCATGATACCGTAATCCTTGGCGACGGATCGAAAGATCCTCCTCTCTTTGCCTCCCTCCGTTGACGGGGGGATTGAGGGGGGCTTCTTGCGGTGCGCTACCACGGCGGGGAAGTGCCCCAGGCAACCGCTGCCCCTGCACTCCATCAATGATCGCTCATCGCGAACTTGTGCAACTTGTTGATCAAGCCTTGCCGCGAAAGACCGAGGGCCTTGGCCGCCAGGGATTTGTTGCCCTGGCAGTTCGCGAGCGCTTCTTCGATCATGCGCTTTTCCAGGTCGTCGACGGCTTGCTTGATGGGGCTCGCACCGCACACGGGCGCTGGAGCATTCATGATGATCTGCTCCACGGACTCGGTGATCCTCGGAGAAAGCCGCCCCACGGAGATGCTCCTGCCTTCGCCGCTGAGCACGTGCGCTCGTTCGATCTCGTTCTCCAGCTCCCGAACGTTGCCGGGCCAGGGATAGCGGATCAGCAAGTCCATCGCTGCCGGGTCCATGGATTGCACCCATTTGCCCGTCTGGCGGCTCAGTTTGTCCAGGAAGTGCCGGACCAGAATGGGGATATCGTCCGGGCGCTCCCTCAAAGGAGGAATCACGACCTGGAACACATTGACGCGGTAGTACAGATCTTCGCGAAAACGGCCTTGTTCCATGAGCGTACGCAGGTCCTGGTTGGTAGCTGTGATGAGCCGCACGTCAACCGTGTGCGCGAAATTCTCGCCGACCGGCCGGATTTCCCCCACCTGGATCGCACGGAGCAGCTTCACCTGCATGGCCGGCGAAGTCGCCTCGATTTCGTCGAGGAAGAGTGAGCCGCCGTGCGCAGACCTAAATACTCCCTTGTGATCGCCGACTGCACCGGTGAAAGATCCCCTCTTGTGACCGAAAAGTTCGCTCTCGATCAGCTCGGATGGTATTGCAGCACAGTTGAGGCTGATCATCGGGCCGTCACCTCGGGAACTCAGCCGATGTATTGCCCGAGCCACCAACTCCTTTCCGGTGCCGGATTCGCCCTGGATGAGGACCGTGGTTTCAGTGGCTGCGACCTTCTTGATGAGCGATCGAACACTTTGGAGCGCTGCTGAATTGCCTACCAGCATCTCAAGCGGATCATCCTTCTCCAGCGCGCGCTTGAGCCCTACGTTTTCTTTCTGAAGTCGGCTTGCGCTCCGCCGGAGATTGTCCCATTCGAGAGCGTTTTCGATGGAACGTGCTGCCTGGGAGGCGAGGATCTCGAGGATTTCCATGTCCGTGGCCGTGAAAACCCCGGCTCGCTTGTTGAGCACCTGAAACACGCCGATCACCGGTCCACCCGCGGATCGGAGCGGCACGCACAGGACGTTTTCAGTCTTGAAGCCGGTGGTAGGATCGACGTCCTTGTTAAAGCGCGGATCGTCATACGGTGAGGGGATGTTGACCGACTCCTCGTGGCTGAAGACCCATCCGGCAATTCCCGAATTCCATGGGATACGTATCTGGCCGTGCTCGATCCCCGTTCCCATGTGGGAATAGAGCTCACCCGTCTCGTGATCCGCGAGGAAGATCGTCGACCGCTCTGCATTCATAACCGTCGGCGCTTCCCGAAGGAGGAGGTCCATCAGCGAGTTCATATTCGTTTCGCCGTGCATGAGGATGCCGGTTTTGAACAGAAGAGAGATTCTTTCGAGGTATCCTCCGAGCGGACGCGGCGCGGACCGCGGCTGTGCGTCTCCCCGTTCCATGCCAAGGGCTTCCTTGAGCAGGGTAATGTCAAGATGAATGGTAAGCGCCTGCACCAGTTCGTCCGCTGTGATCTTGCCTGAGACGAGCAGGATTTCGTGAGGCGGTTTGCCGCTTTCTTTGGACTTGCGTATGGCGGTCGCGTAGTCTTCCTTGGAGATCCGTCCCGCTTCCAGGAGAAGCCCGCCGATTGCTTGAGGATCGATCACGCTGCTACTCCGATGCCTTGCCGTAAAGAGCTATCTCGTTTGCGGGCGGGCAGAGAGAGACTGTCTCAGAATTCGAGGAAAATCAGCAATCGCAGCACGAGTGAGTCCCGGACACCTCTTCGTGACCCTCACCCCGGCCCTCTCCCAGAGGGAGAGGGAGCCGTGTGAGCCAACTTCCGGTCCCCTCTCCCTTCGGGAGAGGGTTAGGGTGAGGGGGTGTTCGTGCTACGACGATGCTCATTTCATGAGTTTTGAGACAGTTTTCAGTCGCCCGCCCCTGCATCGGTCACTCCGATGCCTTGCCGTAAAGAGCTATCTCGCCGGTCTGACCGTGGACGATCATCTTACTCCCGACGATGACTTCGATATCGTTGAACATTACCGACTCCGCCCTACCGGAGAACCGCCGTATATCTCCCACTTGTCCCACATAGACTTTGCCGAGGGATTTGGAGATATCAGCCGCGTGAGCCGCTCGCCCACCGAGGCGGCTCACCAGCGCGGTCGGAACCGGGAGCGAGAAGACCTCTTCCATGATTTCTTCGGGGATTGGGTCGTTCACCACGAAAATGAAGCCGTCGAGCTGCTCGTTTTCCGGCAGGCTCTTGTTCATTGCGTCGATGATGGATTGCGCCTTATTGATGTGACGATACGGCGCGATTTGTTCGCGGTTGGTTACCATGATCCCGCGGAAGATTCTACCGGAAACGCCTGTGCCTTTCCCGACGACGCGATAACCGTGCGAGCTTAAGCTCGGGACACGCTCTTTCCGCTCCCGGTTCTTGCGGATCTGAAGGATGTAGACGACACCCTTCTCGATCGTATACTCGGAGGTAATGTGCAGATGCAGGCGCTCCGCAGCGCGCACAACCATAGAGGACAGTTGTTTCCACGCTTCGGGCATCCGTGAAGCGAGCGTCGCGGAGCGCTTCCAGAGGTCGTACGTGGGGATGGTCGCCACCTTGCCGCCCACCACGTCCGTGCCCTGGTCCGCGTACGCGAAATCGCCGCGCCATTCCATTGTGAAGGGATTGTATGCCACCACTCCTGTCCCCGACGCCTCGAAGTCCAGGTTGCCGTAAACCATGGACTGCACGATCACCGGGGTGCGCCAGTTCCCGTCGATCCCTGCTGCCGCACGGTATTTCACCGCTGCCTTGGACTCGTGCGAGTGCAGCACCGTGGCTGCACAGTGGATGAGGATGTCGAGGAACCGCCCTTCGTCGAGCATTTCCACCGCTTTTGGAGCCAGCTGACCTAGCCGCATCTTATAGGCGAATGCGAGCTCCTTCATCTGTGGTCCACTCATTTCCGCTTTGAATTTGATGCTCCAGCGCTCCTTGCGCTCGTCCATGAGGTCCTGGAACTCTTCCCGACCCACACCGAAGACCGACTGGCCGAATTCCTGGAGGAACCGACGATAACAGTCGTACGCAAACCACTGACCGTGCTCTTCAGCGAGCACTCTCGCCGTACTGTCATTGATCCCGACGTTGGTGATGGTGATCATCATGCCGGGCATACTGATCCTCGCACCTGACCTTACCGAGAAGAGCGCGGGTCGCGAAGCGTCACCAAAGTGCCTTCCGCAGCGCTTTTCCAGTTCGGCAACCGCCGCAGCGAGTCCGTCCCTGAACTGTGGGTCTGCTACCATCTCCTGTGAGTCTTTGAGCGGCGCCGCGGTCGTAATGGAAAAATATGGAGGCGTGTTTTCGGCAAATCTCAGCATCGCGGCCTTTTGGCCGATCCAACACGAAGAGAGTTGGTCCTGCTCCGGGAACGCGAAATGCGCAACATCGGCTGCTGCTGCGCCGGGCATTACGCGACGCCCTGATTCCGCAAGACGTTGATTGAGGAACAGTTCCACCTTGTCGATGAAGCTCTCAAGGACCCGGAGGTTTCCGTCGCGCGCCTGAAGATCGGATATGTAGAGCGTTTTTAGATAGTTGAAGAAGAAGTCCTTGTCCGGGATTTCTTTGAGCGTCGTCAGGTCCCGCAGCTTTCGAGGCAATCGGTCCGTGGAACTCTTCGCGATGTGCAGCTCGAACGGCTCCTCGAACCAAAAGCGGTAGTAGTCGTGCACCTCGTCGAGTTCGCGTTTGATGACCTTGACGAGGTCGCGGACCTTGTCAAATGTGAGTCCGAGCGCTCCCGCGTGGCATAAGTCCCTTCCGGCTTGCTCGAGGTAGTGGCTTGAGTGCCCGTTCTGCGAGACTCCCTGCACGAGATGATCGAGGAAGCACAGAGCATACGGAAGATTTTCCAGGGTGATTTCCGTGAGATGCGTGTTGCTGACGGTCGTAGCAAGCGTTTCCTGGAGCGCCTCCAATTGCAGGTCTCTGTTGAAAGCCTCGAAACGATCTTCGATGTACAAAGCCTTCTGAGCGTACGCGTGACCTGCCTTCTTTGCACGCAAGATGATCGGTACGTCCGGTTGCTCGCTCCTGATTCGATCCATTTCGCGGGCCTGATCTTCGGACCCCTCGGTGAGCGTCACCGGTACGGGGATCGGAGCTTTGATATCGGGAACCAGGGATTTCTCTTTGATGCTGCGCCTGTCCCCAATAATGCGGCCCAGTTTGTCCAGGTCGTCATCGACCGTTGAACGCTGCTCGGATTCCGTCACGATGAAATACTTGGTGTGGAGGCCCTTGATAAGCTCCACCACGTCGAGGACCACTTTCCGAGAGAACTGCGGCACCGATTCGTCGTTCGCATACCGCGACGTCTCAACGAAAACGACCTTGTTCAGAGAATCCTTCTCTGAAGGGTTGATCCCGTAGTCGGCAAAGATGCGTTCCACCAATTCGCGGATTCCGTCCTCTTCTTCTCGGGAACACCACTCAGACATCGCCAAGTACGGCAATGATTCCGGAGGCATCCATTCAACCATTTCGTCGGGTCGGCCCGTGCGGAAATACCGGAGAATGCCCTGGCAGAAGTAGTAATTCTCGATGCTCCCGCGCCAGTGGATGTCTCCCCGTAGTTTACCGAGGAAGTTGCCTATGGGCTTGACGCCTCGATTGGCCAACTCCTTGGCCAGACCTGCCGCGGTCAGTCGCAGTGTGTCCAGGGGTCCGATATCTTTTAATGAATAAGGAATCGCCTTGATGAGGGTGCGAGTCATGAAGTGAGTAATCGGAGCATTTGCCCGGATGAGCGCAGATATCGAGTACTGGATGAAGTCCTCGTCGCACAGCCGCGTGCCGCCGAGTTCAATCTGCACCACCAGATACGCTGTGAGCCGCCGAAAGATCCGAGGATTCGACGCGATGATCGCAATCAGGCTCTTGATTTGCTGCACGTGACCCTGGAATTCGCCAACGTCTTCAGCGAGCACGAGCGGCTGGCCTGTGTCGTCGTCTTCGATGGTGTACTTTTTCGATTTCGGCATTATAAGCGGCCGCGCGATCAGGTGATCTTCCAGTTCACGGGCCATGAGGAAGTAACGATTTCGTCCGAGGGCCACGCCGAGAGATTCCACGGCTTTGAAAGACGAAATGACCTCATCGACAGACTCGGATGCGTACGCGCGGTCGAGGAGCAGAGCGGCAAAATGGTCAACCAGTTCCCAGGAGGCCCTCTTGCCGGATTTCTCCAGCCGAATCACTATCTCGCATAACCCGTCGATGAGCAGCTGTTTCACGTCAGCTTTGTCAATGGCGAGGATCTGTACGACGAGGATTTCGGAAAAGGCAGCCTGCACCGCGGGCGGCAGGCTTTCCACCATGTCCTGAAACGCGGAGATGATCGCGCTCCACTCATCCGCGACGCTCCTGACGAACTGGACCCCTTGGCGAATATGCTCTGCCGCGTGCTCGAAATCGCCGGCCATAATCTCTTGATAGAGCTGGCGGCGCCTGTCAATTTCTTCACGGGAGTGGCGATCGATCCGGCTGAGGACCTGCTCTTTGAAAACATCCTTGCTGGGGAAATCAGCCGCGTTCACCACTGAGTCGAGCTTTTCGAGAAGCGCGGCAGGGCAGGGCTCAATCTCTCCCAAAGCAGTAATGAGGCTTTGTGCGGCCATCTTGTCCACGAGAGGCCCGAGTCGCTCGGATACACTGCCGGAGCGCTTCGACAATGTAGATCGAATGCTCGAAACTTCGATCATCCGACGTTCGAAGGAATTGAGCGGACGGCTGACCAATTCCGAAATCATGAAGCCAAGACATCGCACCACAAACGGGAGGTAGGCCTCGACGGCAGTATCGTTCGCAGACTTGAGGATACTTTCTACCAGCCGGGACAGAGCGTACTCGCCCTCCGAGCGGGCGTCGGAGTCGAAGGGCTGCCGCGTCGCGGCAAACAGGTAGCCCAGGACGATCTCCATAACCCGGCCGAGCTTGTCCCCGAGCGCTTCATCGTCCCGATCGAGAAAATAGCGGGTGAGCGTGCGCACCAGATCGAGCCAATTGGGGATTTCGTACACTACCGGGATAAGGTGCTCTTCAATAGCCTGGCGACGCCCTTTGAAGGATGTGAGATATACGAGTTCGCCGAGAGATTCCCTGGGGAAGCGGGGAAACAGCCTGAGGCGTGAGTCGACCTGCCCTACATCCACCAGGTAAGGTGAAGCCTCCTCTCCGGTGCGATCGAGCACCATGAGCACGGTCGGGAGCGCTTCGACCTCAAGTGTCGTGACAGTCCGGCAATCGACCCCGGATCGCTGGATCACCGAGGCCATACCCGCGACCTGATACGGATTGAGCGGCTCGTGTTCGCTGATTTGTCTGATGAGGTCTCTGACGTCCACTACCCCACCCCGCGCTTTGCAGTATCACCACAAGAAGATTAATCGATTGCTTTTGCGGTCGCAAGTGCGTTCGGCCGGCGCCCGGCAGGGGACGCGTGCGGAGGGAGCGAAGCCTACAGGGCGAAAATTCGCAGTTTTTGAAGAAGGGGGAGGGGCAATGCTTGTGACTTAAGAGTTCCGTTTTGATTTCCCAATGTGGGGCAGGCTATTCAGCCTGCCGATCTTTCAGGCAAATGAATCGCAGGCTGGAAAGCCTGCGCCACATCAAATCCCCTTAAGTCACCGGCATTGAGTGGTGGGGAGGAAGACAAGAAGGTCCTCCCCGTAATACCAATGCGCAGTCACATAGGTAACATTGGCACCACTCGCCCACGTGGGATTCCGTACGAGAAAATCCCCCCTAACCCCCCTTTATTAAGGGAGGAATAAGAGTCCCCCCCTTTCGTAAAGGGGGGACAGGGGGGATTTTGGATACTGCCAATGTCACTTGTTTGAAAGCGAATTGGCATAAAACCCAACTACCGCGGCTCACGCAGCAATGAGTTCGTAGGTGAGACGGCCTTCGCCGAGTTCGACCGCGCGGGTTTTCATGGCCATGCCCACTTTGATCTGTTCCTGCGGGATGGAACGGTCAATCCGTCCGAAAACCTTCATTCCGTCGGCGAATTCTGCGACACCGAGAGTGTAAGGCACGTCCTTTTCGAAGCCTGCCGGTGCGAACATCGCAGTGGTGAAAGACACGAGTTTGCCTTCGCCGGAAATGGTGAACCAGTCCATGCGATCGCTCAGGCAGTAACAGCAGTCAGTCCGAGGTGGGAAAAACTTCGCGCCGCAGTCGAGGCATACGGTGCCGCGAAGTTCGTTGCCTTTGAGAAATTCCACAAACTGTTCGGCCTTGGTGGCGCTGGTGAAACTTATTATACCGAATTGATCGAAGCCCATGATTATCTCCCTCAAGCTGCACTGAAGATGCTGACGTTTCCGTAAATCCCAACGCCGCCGATATTATGCACGAGACCGATCTTTGCGCCGGGGACTTGCATCTCGCCGGCTTCACCGCGAAGTTGCAGCACGATAGTGCGAATCTGGGAGCCGCCGGTGGCGCCGATGGGGTGGCCTTTGGAGAGGAGGCCGCCGTCCACGTTCACGGGGATTTTTCCTTCTTTGTATGTTTCCTTGTTGCGGATGAGCTGAGGACCTTCTCCAGGCTTAGCGAAGCCGAGATCCTCGTATGCCATCATTTCCGCGATCGTGAAACAATCGTGGACTTCGGCTACGTTGACGTCCGCCGCGGTAATTCCCGCCATCTCGTACGCTTGTTTCGCGGCGAGCTGCGCACAAGTCAGGCCGCTGAGCGTCTGACGCGCGGCCATATTGATCGGCGCGGTTGCCATGCCGAGTCCGGCGATGCGTACTGGTTTGGCTACGAGATCTTTCGCTTTCTCTTCGACCGCGAGGATGATGCACGACGAACCGTCAGCGTTGGCGCAGCAGTCAAAAACTTTGAGTGGCGTGGCGATGTACTTGGGCTCCATGATCTTTTCGAGCTGAAGCGATTTCCGGAACACCGCTCTGTCGTTGATGACGCCGTACGAGGAGGATTTGACCCGGATAAGCGCGAGGTCTTCCTCTTTCGTTCCATACTTCTCGAAGTGGCCTCTGGCGTACATCGCGTAATATGCGGGCATCATAGTACCGAACGGCGCTTCCCACTGAATGTCCGCGCCTCGGCCCATGCGTTCCTGAGATTCCGCGGAAGTAATTTCCGACATCTTCTGGAAGCCCAAAACCATCACGACGTCGTGCAAACCCGAGGCGATGAGCGCATAGGCTGTTCGCAACCCGCTGGAACTGGATGAACAGACGCTCTCAACATAGAAGGTCGGCTGGGGGTTCAGCCCGAGGTATTCCGCCATGAGCCCGGCCGGAGTTCGCTGTTTGTCGTATTCCGGAGCGGAACAGACCACTGAGGCGTCGATCTGACTCGGTTTAAGGTTCCCGTCCCTCATGGCATCCCGGTAGGCCTCGAAGGCGAGTTCCCGGATCGAGCCCGGATACGAACGCACAAAGGTGCTCTGCCCGACACCTATCACCGCTACCCTGCGCATGTGATCCTCCTGGTAGGATTGGTCCCTGGAAAAGGAGATGCATCATACCATACGCGGCTCCGGAGTTCAAACGGCTGCCGCGGCGGAACAGCTTGATCTATCCTGGGCTGTCTGCTATGCATGAGGTTCGATTTGTATGTCAATCCACGACGGCCATTGCCTGCCGCTACCCTGACAAAAGGAGACTATGGATGGAAATCAAGAAGATCGCCGTCATCGGCGCGGGATTGATGGGCTCGGGCATTGCTCAGGTCTGTGCTCAGAGCGGGTTTGAAGTCAACCTCATGGACGTGGAACAGTCGTTCGTGGACAGGGGGATGTCCATCATCGACAAGAACCTCAAGCGTGCGGTCGATAAGGGGAAGATGACAGCCGCGGACGCAGAGGCCGTTTTGGGCCGCATGAAGTATTTCCTGACCATACCCGAAGCCGTCGGTGACGTTGACGTGATCATCGAAGCAGTGTTCGAGAAGATGGAACTTAAGAAGAACGTCTGGACCGCAATCGACAATGCGGCCAAGGCCGACGCAATTCTTGCCACCAACACCTCGGGTTTGAGCATCACCGAGATCGCCTCTGCCACGAAGCGACCGGAAAGCTATATCGGGATGCACTTCTTCAACCCGGTGCCAGTGATGAAGCTCGTGGAGATCATCCGGGGCTACGCAACCGCGGACGCGACGGTTGAGGTTATCAAAGGGCTCACAGGAAAACTGGGCAAGATCGGCATTGAGGTGAAAGAGGCCCCAGGGTTCGTCGTCAACCGCATCCTCGTGCCCATGCTAAATGAAGCGATCTTCGTACTTCAGGAAGGCCTCGCCACGCCGGCCGAAATCGACGAGGGCATGAAACTCGGCGCAAACCACCCCATTGGCCCGTTAGCATTGGCAGACCTCGTGGGCCTGGACACGCTGCTCAACGTTCAGCAGCACTTGTACGATGAATTCGGCGACTCCAAGTACCGCCCGCCGGCTCTTCTCAAGAAGATGGTGCGGGCGGGGCGTTTCGGCCGCAAGTCGGGCAAGGGTTTCTACGAATATACGTGATGCCGATGTTCGTTCAAACGAATGACGGCGGCAGCGTCCAAAATCCCCCCTGTCCCCCCCTTTACGAAAGGGGGGGACCCACATTCCCCCTTTGTTATAGGAGCTGCCAAAATTTTTGTCCGATTCGCATGTTGAACGTCCGTCATTCCTGCGAAGGCAGGAATCCAGTTCCTGTTCTGGGTTCCCGCCTTCGCGGGAACGACGTACTCCTTTTCGATCGCCCGTGTGCCAGCCAAAGGGACGTTATTCTTGGCAACTACTGTAAAGGGGGGGGGTAGGGGCATAGGCGTTAAGGTAAGCTAATTCCCCCGGCATTCCCTCCAAGAGCTCTTGATGCCGCAGTAACGACCGGTCGGTCACCAGTTCATTGTCTCTGACCAGGTGCTTTCACCCGCCTGCTTCCTTTACCAATAACCGGTTCACCCGGTCCAGCAACTCGGTCAGGCTGAAGGGCTTTCTGAGGAAATCGCCACCTCTCTCCTGTATCAACTGCTCTTCCTCATCGAATCCTCCATGGCCGTCCGTAACGAGAACTTTCACGTCGGGATAGGCGGCCGACAGCTCTTCAATTCCGTGCGGTCCGTCCGTCATGTGCGGGGTCAGGTCCACGATAGCCAAGGAAATGTTCCCGCGCTCACTCTCCAAAATGGTGTGAGCTTCCTCGCCGTCCGCTGCCGTCAGGACGGAATATCCTGCCCGATCGAGCATCCTCTTGGTTATGTATCGGACCGTCTCGTCATCGTCCATGACAAGGACGCTTCCGCGAACTGCGTAACCTTTGCACACATCGGGCGGTTGCGCGATATCGTCGAGAGTATTCATCTTCGGCAGGTATACGCGAATCGTGGTCCCCTTGCCAACGGCGCTGGCGCATGTGATGTGACCGCTGTGCCGTTCAACGATTCCATGCGCCACGGACAACCCCAGGCCGGATCTGTTGGCCAAACCTCTCGTCGTAAAGAAAGGCTCGTAAATGTGAGGGAGGTTCTTCTCGTCTATTCCGTGACCTGTATCCGCTACCTTCAGTAACACATAGTGTCCGGCTTCGATCCCTCCACCGTTCGTGTCGAATCTGACGTTTTGGGTCTTGAATGTGAGCTTTCCACCGTCAGGCATGGCATCTGAGGCATTTAGCCCGAGATTCATCACCAGCTGTGTTATCTCTGACGCGTCGGCCTCGACGGTGTAGAGATCCGGCGCCAGGTCGATTTCTATTTCTATGGTACGCGGCAATGTATTTGCCAGGATGCCGACGCTTTCTTCCAGCTCGCTGTTGAGGTTCAAGGGTTCCATTCGGCGACCGATCTTGCCCGCGAACGCGTGCAGCCGTTTCACCAGTTCGGCTCCTCTATTACATGCGTTAATGATCTTTTCGAGGTCCGCGCGAATAGGGTCTTGCTCGCTCGCAGCATCCCGAATCAATGCTGCATAACCGGAGGCAACCTGGAGCAGATTGTTGAATTCGTGCGCGACACCTGAAGTTAAGGTGCCTACTGCCTCCATCTTCTGGGCTTGGAGCAGTTGCGTTCTCAATGCCTTCTCTTCTGTCACGTCCGCAAGGAAGGCCATTATGGCAGGTCTGCCGCCGTACTCAATTACCCGCGGCCAGACATGCACCTGGAATTCCTCGCCATTCTTCTTGATACCTCTCACCTCGTAGTTCGATGGGGCATCTCTCCCTTGGATCCTGTCTGCGACCCTCTTAGCAATCAGCTCTCTGTCATCCGGATGGACGAATTCAAGCACCGAATGGCCTAGAACATCCGATTCATCATAATCGCCCAGGAAGATCCTCTTGAAAGCCGGGCTAATATAAACGTAAACACCATCCTGGACCACACCGATACCTATGGGAGACTCTTCAATCAACATCCGATTATGCGCTTCAGATTTCCGCAGGGCCTCTAGGGCTCGCGTTTGCTCGGTGATGTCCGCGCACGTCATGACTTGAAAGCCTGTTTCAAGCCGTACGGGTCGGAATTTAATGATCTTTTCCTCACCGGATTTTGTTGTCACGGTAAACGTTCGCGGCCTCGCGTTGCCTGTGCCCGCTTCCTCAAGGTCGGCAAGCCATGTCGCAATGACTTCGTGACGGTGGGTCGGGTCGGGATAAGCCTTGCGGAACCATTCGCGGCCGTTCGGAACGTCATTGAGATCGTAACCGAAGAGCTTTGTGAACATGGGGTTGACATACGTGAAAGTGTCGTCTTCAGCCATCATGATCATGCCGTATGGAGCATTTTCAACAAGCGCCTGGAACTTTTGCTTCTCCTCGCGCAATATCTCATCGGCGCGAACTTGCTCGGTGATGTCCTCGCACGTAATGAGTTGCACACCATTGTCGAATCGCACGGGGCAGAACCTGACAATCTTGTTTGTCTGATCTTTTGTTCTGACCGTGAAAACGACCTGCGGCACTCTTCCCACGCCGGCAGCTTCAGAACCCCCCTTCAATCTTGCATAGACTTCACGGCGACATGTTCGGTCGGGAAATGCCAATCGCAGCATCGCGCGTGCGTTCGGAGCGTCATTGAGATCGTAACCGAAAAGCTCGACGAATGCAGGATTAACGTGCGTGAAGATGCCGTCCTCTTCTATCATCACCATGCCGAAAGGCGAATTCTCCACAAGAGTCCGAAACTTGAGCTGCTCTCGCCGAAATGCTCCCTGCACTCGCTCGCGTTCGACCATTTCTCTTCGCAACGCCCGATTCGCATTTGCAAGGGCAGTGGTGCGCTCGGCCACTCGCAATTCGAGTGTGTCGCGCGCCTCCTCAATTTGTCCATACATCCGCGATTGCCGCCGAAATCCGGTAAAGATGATCCCGAGCATGGTCACGGTTCCCAGCGACAAACCGGCAAGCGCCACCATCCAAAGCAGCGAGTAATCACGCGGGTCCACTTGGGATCGCACCACCGAAACGAGCTGGAAACGTCCGTCGCGCAGCTGCCGCGTGGCGACGAGATGGTAGTGAGGGTCGCCATGATTCTCATCCAGCGTCTGCACATAATCTGACTGGGCCAGGGTCGCCGCGGGGATATTCAAGAAGTCGGAGATCTTTCGTCCCACTGCCTCCTCAGGTCCGATGATCACCGTCCCGTCCCGATCGAGCAGCCCCGTGAAGACATCCGGCTTTTGGAGCGCTTTGAGCTGGATTTCGCCTTCGATGACGGAAAGGTTGGCTACCATGAGAAGCGTCCCTCTTGTGCTGCCCTTGTATTGGAATGGTCGCGTGAAGACTAGTTGCGGATGGTTGTCGCGAAAGATGACAAGATGGCAGAAGTCCGCGGGCGCTGAGCGGATGGCAGTATCAACTTCTTCGGATTGGACGCAGTCGCCCGGTTTCGTGCAGGCCGTAGACACGATAATTCTGTTTTCGGCCGAGTCCATGAATGCTATCTGTTTGTACACGGGCACACCGTCTATTCGCATTGATCTCCGGTAGTTTTCAAATACATCCCGCACCTCATCCAGAGCAACCGCGAGCCCGTACTCGGGCGCCATACCCAGGGCCTTGTTTTGGTAGTACGCATTGAGAGACCTGTTGTGTATGAGTACTTCGGAGTCACCAATTCTTTCGAGTAGGAAGTTGTCGAGAGTGTCCGCCTTTTTTGCTGTATCTCGCATAAACGATTGCCGGTCCGCTTCCACCAGGTTGCATGAGTAGGTGTACAATCGGAACATGAGGTACGAGGTAATTCCGATGAGAATCGCGAGAATTCCGGTGAACATCCAAGCTGATTTCATTATTGGGATAGGTTTAGCCATGTTCTCCCCCTGGTAGTCGCGACCGGTCACTGCCCCACTGCGGGGAAATATTGACCGATAAGCGGGAAGTAGCGGAGGATCAATTGTCGCAGCCGGCCGGACTTCCGAAGGTCGTCGAGAAACGCATTGAAGGAACGCAGCAGCTCAGGGTTTTCCTTCGAGATGCCGAATGCCATTGCCTGCGGTTCTGATACGGCGCCCACCACAGTGATCTTCCCAGGGTATTTCTGTAGTGCCTCGATCGCGTTTGGCACATCCTGGAGGGCAATGTCGAATTCCCCTTTGACGAGTGCTGGCGGCAAGTCATTAAGTTGCAAGCCTGGTTTGTAGGCTATGTCGGCGGTCGGTATTCCGTAAAGAGCAGGATCGAGACAGGTGTTCGGGATGCCCAGTATCTGCATACCGCAAATCACCTTCTTCATGGCGGCGATGTCGTGACTGATGTCTCCTGTGGGCGGAATAGAGGCAATGGGGCAGCCACACCTGGCGATCACCCATACCGCGGTCGGAAAGTAGGAGTGCGAATAATTGATTACTTTCGCCCGCCAGGGCAGGATGGTGAGGCCATTTCCGATGATGTCCCCCTCAACGATGGTTTCTCGGGCGATCTCCACGTCCTCTGCGCGCGGAATTACCTGTTTGCCGGAGAGATCGCCTATGACTGTGGCCCACGAACTGCGCACATATTCGTACCGAACCCCGATGCGCTCCGCGTAGAGCTTGACGATCTCGACATCCAGGCCGTCGCCGTCGCCCGTTACGAAGTTGGCATACGGGACACCCAAGTGCCGTATGACGCCTCTGGCTTGGATGTCCGCGAGGTCTCCGCTAGAACTCGGCGGGAAACAGAGAGCAACGAGACAGGCGCAGAAGAGAAACCAAATGCCTCTGGTTTTCATCTGTCCACTCCCCCATGGACGATCCACTGTCACCCGGGACGGATGATGGATCAAGGAGGCAACCGGCCGTGTTTATTCAAAAAAGGCGACTTCGACTCAGACTATTGCCGCGGATCCGGCGATGAAAGGCCGGTTTGAGTTGTACCATTCGTTAAGCTACTCCTTACCAATTGTGACCGCCTGATCCTGAGGTGCCCGGTGCGAATTGTGCCGGAGAGCGTGAGTGAAACGCGTGTCGTCCCTTCTCCAGTGGAACCGTGCCACAGGGCGGTGCGAGAGCAATTTGCAATTACATGATTGCACTTTCAATGCCACGGGGCAAGTTTTGCCTCTGCACGACCAATCTGTTGATTTTACGGAAGATAAATCATTGTCATCATCAGGACTACCAATCGCTGACTTCGTGTCACGCGATGAAAATCGACTTGAAGTAAGGCAGAAGGGGCGAGGTCGTGTGATATCGAAGACTTATGCGGCAGACTTGTCCGATAATAGGACAGTCTGACGTCCGTTGGCGCACGATTTTGGGACAGTCAGGCGCTGTCGATTGCTAACCTTTCAGTTATTGGCGGGGGGAATGAACTAAATACTCCAAGGGTGGCTCCGACGTTACACGTCGGAGCGCCGAAGGCGTAAGAGGTCTTGATGGCTCATCACAGGACTTCTCTCATGGGAGAAACGACAAAGACCTCTTGTTGCTTCGCAACCCCGACGTTACACGTCGGGGTTACCCGGCTGGTCGGGGCCAACCCGTGGAGAGTGTCTCAAAACTTGCGAGGAGTTGAAAATCGTAGCACGATCATGCCTTGACTCTCCCTTTGTTGCCCTCACCCCGACCCTCTCCCAGAGGGAGAGGGAGGCCAATGGAGCCTATTTCCGGTCCCCTCTCCTTGAGGGAGAGGGCTAGGGTGAGGGGGAAATCGTGCTACGTTGACACTTTTTCAGGGAGTTTTGAGACAGTCTCCGTGTGCCGGCCCGGCTTTTGAGCGAAGACGCGGAACCTGCCTTGGACTTGATCCGGGGTGCGCTCCTACAGCCGCCATGTTCCACTTTTGATGACAAAGTAGTCTCAGACCCGGCCCTGCGAACTGCGTCCTATTCATCCATGCCTTGCTGAGGCCAATCAGAACTCGCTGCTTTTCCCCCGAGAGTCAATGGTGTAAGATAGCGCGCTCAAGAAGGAGAGACAATCCAATGAGCCAGAGTTGGGTGCCGATTTCAACCATTCTGAAGACTGCTCCAAAATTGCTGGAGAAACCGAAGTACGCAAAGAACGTTGCGATGATTCAGGTCGTCAAGTTCCTGCGCAACCTGGTCCCGCGAGCGGAAGAGGGAACCGCGGGCCGCATCCGCCAGTGCAGCGTCCGCATCACGGACATCTGCAACCTGAGATGTCACACCTGCGGCCAATGGGGCGACCAGGGTTTCCTCAAGTCATGCTCCGTGGAAGAGCTTAAAGGGCGCGAGGTTACTCCCGAGCGGTACATCGAGCTCCTGAGAGACCTGGACGCAAAAGGCCACCACCCATCAGTGTATCTCTGGGGCGGCGAGCCCATGCTGTATAAAGGGTCGGTAGAGTTGATCGAAGAAGCCGCTCGCTTGGGCATGGCCCCGAGCATCGCGACAAACGGGACCGGCCTGGTGCAGCACGCAGAACGACTCGTATCCGCCCCCATGTTCGTCATCCAGATCTCCCTGGATGGCCCCGACGAGCAAACCCACAACGCGAGCCGGCCGGGCGCGAACCCAAGCGTCAACAACTTCGCAACGGTGAGCAAGGCAATCGACAGGATCGTGGAATTGCGCAAAGAGAAGCGGCAGCGCTTGCCGCTCATAGCCGCGCTGACCACTATCAACAACGTGAACTACAATCGCCTCGTGGACATCTACGAACGCTTCAAGGACCGGGTGGACGTGTGCGTCTTCTACCTGGCGTGGTGGATCGATCAAGAGTCGGCCGAGCGCCATACCCGCGACTTCGAAGAGCGCTTCGGCTACAAGCCGCAGAAACACTACGGCTGGGTTGGCAACTGGCGGCCCCCTGATTACGCGGTCCTCTCGGATCAGCTCCGCAAACTCAATGACATATCCGCGTCGTTGAGCGGTCCCGCGGTAGTCATCATGCCGCCCCTTACCGATCCGAAAGATCTTGAGACCTATTACACCGACCATGACAACCGGTTCGGGTTTGACCGGTGCGTCTCGATCTTCAGCGCGGTGGAGATCAACTCCAACGGCGACATGTCACCTTGCAGGGATTATCACGACTACGTGGTGGGCAACGTCAAGGACCGGAGCATTACCGAGTTGTGGAATTCCGAGCCGTACCGGACGTTTCGCAAGAGCCTGAGCGAAAAGGGGCTCATGCCCGTGTGTTCCCGGTGCTGCGGTTTGATGGGGTACTGACCCGGCGCGATGAATCGGCGGGCGGTTTTCGTACGAGAGCGGGACTGCTCTCTCCCACTTCACCAGCTGGAAATGGTGACAGTCTGCTTGGAGGGGTGGCTCCGACGTTACACGTCGGAGCGCCGAAGGCGTAAGAGGTCATGAGCTCTGGCATTACGGCGACTTTCGTGACGGGCCGAAAGGGACCTCTTGTTGCTACGCAACCCCGACGTGTAACGTCGGGGCTACCCGGCGTGAGCGATACCCGCGCGTGCGCCCTGTTGGTGATTGGAACTCTGTGGAGGAAGGGCGGACACGCGGGTCCGCCCCTACCAGCCCCTTTGGCATCCGCATGCTCCGCGGTGAAACAGAATCCTTCTTTCGCCCCGCTCATCTGGTCTTAATGCGCAATCAAATAGGCGACAATTTCGGATAAGTACTGGTGGGACAGGCATCTTGCCTGTCTGAACGTGACAGGCAAGATGCCTGTCCCACCAAAACAAGGATGTCGCTTTCTTGAAAGCGCATCGATACAAAACGATGCCCTGCATCTCTCTCGGGAGCGCAGTCCCGCCCTTTCTTCCTTATCATTACCCTTTTGTCTATCAATTCCCAAGCCTTACGAACAACAACGAATTCCTTCCCACTCTCCCCCCTCTCTGTGCTATAGACTGTTAAATTTTGGTTAGGAGTCCATTCCGGCTTTCTCATGCCCGTAGAAACCGTTCTCCTCATATTGAGTGTGGTTGCAGGCGCGTACATGGCCTGGAACATCGGAGCCAACGACTGCTCCAATGCCATGGCGTCCGCCGTGGGCGCGAAAGTCATAACGCTGCGCCAAGCACTAGTTCTTGCTACGATTCTCACGTTTCTCGGCGCCACGTTCGTGGGCTCTCACGTGTCGAACACCATTCTGAAGGGCATCATAGACCAGGCCGCGATCGGCGATCCGATGCTCATCTGGCTGGGTCTCTTGGCTGCCCTTTTCTCTGCGTCGCTTTGGGTCTGCCTGTCGACGTACAAGAATCTTCCCGTGTCCACGACTCACGCCATAGTGGGCGCTATGATCGGGGTGGGCATTGTTTCCGGCGGGCCAAGCGTGGTCCATTGGAGTAAAGTCGCGTATATCATCTCGTCGTGGATACTCTCGCCGATCTTGAGCGGAATAGCCGCGTTCCTGATATTCAAATTCATTGACCGGACGATTCTCTCGCACATAAACACTGCCCGGGGCGCAGTGACCACCGGCCCATTCCTGGTGGCTGCAACCGTGTTCATCGTTACGCTGTCGCTATTCCTAGAGACTCCTCTGGGGCGCAAATTCGGACTTCATGGAGTCCAAGCTCTTCTTATCCCTGGGATTACTGCTGCCACCGCGTACGCGATTTCCTTCGGAATCCTGAGAAGTCAGCTCCGTCGTGGAAAGCTGGAGGTTGCAGAGCAAATCTTCCGGTACCTTCAAGTCATGACGTCTTGCTACGTGTCTTTTGGGACCGGGGCGAACGACGTGGCCAATGCCATGGGGCCTATTGCCGGGATCTATTACATCTATTCGACCGGGATGGTGGCCGAAAAGGCCCCCGTTCCCATAGCGTTACTCGCTTTTGGCGGCGGCATGATCTGTGTGGGGATATGCACCTGGGGATATCGGGTCATTGAAACCATGGGCACGAAGATCACCGAACTGACGAGCGTCCGTGGTTTTACCGTGGAATTCTCGGCAGCTACGGTAATTCTGATAGCGTCGATGATGGGACTTCCGGTGTCTACTACACACGCGGCTGTCGGCGCATTCGTCGGTGTGGGGTTGGCGCGAGGACTCCAAGGCCTCCTTGACTTGGGGACTTTGGCACGTATCCTCGTTTACTGGGTCATTACCGTTCCCATAGCAGCCATCACGTCGGCCGTAATCTTCATTGGTTTGATTGTATTGATTAAAGGAACCTTGTAGGGTGGTGAATCATGAGACTCGTCCTTGGAAACCTATTCAGACGTTCCCCATTTGAGAACACATTCAAGCACGCGATCACGGTGGCCCAATGCGGGCCGCTGTTCGTCCAAGCTGTGGACGCGTACTTCAAAGGGGACCGGAGTCAGTTCGAACTTCTCAAGGCCGAGATCCGCGATTTTGAGGCTGAAGCCGACCGAATCAAACGAAACATTCGAGGGCACCTGCCCTCCGCAATATTGATGCCGGTGGACAAGTCGGTCTTCTTCTCCTTCCTGCGGGAGGCCGACAAGGTCATAGACTGCATGAAGAACGCGCTGTACTGGATGTCGTACTGCGAACTCGTGCTACCGGAAGCGATCCAGCGCGATTACATAGTACTGGCCAAGGAGGCGGGTGACTATCTCGGGTTCCTGCCGGAACTGGTGCTGCGCGCCCACACCTTTTTCCAGACCCGCACCGAAAAGGACCGTGAGGCGGTCAAGGAGATCATTCGCGAGATCCGTTTCCGGGAAAGGGAATCGGATGACCTGGAAAAGACGCTTTTCATCCGCCTGTGCGCGGACCAGACCATTCCTCCCAAGATCTACTTTCTCAGCATTCGGCTTGTGGAAACCATGGGAGATATAGCGGACCACCTCGAGAACGCAGCAGACATGATGCGCGCCATGATAGCGCGATAAGGTGAATGAAACGAGGACAAGCCTTTAGTCGGAGCAGGCCGTCGATTTGTCGTGAGAAATTGGTGTTGCGATTTCTGGAACCAGTAGAGCTGGCTTTCAACACGGCGGGTGGCTCCGACGTTATACGTCGGAGCGCCAACGGCGTAAGAGGCATTGGTCGCTGAGTTAAGACGTCTCTCTCAAGAGAGAAAGTGGGGACCTCTCATTGCTTCGCAACCCCGACGTGTGACGTCGGGGCCACCCCCTCGACAACCTACCTGTTTGCACGACTCCACGTGCGCGTCGCCGAAAACCGGCTGATTTATTGCATGATCATCACTTGTCTCGCGAGTAGCCGACTGTGGCCAGTTTCGCGGGTACTCTGGTCGCTAGAAGGCAACGATTTAGTATCGCCGAGACCACAGAGATCATAGACCTTAATTCTGCTTTGCGCCCTCTGCGATCTCTGCGGTAATTAGTTCTATCCTACGGATACAGCCGATCCATTAACCGCGGGAATGGGATGGTCTCGCGGACGTGATGGATGCCCGCGATCCAAGCGACCGTTCGCTCGATGCCGAGCCCGAACCCTGCGTGCGGCACCGACCCGTACCGTCGTAGGTCCAGGTACCATTCCAGCGGCGCCCGGTCCAATTCATGCGCTTCGATGGACTTCTCCAGCACCTCGAGCGAGTCCTCCCGCTGGCCGCCGCCGATTACTTCGCCGTAGCCTTCAGACGCGAGCATGTCCACCGCGAGCGCGAGCCGCGAGTCCGCTGGATCGCTCTTCATGTAGAACGCCTTCACCTGCGCGGGGTAGTGCGTGATGAAAACCGGTCGATCGAATGCTTCGGAGATGAGCGTTTCCTCGTCTGCGCCGAAGTCGTCGCCCCAGGTGAACTCCGCCCCCTTGCTTTTCAGAATTTCGACCGCTTCCGAATAAGTAATTCTCGGAAAAGGCGAGACAGCCCGCTCCAAAGGCTTGACATCTCGTTCGAGCACTAAGAGTTCAGCGCGACATTCGTCTAGCACTGTGCTCACGATCCTGCATACGAGCCCTTCAGCGAGATCGATCGTCGCAGCCAGGTCATAGAATGCCATCTCCGGTTCGATCATCCAGAATTCTGTGAGATGCCTGCGAGTCTTGGACTTCTCAGCGCGAAACGTCGGCCCGTACACATAGATGCGGCCGAGCGCCATTGCCGCTGCTTCGCCGTAAAGCTGGCCGGACTGGGTGAGATACGCACTTTCGTCAAAATAGTCCACTTTGAATAGGCTGGTAGTGCCTTCGCACGCGGTGGGCGTCAGGATCGGCGCCTCGATTCCGACAAAGCCCAGTTCGTCGAAGTAAGCTCTGGCCGCGCGCGTGATGACTGCGCGCAGCTTCAAGAGCGCCCGCTGGCGGGACGACCGGAGCCACAGATGCCGGTGATCCATAAGAAAGCCTACTCCGTGGTCCTTCTTTGAAATCGGGTACGGCTCAGCCTCAGCGACAAGTTCGAGGTGTGTGACCGTCATCTCGTACCCGCTCGGGGCTCGTCGATCTTCCCTGACTTCTCCGCGAACGATCACCGACGACTCGTGCGGGACTTTGTCCGCGAAGTCGAACACCTCAGGCGTGACCTTGTCGGCCATGACCACGCACTGAATCGTGCCCGGCCCGTCCCGCAGCTGAAGAAAGCGGATCTTGCCCGATGAGCGGCGGTTCGCCACCCACCCGCGCAATTCCACCGTTGTGCCCGCGTACTGCCCTATCCTGTCCAGGGTAACCCAATCCATTGGCGCCTCGCACTTGCTCCGATGTCGGGGGGGATTCTGCACCAGACAGGGCTGGCGGTCAAGACGAGAGCACCGGAGAAGTCGCAGGGCAATCTAAGGTACCGAGGCGGCGTGGCAAACGTTCGTGAAAGGCATGATTGGCTATTATCCACCAGAGGCATCCATTCAGTTACTTGGGGCGAAGGAATCATTCTCGTTGGCCGCTGAGTACGTGGAGGACACAGAGACAGGTAGGGGCGGACCCCGGATCGAGTCCGGGGCAGGCACCGCGTGTCCGCGTCTTCTTAACAGCGTGCAAGCCACCCACCAGGGCGCACGCACGCGGGACTGTCTCAGAAGTCGCAGAGAGAATAATATCGTGCCACAAATAGGGCTGGAACAGGCTTCTGCAACCCTCACCCCGGCCCTCTCCCAGTGGGAGAGGGAGGCCTGTGGAGCCGATTTCCGGTCCCCTCTCCCTCAGGGAG
>Ga0172371_10001437_pt1 | contig 37811 bp, 27 predicted proteins | sample Lak12m_FD_114543 | JGI IMG/M metagenome (GOLD analysis project Ga0172371, IMG submission 114543) | Freshwater microbial communities from Kabuno Bay, South-Kivu, Congo - kab_022012_12m | ecosystem: Environmental > Aquatic > Freshwater > Lake | place: Democratic Republic of the Congo: South-Kivu... | reverse complement strand
CCTTCCTCCGATCCCCCCCCCCCCCCCGTCTGCCGTAACGATCCCAAGACGGATGTAGCCGGCCTCGATGAGGCCGGTCCGGGGTCGCCGACCCCGGCTACAGTCTTACGTCAGTTCCAACATCCACTCGGTAACACGACAATCGCCATTCCGAAATCGGCGTTCATCTACATCACTCGGCGGTTCCTCCGAGTTTGTCATCCCTTCCCGATCAACTTCCGCTTCTTTTCCAGGTACTGACAGTAGTTCCTGTACGATATGTCCGGCGGCACCAGGTGGTCCAGGTGCGGAATGTAGCCGCCCTGCTCGATCAACGGCTTGATCCGCTCAAGTTCCCTGTCAATCGCACGGCCGCCCTCAACCAGCGGCGCCTTGCCGATCCCGCCGCGGATCCGCATTTCCTTGCCGAATTCCTTCCGCCACGCGAACGGGTCAACACCGGCCGCCACCTCGAGCGGGAACATGATGTTCACGCCTTCCTCGAGCCAGTTCTTCACGATGTCGTGCGGGTTCCCGTCGCAATCCACGATGCCTATCACGCACCCGCGCTTCTTCAGTTCCTGCTGGATACGGTGATACTGAGGCTGCAGGAACACTCGAAACATTTTCGGCCCCACGAACGGGCCGTTCTTGCTGGCCATATCCTCCCACCATCCGGAATGGTCGATGGGAATATCCATCGGGATCCGCCGGATCTGCCGGATCGTCAGTTCAGTCATGTGATCCACCATGTCGTGTATCATGTCCGGATACTCGTAGAATGCGATAGACAGATTCTCGAAACCCATCCATCCGCGCAGCATGCCGTAGGGCCCCGGGCACCAGAGGGTGATCATCTTGCCTGCCGCCGCTGCCATCCGAGCCCGTTCAAAGTCCGCCTGCGGAATTTCGCGCACAGGATCATCAGGGCGATGACGCTGCTTCATTTCCTTCCAGTCGTCCGGCGTTTTGACAGGGAACTCAATGTAGTGAGGTATAGAACTCTCATCCTGATCGGACAGGAACCGTTCGGCGATGCAGCCGCTCGAATCGCGCATGATCGTCGAATGAGCCCGCTTCTCGATAATCTTATCCTCGAACACGGGATTCATGCCGAGTCGCAGGTCGATGCCTTCATGCTCAAGCACGTCGAACCCGAGGAAGTCATCCAGCTTCCGGAGGAACATCTGGTTCTGATCTTCCTTTGTCAGGTTGGCCTTCATCCCCTCCTTCACCCACCGGCGGATCGTCTGCGGCCAGTACCCGAACTCGATGTCCGGCAACCTGTCGACCTTCTGGTACGTGTAAACGCGGTAGTAGCGGTCCTTCACTTCCTTGCGCATGGTTTCTCCTTTTCGGAAAGGACGACCCAGCGGGTCGTCCCTACCAGCCCTTCGGGCTCACCTCTGCTTCACTCCGGCTGGTAGGGGCAAGGCGCTGCCTTGCCCTTCGTATCTCCAGAAGGGCGACGCAGCCTGCCCTGAGCGCCGCCGAAGGGCTGCCTCGACCTTCCGGAAACCACAAATACGGCCAATCCTCCCAATTCGCCACCAAACCCTTTCGAACCGGGTTGTTCAGAATGTAGTCAGCCTTCTCCTGCCTGCTTTCATCCGAACGCAGCCGGTGTTCAAAGAAGCCCCTCTGCCATCGGATCGCGCATCTCTTCCGGATCCAGTCTTTCCACCCGCGCACGACATTTCGCATGACAACCTGTTCGAGGGGAAAGGCCACGAGCATATGGACATGGTCCGGCATCAGCAGCACAACATACGGATACCATGCCCCGCGCTCAACCCTGTTCGACACGGTCTCGAACACGGCGCCAGCAACGGAATCATGACAAAGACTGTTCTTTCCGCGTTCCTCACAACAAAGGGTAAGGAAGAACACAGCATCCGGCCGGACCCATGACGGGATCTCATGACACAGGTGCTTTCGCGTTGGCATGCCTAGCTATCCTCAACAAGGCCGAGGCGGCGCCTCGGCCCTACCTTTCTTTCAGGCAATTCCCTGATCTTGCCCTCCGTGTCTCCAGAAGGGCGACGCAGCGCGTCGCCCCTACCCCTCATTTGAACAATCCCCTGATCTTACTCCCGGTGGTAGGGGCAAGGCGCCGCCTTGCCCTTCTTTCATCCGTAGAAGAACAACCGGCTGCGGTGTGGTTCGCCGATATCAACCGGCAGGCCGTTCTCCATCAGCCGCCGCCCCGACAGTCGTTGGCGCTTACCCGTATCGGCATTCTCCAGGGTATACGTCCGCCGCGGATCAAGCCCATGCAGGCGTAATTGAGCCGAGCGATATGGCGACTGATGGCGCCGGAACACCATGACGAGGCCCTTCCCCATGTCCGGACGGTGCATCTGGTAAGCCGCCCACTGGTCTGCCGCCGTCGTACAACCTGTCAGCGGGTAGTAGTCCCCGCGGAAGAACGGCTGCGCCCTGCGGTAATCGGCCATCATCTTCCTGTGCCATTCCCAGGGGTAATCCGGCTTGACCGGTGTGTGCTCATACGGCGCCACTGCGAACATGAGCGCCGCACCGAAAGAACTCCTCACCCGGTACACATCACCCGCGCTTGCCGGCATGCTGCTCCACACGCCCGTTCCGTGCAGCGGCACCCAGTACGAAAGGCCCATGCCGTGTACCTGGCCGCCTATCGGATCGTTCGTCGGCCAGCACTGCCAGTCGCTACGCCACAGCGGGATACTACGGCTCACCGTTTCGAGGTCAATCCGCCGTCCACCGCTGGAACAGTTATCTATGATCAACCCCGGGCACCTCTGGCGCAGCGCATCCCAGAACTTGTACAGTCCTTCGATATGCCGGATCTCGGTTACGCCCTGCCTGTCCTTCGTATCGGCAGCCCGCCAGTACGGCAACGGATTGAAGTTGAAGTCCTGCCGGTAGAGCCCCACGTGGTTCTTCTTGATGAACGCCACCATGTAGTCGGTGATCCATTTCAGCGCCTGCGGATTGCCGAGGTCCAACAGCAGGTTCTTGTTCTCGCCCCTCTCGCCCAGGAACCAGTCCGGATGCGCCGCGGCCCACGGGGTGCCACTGATGGCGCGTTCCGGCTCGAACCAAAGCAGGAACTTCATTCCCGCTTTCTCTATCGCCTTCGCCAGTGGCAGCAGTCCCTTCGGATGTGCCGCCGGGTTGATGGTCCAGTTGCCAACATGTTTCCACCAGTCACCGGTAAACTCGTCCGGCGAGTAGCTGTCGGCCGGACCATACCAGCCGGCATCCATCCAGTAGTAGTCGTAGCGGAGTTTCTCGAACCTGTACATCGCCAGCCGCTCGAAATGATGCTGACTCTTCATACCGCCCCAGTGCGCAACGGCGAACGGTCCCGGGATGGGTTTTCCGTCCAGCCTCGGAACGTACTGATCGAGCAGCAGCTGTCGGAGAAGGTTGTGACCGGCCTGGCGATCCTTCTGCCAGAAGACGAGCAGCATCCGCGGCGTACGAATGCCCTCACCCGGTCGCAGCTTGAGGTGCATCAACTCCATCCCGGCCCGCATCCGGACCGGACCATCACCCTGTCGCGCAAACTCAGCGCCCCACTGGCCTGACCAGCCCACCGCAGTGATGACACCCTTGTGCCCGCTTTCGAGATTGAAGAACGGCAGCCACGAATTGGAGCTGCGCCCGCCGCCTGCCGCCATCCTCACGGTGGCCCCGGCGCCAATAGGTTCACGCATTAGTTCAAAGTCTGAGATCGTGCACGGCGAACCGCGCGAACGGTACAGGCTCGTGTCGCCAGCTGCAGGCCATACCATGTCCAGCGCCTGCACATCCTCGATAGCAGGCGTATCACGCCTGCCGGTATTGCGGAAATGGAGGACCCATTCAACGGCAGGAAAATCCTTGAACTCCGTCATATCCATTCTGCAATCGATGCCCGTCTTCGGATCACGCCATGTCGTCTGGTGAAGAATCCTTCCATTTCCGGCCTTACATGAACTGACAGTATGCTTCCACTGCGGAAGCAGCTCGACTGAGCTCCTGCCGCCATAGCGGAACGAGAACGGAGCTGGGTCAGGAACAGGCAACGACAGCATTGCCGCATTGCCCAGTCTGATTTCGCGACCGCCAATCTCAACGGCAGCGTCAGCCCAGTCGGCGTGCGCGTAGTGGATGCTGCCGGTAACAGAACGGGTGCGGAGGATTACCGACTGCGTACCGTGTGGAAGACAAACATCAACGGGAACGCCTGCATCCCCCACGCGGCAGGCAGGGCTCTTCCATATGGTGCGACCTTCAGACTCCACCGAGAAGACCAGCCGGATAGCCGTGGCCTGTACCCTGGTATCCGCGTTGTCATCGATGCCCACGACAGCCCGGACCCGGCTCATGGCCTTTCCGCTGTGGACAACGATTTCGCCGTCCGCGTGTGTTCCGAGTCCGGAGGAGTATGACTTGCCGCCCAGGCAGGGCGGTTTCCCGCAGATCGCCTTGTCCGCCTGCAGGGCTCCCCACCCCTGCCTACGGCATTCGACCAGCACGCCGGGCCAGTCCTTTCGACCCGTCAACACGCTTACCCACTGGTGGACAGCCGCCTGCATTTCCTTGTCGATGGTCATAGTCATAGCTCCCCGGGCTTTCTGCATTCGAGGGTGCACACTAATGCCGCAGGCAGTGCTGTATCAAGCAATCAGACGGCTGGGGCTTACCCTCACATGTCCGATGGATTGGCATCGCCGAACGTGGTTCGGCTCCTACAGCAAGTGTGAGGACGACGCAGCCCTTCGACCTTCTTCTTGCTGGAGGAGGACGTTTCGTGGCGCAGTCTTGTTCCATCGACGAGGGCGATTGATGCCATCCAAGCGTCAGGTTCTCTACGGCCGCTGGACTTGCTTCTTGAGGTCTGCGGGCAGGGAATCCCATAGCCCGGGATGTCCTTCGACAAGCCTGACGATATCGGCCAGGTCTTTGACCCGCTTGCTCTGTCGGCGAGACGGTTCGGACCAGGCCTTGATCTTTCCCCTGAGCGTGTCTCCAAGTGAGGCAACACGGAGAAGGATGCCATGAACGTCGGCAGCTACGGCACGTGAAGGATAGTCCCTGTAGAACTCCTCGGTACTGATCTGGACACTGACGGCAGATCGTCCCTTCAGATTGATCGACCATTCCTGTTTGTCGGCCCTGAAACCAGCCTTCTCGAGCAGCGTAACCGCACGCTCAACATCCTCCGACGCGATCACCAGATCCACATCCTGCGTCACCATGGGGTGTTCGGCCCAATGGTTCACGGCAATGCCATCGATGGCGCACCACGAGATGTCGGCCCGCTCGAGACAGTCCACGAGCCGCATGACATCGTCCGTGCCCCCGGCGGTCTGCCAGTCATAGAATTGCTTCGCCGTCATTACATTACCTTACCACAGGCCCGACATCTCGTCATCCCCCGTGGATGCACGTTGTCCCCTGCAAAGTGGTAGAGCCGGTTTTACACCGGCTGTAGCCGACACGAAGTCGGCTCTACCCTGCGCGACTGAGGCATTACCCTGACCTTCCTTTTCCCGTTGTGCCATCCATACCGGAGGCGTAGTCTGACCACCAGTGGGTTACGGTAGTTGCGCACATGCACATCCCCCTTGGCAGCGCACAGATGAACGCAAACAAAGGACGGACATGAGAATACTGGCGACCACATGGACCATGATGTTGTTGGTGCCGGCAGCCGTTTTCTCCGGGTACGTGGTGGATTTCCAACTGCCTACCACAGACACCGTAGTCACGGTCTGCATCGGAACGAATGGCACGGCCTTCAAAGATTTCGACAACTATGTTGAAACGGTCAACAAGGCAAAGCGAGGGGTCGGGTTTCGGATCAGTATCAGTAACTTCATGGTGCGCGCAGATGGAATCACCCTCACGTTCAAGGCTGAGCACGCTGTGCTGACCGGTTGGCAGTCGATAGATGCCGGTTCCAGGACAATCAAGACCCCCATCATCAAGACATCATCCGTCGGCGCGACTCTCCAGGACATCATCACAAACACCTGGGTCCATGTCGGTGTCTCTCCGAACCCGGCGACGGGCGACAAGCCGGCCATGATTCGGGTGAGAAGAGTCGACACAGCTCAAGAAAGGGGCGCAGCCCAACGTGTAGGAGCCGCAACACCTTGCGGCGATGGCATATGCCCGGCTGAAGCATGGCTGAATGAACATCGCCGAACGTGGTTCGGCTCCTACAACTCTTGTACAGACTCGCTCACGTGGTTTGCGGCATGAAGAAGATCTACACAGACCAGAACCTGACACACTGCGATATGGTGCGCGGTTGCCTTGAAAGCTCCAGCATACCCTCCGTATTGCGAAACGAGTACCAGAGTCGCACAACAGGGGGTGGATTTGGCAGTCCGCTCGGATTCGTATGGCCAGAGGTTTGGGTAGTGAATGACGAGGATCTCGAAAATGCAGTAGTTTGCATGAGGGAGGCCGACTTCAGCTTCCTCAAGCAGTGAACGAAAGACAGCGCAGGCAATCGCGTCTTGAGACATGCCAGTACCGGCGCTACGCTCATCGCCCGAGTTTCGAACGATAACATGGAAAAGAAGAACAAGACACTTGCCTTCGTCTGTCTGTTACTCGGGCTGATCGTCGTCCTTGCCGGCTTGAGCTGCTGGCGGGCCTACCGGCGGGGACACGCGGCCGTTGCAGAGACGCTCGCTGCGGGCGCGAAGCTGAACAGCATCGGGCTGTCCCGGCAATTCGGCGGTGAGATCGGTCAACCCGCATGGCTGCCGCACTGGCAATTCGTGTTCGCCGGTAGCGCAAACAATGTCGAGACTGCTCATGTCGCACTGGTATCCGGCGCCTGCGTTGTACCAAAGAAGGAGAAGACCGCGAGCAAGCAGGCGCCCCACCTCCAGACTCCGGGCAGGAAGTTGCTGCCCAACATAGACAAATCGCTGTCAAAGCCGGGAAATGTCCGCCGCATGGAGGAATAACACCGTGCGTAAATTGCTGATACTCGCCTTTGCCGCAAACCTGGCACTGACCGGTATCGCGGCCGCACTGGCACCCGGAACCATCGCCGTCCACTTCGGCGCCGGCGGTGAACCGGACGGCTGGGGTTCGGCTCACGCAAATGCAGTCTTCATGGCCGGCATGAATCTGCTGATGTTCACCATGTTCTTCTTCCTGCCCAAACTGATCAAGGTTACTCCGGCACGATGGGTCAACATGCCGAACAAGGACTACTGGTTCAGGGAGGAAAACAAGGCACAGATGATCGTAATGCTCACCGCATACATGGACGAGTTCGGCGCCATGATGTTCGCGTTTCTCTTCCTGGTCGGCGTGCTTGTGCTCCAGGCCAACGCGTCCAGGCCGGTTCACCTTCGTGAGGACCTGATGTGGATCGGACTCGGGTTGTTCCTTGCTTACACGGTGTACTGGCTCGTAAGGTTCATGCTGGCATTCAGGATTCCGAAAATACCCTAACGACTGCGTGACGTTCCGCAACGGCAACAATTACGGCGCATCAGGCACCGGTGTGGCAATAGCAAACCTCCCGGCTGTGCCCCTTCCTTGACCGGAACGATGCAGTTCAGAAAGGAGTGTAACCGCAGATAGACGCGGCGGCACGCAGATGATGAGAACCACTGGACCCTTCTATTCTACCCACCGTTCGGTGGGTAGAACAAAAAAGACTCCGTCTCTGCTCCACAATCGGCGTTCATCGGCGTATATCGGCGGTTCCTCTTGTCTTCAACTGAATTGTCCCAGCTCAGCTTAAAGGATAACCTTCTGGTGGTGTCTTAGCCCTGGAGGCGGAACCCCAGGCCGCCATAGAACGGGGCGAGGTCGCCCCGTCTCCAAGATGAACATCGGAAGAGCCAGTGCCCTACCCCCGTCGCCCCGGAATCACCGGCAGGATGATGTGCGACGGGTGTTCTTCGTCGTGGTAGATCGACTGTTGCGCAACCCTGATTTCCGTGTCTGTCGCCGGATCGTTCCCGGTGTTCAGGTTCCGATCCCACAACGGGAAATTGCTGCTCATGATGTCCACCCGTATGCGGTGCCCCCTCTTGAAGACGTTACTGGTCACAAGCATGTCGATGGTGAATTCGTATACCTCGCCGGGCTTGAGAAGCTTCGGTTTGCCCCAGACATCTTCGCGGAACCGTGCCCTGATGACACCCTCGGTCATATTGATGGACCGCCCGTCAGGATACACATCGGTCAACTTGGCAATAAAGTCCGTGTCGCGCGCCGAAGATGACGCAAACAGCTTCAGCACGACCGGACCGGTCACTTCGGTGTCCTGCTTCAGAACATCGGATGTGTAGGTGAGAACGTCCTTTCGTTTCTCGATCGGCCTCTGATCGAACGGACCGGGCTTCGCGTGCTCGTAGAGCCCCGGATTGTATGGACCCACGGAATGGTTTCCGCCAAGTGTCGGAACCGGGTTCTCGGGATCATAGACATAACGGTCCGGTTTACCTTTTTCCGGGACATCCGTCCCGAGTCTCCCACCCAACTGCAGGTAGTAGTTTACGTACCTGGTGCGCGCCAGCGGCCATTCGTATTCATCGCGCCAGCGATTCAGCCCCATTACGAAAATCCTGACCGGTGCCTTCTGGAACTGTGCCGGGGTCCCACCATGCAGCAGACAATCAAGCCAGCGGAACGTGGCATCGTTCTGGGACAGCGCGTCCTTCCCGAAATCCAGATCCCCAAGTTTCGTCGTGCCGTTGATTCCATGCATCCACGGCCCCATCTGCACCCGGTGACTGTCGCGCAGTTTCCGGGTAGGCGCCTGTTCCCTCAACGCGACGAAGTTCAGCATGGTTTCGGACGGGTAGTTATCGAACCAGCCGCCCGTGATGAACACGGGTACACGATACTTACTGAACTGTTCCCTTGCGTTCAGGTTCTTCCAGTATGCGTCATACCGGTTCCGTCTTACGGAGTTGCGGTAGTGCTCCAGCGGGCCAGCGCCGGTGAACTCGTCCATGCGGATGATCGGAAGCTTGCGCAGCAGCTTCCCCACCTCGAACGCAGGCAGGAGATTTGCCTCCGATATCCGGCTGGACGACTCGACGCTCAGCCAGCTCCACGTCAGCGCGAGACTGAACACCCCGTCACAATAGAACGCCCTCTTCCACCAGTCTCCCGGGCAGAAGCGCGGGTTGAGCGCGGTGAGCTGTTTCCCCGCGACATGGCCTATCGCATACTGCGTGTAGGCCAGGTACGAGTCACCGTACATCCCGATCTTCCCATTGCACCACGGTTGACGCCGGAGCCATCTGATCGTGTCATACCCGTCACTGGTTTCGTTGACCAGTGGCACCCATTCCCCGCCCGACTCGTAGCGGCCGCGGCAATCCTGCACCACGAGGATCATCCCGTTCGTCGGGAACGAGGTATCGACATAGTTCACCCGGTTGTACGCGGTGCGTATCAGGACCACGGGGTAACGGCTGGCCTTCTTCGGGAAGAAGATTGTCGCAGACAGATCAACACCGTCACGCATGCGCACTTTGACGTTGCGGGCCACCATGCACCAACGGGCCTCGCCTGTAATACCCGGTAGTCCTGCTGCTTTCGTCATGTCAGATATCCTCCGGCCGGTAACGCATTGCGGCAATGTAGAACTTCCCGAACAGGTTGGAGTACCAGGTGGTAAGGATTGTCCCATCCGGTAGCTGACCACTGGTAGGGTAGCACGAATCCTCATTCTGCAGGTCCATCGTCAGGACACGTGTATGCTCCGTATCCCATGACCGACCTTCATCCCGGCTCACGGTAACGTAAACGGAGCCGGGGTAGTAACGCGAAGCATGCGTGCAGAGGATTCGACCATCAGCCAACTGGATAAGGTGCGCCGGGGAGGACATGCTGCTCATCTGTGTGGGCATGAACGGGCTCCACGTCTGCCCGTCGTCTGTCGATTCCGACTGCAGCACCGCGCCACGTTCGATGTAGTTCGTGCCATCGGCCGGCTGTGAACGGCCGAGCATGAGCAACCGCCCGCTGCGTGTCAGCAACAGTGTACACTCGCCAATGATAAACGGATGATCCGGTACCCTTGCCAGCACCCTCCAGTGTCTGCCATTGTCGTCGGAACAGAACACCGCTATCTGGTAGGCGTGCGGATCCGGGTGAACGCCGTCCTTCGACAGCGGCATGCAGTTAGCCGCAACAAGAAGTCTTCCGGACGGCAGAAGGATCATGTGGCGTTCGACTTCTCCGTAGGGATGCATCCCCGGCACCGTCATCGGCTTGTCCGAAAAACGCCACGTCCTGCCCTGGTCTGACGACCAACCACACCAGAGCGTGGGGCCGGTCATCGCGGCAATGTCCCAGACAGCCTTCTTGTTGTACTCACTGCCCGCCCGGTAGTCCGTCACAAGCCACTCGCCGCTCGGCAACTCAAAGACCGGTGCACAACGGTGATCCGCACGGCCCAGGTCGAAGAGCACTTGTTTGGGGCCCCAGGTCTTCCCGCCGTCTTTCGACCGGAATATGACGATCCTGCCGTCGTCCGCCAGGTGATCAGTCGCCTCGCGTGCCGTGATCACCGCCTCCCCGCTGCGCAGCACCGTCAGCGTCGCCGGATGGTAATGCAGCGTTTCGTCCTGGTGGACAAGAAGACGTTGCCCGCGGATACGCTTCGGGAACAACTCCGGGTACACCTGCGAATAGAGCATCTGGTGCGACAGGCGCAGCTGAACAAGATCGCTCTGCAGCTGCGCCACCTCGTCCCTAAGCGTGGCGAGATCAACGCGTAGTGCATCGCGGCGCGCGGAGACATAGAGGAAAGAGACCGTGCCTGCAGGTGGCGTATCAAGATCAACCCGCAGACACAGGCGTTCCCCCGCCTTGACATGAGCGGCCGGCACGAAAAGACGGTAGAAGCCGGAAAGGCCATGGGAATCCCAGAACCGGTGCGGCGCTTCCACCAGCGAAAGAAAACGTCTCGGTTCAAAGCGCAGAACAAAACCGTTCGCTTCCGTCGTGTAGGGCCCACCATGCAGACCAGTCCATCCCAGCGGGAACTGCAGCCGCGGAACACCGTTAACCGACAGCGTGGCGGTGACGTATGGGAACGCAGGGCGCATCGGACGCACCTGGCTACCGCCTATCCATGTGAAGACTGTGTCGACGGCAAGTCCGGCCGGACTTGTTTCCCACTCCAGTGATTTCCGCCCCGCGTAGGCGGAGTCGGAAATCCTGCGCGGGTCGGCGAGGGAAGGCGTTTGCCCGCGGAAGTCCGCCGGCCTCACCCCGGAAGCGCCGGGAACGATCCCGCAGATCAGTTCTTCCCCTTCCGCGAACCCCGGCGCCCAATCAAATCCTTCGAGTTCGTTCTCGAATCGGCGATTGCCGGATCCTTCCATGTACTGGCTGAACTTGACGGACATGGGACATTCCCCCCTGTTGAATGGAGCGCAAACTACTGCCGGCACGCGGCGATGTCAAACGGTTGCGGGGACGCACGCCGCACAATCACGTCCGAGGACGAGGCAGCCCTTCGACTAAGCTCAGGACGGGCGCGTCGTCCCTGTCTGCCATCCAGAAGACAGTTGTCTCCTTCCGGACGGTAGGGGCAAGGCGCTGCCTTGCCCTCTCTGCCTTCAGAAGGGCGACCCGGCGGGTCGCCCCTACCCACACGGGAGATACACCGTCTCGTATCTCACGCGAGTTCCCGCTCCACTTCGGCCAGCGTGACGGGCTTGCCGTGGGTTTCAGGTACCCGGAAGACCGTTACAAGCAGCGAGATAAGCGCCACGACGGCAAGGACCGCGAAGAGAAGCATGTACGCCACAGGCGGGTAGATCGTGCCCGCATCTGTCACCCGTGCTTCAGAACGGTACATATCCAGGAGCATGCCCGAGATGTTGCCGAGAACACCGACCCCGAGGTACGAAGCGCCGTTCAGCACGGAGATCGCGACCGCGACCGCATCCGGCCTGTTCAGTTCCTTCATTGTCGCGACGCTTGCGGGACTCGCGGCAGTGGACAGCGCGAGGAGAAGATATCCGGCGAGGAACAGCCAGCCTGGGGCCCCGGCCCACACGCCCGCAAGCATCACCAGGGTCGCCGCCAGGAGCATCACGGGAGCGGCTACAAGCAGCGGCTTCCGGCGTTGACCGGTGAGCCGCAGCAACGGCCCTCCTGCGAGCCCTGCCAGCCCGCACGTGAGGGCCATGAGCAGCACAAACGTCGCGGCGCCCGCGGAACCAAGGCCGGAGACATCCTGCAGGAATTTCTTTCCCACCACGGTCTGTATAACAAACACCACGGGGAAGTTCACCAGGGCCACGACCAGCAGCGGCCGGCTCCGCGGATTGCGGAAGACATCCAGCAACAGGCCGAGGGGCATCTTCTCGTGCCGCACCGCGGCCTGCGTCAGTTGCCTCAACACGAGGATTGCCCCGCACAAGGCAATGACCGTCAGAACCCCGGCTGCGAACAGGGTCGGCCGCCACCCGAAAGCGTTCACAGCGCGCTCGAACGGGAGTGTGGCCGCAATGTTCCCCGTATAGCTGACGAGCAGCACCACCCCCACCAGTCCCGGGAAGTGCCTGGCCTCGAAGAGCGTGTCGACCTCCTTGATGATGCTCAGGTAGACGAAACTGGAACCGAACCCTATCAGTGCCCGGCTTGCATAGAGGCCGGTCACGGAATTCGTCACGGGAAACCACAGCGCCCCTGCGCACATGAAGAAACTTCCGAAGAGCAGTGTTCTCCGTCCGCCGTGCCTGTCGGCCGCCATTCCAACCACGAGCTGCATCCAGGCGTAGACGTATACGAACATCGCTCCAAGGCCGGTTACCGCCGACGCACTGAGGCCGAAGTCCCTCTGCAGCTCGTCGAAAATGGTCCCGGGGATCCCGGCCCGCTGAAAGTACGCGAGAAAGTACAGGACGAACATCGCCAGCAACGCGATCAGTTTCAACCGGCGGGGAACGGATTTGTCGTCTGTTAGCATCTGTCTCACCGAACCACGGGACAATCAGCCCGCGTAAAGCGGGCTCTACGGCTGGCGCGGCCGGGTTCTGGTAGAGCCCGCTTTATGCGGGCTATCCTACTTTCCATAGAACCACTTTGTCTCAACAATGGCTATCCTGAGGTCGATTATGTCCTGCATGCACCAGTTGGGCAGGTACTCGCAGGTCCAATAGTTCACTATCGCATTGCCGTTGCACATGAACCGGCAACCGGGATTGGAGAAGGCCCGCGAGGGATCGCTCTCGATGTCCCTCACGTTCTGCCACGTTCGTCCCTCGTCACGTGATACGGCGGCGGTAAGCGGGCTGCGCTTGCCGTAATGCGACGTAAAGGCGGGGTCATACGGGCTGTTGTTCCAGATCATCAGCAGATCGCCGGTTTCCGGTATACGGGTAAGCTCGGGGCACGATTCCGGTGTGCTCAGGCCTGAGGTCTGGGGTTTGGACCACGTGACCCCCCTGTCACGGGACTCCGAGACGAACAGCGAACCGAGCTGGTTACGCATCACCATCAGCACGCGATCGTCGCGCGTCTCCTCGACGTGCGGTTCCATCACGCCCCTCATGGGCAGGAACAGTCGGTTGGCCGCCTCTTTCCACGTCTTGCCGTCATCATCGCTGTACAACACCGCGCCGCTGCCGGTGTGGGCATAGGCATTCTCGCCAATCTTGTCCGGGGGATTCACGGGAAGCAGCAGCCTTCCCGATGAAAGACGTTTAACGACCGCGTTGCACAGACTGTATTGTTTCTTCGCCGCGAATTCCGAAAACGGCAGAAACGTTCGACCTTCGTCCGTGGACTTGAGGACATACTCGGTAATCGACGGCGGCGTTGCGCTGTGCTGCCGCATGAAGATCAACAGGATCCCACCGTCGATGGCGCGGACGAGATTCGGCGAGTAGACGTTCATGTCCCCCGGTGCCGTATCCGCAAGCACCCGGTGCTTTCCCCATGTAAGTCCTCCGTCGGCTGATTCCACTGCGACGATCCTGGTCTTCGCCAGGTCGCTGCCGTCGCCGGAGAACTCCATGTAGGCCAGGAACAGCCGGCCGTCCTTCAGTTCAATGACATCCCCTTCGCTGTTCCGCGTGAATTCCCTCGAGTGTTCCGCAACTGTCACAATACGCATGAGCCATTCCTCCCGGAACCGGAGCCAACACCGTTTTCCCGCCATGGAAAAGAAAGGTTAGGATGCCATGAATGCGGAAGAGGGCAAGAATGTTAAGACGTTCCAGGGACCCGTCACCTGATGATCAGGAAAGTCCCGCGATCCCAGAGGGACTCGTAGGCACCCATGTCCACGTGGAAGGCATGTATCCGCGGGTTACCGTCCAGGTCAACGCCTGTTGCCATCCAGGACAGGTTTGTACCGGTGTTCCTGCACGGCGAGGGACCCGGTATACGGTAGTTCCCGTTGACTTCGTCAGTAAACACCGGGTAGGCACTGATACATCCGCAGATCCCGTTGCTGTCACCATCCTCGATGTCGGAGTATAGAAGACTCATGGGACCGTTGACGTCATCGCCGTTGTTCCACAGGATTGAGTTGATCACCTGCACGGTTCCGCCTGCCCGTGTTACCCCGTTGGTTGCCGCGTTGCCGGCAATGGTGCAGTTTGCGAGGAGGCCGCCGTTGCCGAGATACACTGCACTGTGCCCGAGGCCACCGGCGGTATTGCCCTTCACGAGGCAGTTGCGCATTTCCGCCGGGCACGATGCATAGATTCCGGATCCCTGCCCCGATGCATCGGTTGCCAGCCAGTTGTTCTCTATCACGCATCCGTACAGGTTGATCGTTCCGGCCCCCTGCCCGTAGACGCCTGCCCCGTAAGACCATGCGTAACCGGGCATCCGTGCCCGGTTCAACGCCACGACACAGTTCGTCATCGTCAGGCCTGTGTTATCGGCGTAGACACCGCCCCCTCGCGCAGTCCCGGACCAGGCACTCGCTTCAATCCAGTTGTCAATTACCGCGCACCTGCTGAAGACAAGATCGCCGCAGTTCACCGCGTACACACCTCCGCCAAGTCGAACCGTGCTTGGCGCCGGGGCGTGCCGCGCGCCTGTGAAGGTAACCCCCTGCACGATGGTTCTCCCCGTGAGACCCGAGAACTCCATCACACGTACGTTGTTCGTCCCTGTTGCGCTGATCACGGTTGTTTCACAATTGGTTCCCAGGACCTGCACGCCATTCTTCCCGGACAGTTTCAGGGGGAATGATTCCATCTTGTTCGTATATTGACCCGCGGCAACGTGAACCTTTGTCCCGTCCTGTACCATCGACAAAGCCTTGCCGATCGTTCGCAGCGCCTGCGTCCAGTTGGTTCCGCTATTGCTGTCGTTGCCGGACAATGAAACGTACAGGTCCGTGTAGTAGCCGGCCGTAAGGATTCCAGTCGGATAGTGGTACCCCATGTCGACGACACCACTGTCGGCAACGCCGTCTGCACGCGTTGTCCTGCCCAGCAGACCGTAATGTGCCGGCGTGTTGGTACCCGTATTCACGCATGGGCTGCCTGCACCGAGGTAGTAGCCGTACTCGAACAGAGGATTGCCCATGATGCACTTGTTCGTTCCGTTGTTGTCGCCGTCCTCGACATCAGAGTACCCGAGCGTCACGGTCCCGTAGACATCATCCCCGTTGTTCCAGATGATCGAGTTCGTCACCGTTACGGTTCCGCCTGCGCGATTCACACCGTAGGTTGTGACATTATCGGCCACCGTGCAGTTCACGATCGCACCCCCGGCCGACAGGTACAGGGCGCTGTGCCCGCCCCCTCCGTCCGCCGTATTGCCCCGTACAAGGCAATCAAGCATGTTTGCCGCACACAGGGCATATATCGCCGCCCCGGGAGCCGAGTTCCCGCATGTGAGCCAGTTGCCTACCATCTCGCACCCGAACAGGTCTATCTTCCCGCTGCCTTCCGCGTAGATTCCCGCCCCATACGCCCAGTTATATCCCGCTATCCTGGCACGGTTTGCCGACACCACACAGTTCGTAAGCGCCATTACCACGTTATTGGCATAGATTCCTCCTCCGTAGCCGACGGAGTTCCATGAGTTTCCTTCAAGCCAGTTATTGGTTACGGCGCATGAGCTGAGGGTCACATCGGAGCAGTTTATCGCGTAAATCCCGCCGCCCCTGGTGGACGTCATCTGGGCGGGCGGCGCAATCCTGGCACCCGTGACGGAAATTCCTGACACCCGCGTCTTCCCGGTCAGTTCATTCATTTCCAGCGCGTGCACGTTGCTCGATCCCATCGTGCTTATCACCGTTGTCTCGAAGTTGGTACCGAGAAGCTGAACTCCGCACTTCCTCTCCAGCTTCAGCGGGAAACTCTCCAGCCCGTTTGTGTACTGCCCCGAGGCAACATGTACCCTTGTCCCGTCCCGGACCCTGGATAACGCCTTTCCGACTGTCCGCAGAGCCCCCGCCCAGTTCGTCCCGCTGGCCCCATCGTTTCCTGCCGGGGAAACATACAGGTCCTTGCAGTATCCTGCAGTCAGGGCTCCCGTCGGGTAGTGATAGCCCAGGTCTACCCTGCCGCTGTCGACAGTCCCGTCAGCCCTTGTCGTTCTACCGGCCAAACCGTAGTAGGCCGGCGTATTTGTTCCGGCGTTCACGCATGGACTGTTTGTCGGAAGGTAGTATCCGTATTCGAACAGCGGGTCGGACTTGATACAGCCATTTACCCCATTGCTGTCACCATCCTCGACATCCGACCAGGCAAGCGTCACGGGCCCGTATACGTCGTCTCCATTGTTCCAGAGAACCGAGTTCGTCACGGCCACGGAACCGCCCCCCCGGTAAAGTCCGTAGATTGCCACGTTGCCCGCGATCGTGCTGTTGGCCACCAGTCCCCCTGCCCCCAGGTGAACGGCGGCGTACCCGCCTCCGCCGTCGGCCGTGTTCCCTCTCACCAGGCAGTTACGCATTTCCACCGGACAGGTTGCACCGATCGCACTCCCCTGCGCACCGTTGCCGCTCGTCAACCAGTTGCCTGTGATCTCGCATCCGGAAAGCCGTATCCATCCTCCCTGCCCGTAGATACCGGCGCCGTAGGCCCAGTTGTACCCCGCGAGCCTGACACGGTTGTAGGCGATGACACAGTTGGTCATAGTGAGTGTTGTGCCATCCGTGAATATCCCGCCCCCGTAACTCGCGACACCCCACGTGGAGGACTCAATCCAGTTATCCGTCACGACACACGAGATCATGGTCAACCCGAGGCAGGAGATCGCCGAAACCCCGCCTCCCTGGCGGGCCACACCCAGGCCGTAGCGCACGCCCGTAAAAACAATGCTGTCAAGAGTTCCTGTCCTGACGCTGGTCATCATCATCACCGGCTGGTTCGTTGGTACTATGCGGAAAACAGTGGGCCAGCGGGACGTATTGCGCGGCCCGGGCAGCGGCATATCATTCGTGGCAGAATACCCGCCTCGAACGGTGACTCCCGGCGCCGGGTTGTTCCATTCAATCGGCTGGGTCAGGCCGAACGTATGGCCGGCCACGCACACCGTGTCCCCCGTTCGCGCCGCGTCAAGGCCGGCCTGCGGCATCTTGAATGCCGTTGACCAGTTTGTGCCGGGTGCACCTGCCCCGTTTGTTGCCACGTACCAGTCCCCGGCCAGCGCCGGGCAAAGGCCGCCGCAGAAGACTGCCACCCACAGTAACAGCTGTCTTTTCATGTGCGGCACCAGCACAAACTACAAAAGCATGAACAGCGCTCCGGCCGAAGGGGTCTTGGACGCCACGGACGTGTTACCGTCGTAACCCATATTCACTCGTCCGCCGTTTCTGTTCGGCTCGTTCTGCCACGGGCTGGATGGCTTGCCGGCATCAATGGCGGGACTGTTCATTGTATCCCTCACCCATGTGCCCCCGCTGAAATAGCCGCCCGCGTAACGGCCTGCGGGCGACTGCGGATGGTAGTATGTACTGTCACCGAAAAGCGGATCCGCCATTATGCATCCATTGGTCTTGTTGTTGTCTCCGTCCTGGATGTCTGAGTAGGACAGCGTTACGGTACCATACACGTCATCCCCGTTGTTCCACAAAATCGTGGGCAATTGGGGTCAGACCTTGAGATAGGAGTTAACGGAGCGGATGGGCTATGAGATGGGAGGGGCATGGATCTGAGATTGGAACACCCTGACGCTATCTATTGCGTGAACTGCCGTATGATGGGCAACAGGCAACTGGAGCTAACTCCTATCTCAAGGTCTGACCCCAAGCCGTTTTGAACTGCCGTATGATGGGCAACAGGCAACTGGAGCTAACTCCTATCTCAAGGTCTGACCCCAAGCCGTTTTTGATGGGCAACAGGCAACTGGAGCTAACTCCTATCTCAAGGTCTGACCCCAAGCCGTTTGACCCCAAGCCGTTTCTATCTCAAGGTCTGACCCCAAGCCGTTTCTGGTGCATATTCCGTCGGTGGTTGACCTCATACGCAACAAGCGCGCATCCGGAAGAACCAAGGACTTGGCAGATGCGGAAGCCTTGGAGGGTCTCGCAAGCTCCGAATCGGGTCGGGCAGACTGATCGGGCAAAGCCTTGCCTGATCCTCCACTGCGTAGATACTGTGAGGCAGGCGTGTCGTACGCCCGTCGAGATCTCCGGGAAACGGCCACCAACAGAGAAGAAGCGCAGGAAGGAACTTGCTTTCCTGTCTATCAGGCTTATTCTGATCTTCAGTGTAGGGAATCCCCTTACGCGCGGTGATTCCCCGACAATTCTAGACGTTTACCTATAGAATAGTTCGACGGCAACAGAGAATGACTTCCTGTGACTGATAGCCTTACAAAGCGAAAGCGGTCCGAAGTCATGGCTGCCATTCACTCAACCGGTAATCGGGCCACCGAACTGCGGCTAGCCGCCATACTCCATGCATACGGCATCACCGGTTGGCGGCGTCATCAACCGCTCCCCGGCAAACCCGATTTCGCCTTTTGTCGTGAGCACGTCGCGGTGTTCGTGGACGGTTGCTTCTGGCACGGGTGCCGGCGGCACTGCCGCATGCCGAAGTCACGGCAGACCTACTGGAAACCCAAGATCATGCGCAACAGAACCAGAGACAAGGCGATCCGGAAAATCCTTCGTCGGACCGGATGGCACGTCCACCGGATATGGGAGCACTCCCTCGCCGAACCCGTTACGGTAGTAGCGAGGCTCGGGTTGATCTTGAAAGAAGCGGCAAAACAAACTAGAAAGGCGACTTGAACACAAAGGATTTCGAGCGACTTCTTGGCAAACTGTGCGCCCGCCTCACCCACGAGTGTGCGGCCGGTCAGCGTTTCACCGAATCGAAATCCTTCGAGAATCGCGTCCGCGAGGTAATCCGCAACTTACTGGCCCAGTTCAAGATACCTGTCGACTTCGCGCCGCACCCCTTTGGCTTTCCTGACGTAGTCCTTGGTGAATTCGGCGTCGAGGTCAAGTTCACGACCAACGACACCTGGCGCTCCGTCGCGAACAGCGTGTTCGAGAGCTTCCGAAACAAGGACGTAAAGCACATCTACGTTGTCTTCGGGAAAATGGGCGGAAAACCAGCGGTACGATGGGGCCGTTACGAAGAATGCGTCATGCACGTCAGAACATCCCACGTGCCCCGGTTTGAAGTCGATATCGACGCAAAGCAGTCCCTGTTCAAGAAGTTTGGCATCACATATGACCACTTCTCCGCCCTTTCTGAAGAGGGGCGCATGAAGTACATCCGCGATTACGCCAGGGGCCGCCTAAAGCCGGGGGAACGTCTCTGGTGGCTGGACGAGAAGCCGGACGAAGACCACTCACTACCCATGCAGGTTCAGCTTTTTGCGAATCTGAGCAACGAGGACAAACTCAAGATGCGGGCAGAAGCGTCACTGCTCTGCCCGCAGATAGTGGGTTCCGGCCGGAACAGAACCAAGTACATCGACCCAATCATGTTCCTGCTCACCTACCACGGCATTCTGGCGACACGAGACGCCTTCTCCGCTGGAAGCGCGGCCGGGCCTGAACGCGGCGGCATCTACGTGCAAAGGGCGTTGCAGCGCATCCAGCCGCAGATGATCGCCGCCGCTGAGTACATGGAGGCTTCCCTGTTCAAGGAATACTGGGGGCGCAATGTCCTGCCGCAAAAGCGCATCCGTAAATGGTTGAAGATGGCAGATGTCTACGCCAGGGTCGCCAACCCACCGTGGAAACCATCTGCCGTTCTGTTTCTACGCCGCCCGCAGACACGCCAGAACTGAATTCGCCACATGCCAAGCCAAGACCGGTGGCACCGCATTCCCGACCTGCCGTTCTGTTGCTCTCAAACCAGACACAAACACGAACTTGTCCGGAAACGACTGGATTCTAGCTGCCTCCCGCATAGAAACCCGGCGCGGGAGTCGGTAATGGTACTGGATGTTCCCATGGCATTCCGCCCGAATCGTGTAACCCGGTCGTTCCGACACCAATCTTCGGTTCCCCTGTTCGGGACTAGTGTTGGCAAGACTCCAGATGTGGTTGATTCGGGGGTTCGCTGGCATATCCTCCAAGTCGGCGATAGCTTCCTTCGCGGTCATCCAAGTCGCCGCACTTCGTTCCGGTGTCGGTGGCACGTACGGCTCTACGCCCTTGGCCGTTCCGACGAACAACACGCGTTCCCTTGTCTGCGGCACCCCGTAATCGGCCGCTTGGTACAATTGGTAATGCAGTTTGTACCCCAAAGCCTCGAAATCACCCACGACCTGTCGCAACCACTCATCGTGCCTCAGTAGCGCCTTTACGTTCTCGGCCACAAAAACCTTCGGCTTCACCCGCTTGATTGCTTCCACCATAGCCTTGTAAAGCCCGCTCCTCGCCCCGTTCACACCGGCCCTCTTCCCGTTCACGGAAATGTCCTGGCAAGGAAACCCCCCAATCAGCACATCCGCGCTCGCGGGCATCCGATCAAGAAGTTGCCACACATCCCCCCTCAGTATCTCGTTGCCGAGATTCCGCTGATACGTCTTGCAGGCTTCCCCGTTCAGATCGTTTGCCCACGCAACCTGGAAAGGCAACGACCGGTAACGACGCCCGAACACCTCGAACCCGCCCGTGAATCCGAGATCCATCCCCCCGCACCCGGAGAACATGGATACAACACTGTACTTATTGCCATCAGCCGCTGCCCCGCTGACCGACCCCGACACAACATTGTACTGGGCGCCTTCCTCCCTCACGACTAAAGGCTTCTTCTTTCGCCCGATTCCGTAGTTGACCTGTCGAAGGGATGCCGGCTGTCTCTGCTCCTCACAGTACGCCGCCGCGGACTTCCTGAACCAGTCCTTCAGCGTGCTTCCCGACAGCGAAAGGGCGGCGTACAACCGCCGCTTCAGATCGGGTTCAATGTCGATCACGATCCTGCCTGAGTTGCCGTGTTGCGCCATGCATGTAACGTAATCTAGGTCACATAATGCGCGCAAGCATTATTTTTACTTTCTTGTCAGGACGCGACAGGGGGTTCCGATCTTGCATTCCTGACGCCACACGCCAATCGTCCCCGTGATGTCGCTGCCCGTCGTTTTTATTGGCGTCGGTCGCACGGTTTCGGTACCCTGAACTGGCCGACGGAATGCCTTGACGTTCTTCGGGCGTAGTGGAGAATGAGGCGTCGAATCGGGTCCCCGTGACTGACTGAGGGTTGCTCAGCCAGCCACGAGTCCCACACCACGAGCCTTCGCCCGGAGGCTACGGCCTCGCACTGCCGGTCATGCGGCTCGCCGTGAATGCTCGCCATGAACGGGTCCGCAACCGGCGGTTCCGGGAGGAATCAGGGTCAGACGCTGTCAGACGCCTGACCCGTTTGCAGCTGGTTGCGAAAAGTCTCGTTAACGAGACCTCAGGACTTGCAGGGTCAGACGCTACAGATCCGGCCTTTTTCAATTGTCCCTTGTCCGCAGCAGGCGTAGTTTGGCTGCCAGTCATGAACATCAGGTTGCCGGTCGGAATGCTTTCGCCGTACTTCATCACCCGGGCTGACCAGTCGATTGCAGAACTGGCGGACCCCGCCATCCTGGTCTCCCGCGAACCGGTGACACTCGAGATCCTGGCCGGTTTCCTTGCCTTCCTGAACGAGGATCCTCCCCCGCGCAAACCCGCGTTCCGGTTGTTCGGCAAGCCCGAACCTCCGCCTGTCCTGCGCCCTCCCCTCGAAAGGGCCCGTGCAATGCTTCGTGCCATCACGGCTGAATCACGCTGGCCCAGACCTGAGGAATCGATATGCGTGAATCATCCCGTGGTGGTCATGGCCAACACCGCACCGCTCGACTCACTCCAGGCACTGACCGTGATCAAGCTGCGGGGATTCACCATGACCCTTGTACTGGACATCTCCACGTGCATGCCTGACATACCCAACCTTGTTTCCGTGCTTGCCCGGGAGAAGCCGGAACGCACGCCGGTTTTCGGGTCACCGGGCGCGGCTTTCAGCGGCTACGGCGCCTACCGCGGGCTCACGACAGTAGCCGGCCTGCATGCCACTGTTCTTGCGACCGGTGTGCCCGCCAGCCAAATCCTCGTGCAATAAGCGGATTACAGAAACCGCAGATAGACGCGGGTTCACGCAGTCGTCCGGACGCAGATACACCAGAGGTGAAGGAACACGACTACTTGTCGAATGCTCTCCCCATTTCGGACTCGCTGATGGGAGGGGCAATGTCCCACTTCTCGGTAGTGAAATCAGCAGTGACTGTTGTCCCGTCGGCGAACCGTGTCCGGGCACGACGATGATTCCCGTCAAGAAACTCGTGGCTGACCATCTCGGCAATACCCACCCTGCGGTTCAATGCGCAGAGGGTGCGGACCTGCTGAAGCTCGTCCTCTGCCGGGTCGATCGACAGGTACGGCATTGAACCGTTCAGGAGCGCATGCAGGAAACCCCAGTCGCCCGGAGGCTGGAACTGGTCCTTCCCGCGGCCCAGCATCCACGGCACCACCAAAGCATCGTGGAACACCAGGTTGAACAACGGCACTGTCCAGCCCGCCTCGGTGGTTCCTTCAATCTTCCCCAGCCCCGGGTACGGGGAATGATGCACCAGGTCCAGGTGAGGAACTGCCCAGTCGGTGGCACATTCGGAGCTGATCACTCCGCCGCCCGGGAGATTCCTGATCAAACGGAAGCATTCGGCGCGGTTGGCAATGCACTGGGATCGCGTTACCGGGTGATCGACGTTGTAGCATTCATCAAGCGCCACCAGGGAGAAGACATCGAGATAAGACCCCCTCACCTTCACCCCGTTAGCCAGCATGGCACCGAAATTCTTCCGCACGTGGCCCGGCGCAAATGCGGAACACAACAACTGCTGGTCGCCGCCTGCCCACGTGGCATGCTGGTGACGCTTCCCCTTCTCGTCCAGCACGGCACAGTCCTCGCGGTACGACGGCGCATCAAGGTAGTAGTCGCGATACTGGTCATGGATGATGAAGACGTACCCCAGCTGCTCACAGGTATCGGCAAGCAGCCGGAACCCTTCCCATCCCCCCGCCTCGGGCGAAGGGGGCAGCGGGTCAGGGTGGAGGTTGTCGTATCCCCTGAATCCCCAACCGTCGAGATGAACGTAGGCGCGGCGCACCCCGCGGCCGTGCAGCTTGCGCAAATGCGATGCGCGGTCGGCAAAGGTCGTCAACTGATGATTCTTCGAAGGATCGTTCTTGTCATGGTAACTCGACGCCGGCTGCGTGTGATAAAGAATGCTGGTATGGACGACCGGCGAACCGATCAGTTGGGCAAGGCGCGGCGTCCGGGCGATCTTGGCGGCCAGCGGAACAAAGAGACCGTTGTCTATGACATGCCGACGATAACGCTTGCAGAGCGCCACATAGTTGCCGTTGTCAAAGAAGACGATACGTGTGCGGCGCGGATATCGCATTGCGCCGAGCGAGTGCAGCCAGACATTTTCCATGACCATCGGCCCGCCGGCCGGGTGTTTCCAACGCACATCGGCGTCAGCATAGGTCTCGGGAATAACCATCACGGCGGCCGATCCCCGCTGATGGCCCCACCACGTCATGGTAAGCGATCCAAGCGTCACCCCACCGGCATAGGAGAATTCCTGCGGCCAGTCGCCTGGCACCAGTCCCCCCTGCCCCCACGGAATGACTGTCCAGTCTGACCGGGTGGTCTCGAACGCGCCCGGCCAGGCGATCTCCTTGACCACTGGTCCGTCACTTGGACTGCCCGGCGCAGCCGTCGCCGCATCCGAGACCATTGCTTCACAAAGCAATTCCTCCTCCACAGGCTCGAATGCCACGGTGAGGGTAACGCTAAAGTCAGCACGATGACCGCCTTGTGCAAAGCCCTCCAGCACCACCTTGATTCCCGCGCGCTCACCGGTATCAAAAGGCGTGACGGTTTTCCGGGCCGCATCGGCCAGGCGAAAGCACGCGCGGTCCTGTCCCGTCTGGACAATGATGTCGTCCTGCCGGGAAGGACGTAGTGTCCATGTCTCTGCTCCAGCATGAACGGTGATTCTCAGCGTAGCCGGATCGAAAGTGAGTTCCCGCCGGCGGGCCGTGATCACCCAAACCTGGCCCTGACGGCTTGTCGAAATCGAATCACCTGCCAGCGCGCGACCGCAAATGTCCATCTGGTAACCTCCAGCGGCGTAAGACCAGTCATGGCAGGCCATGTAGGGCGCGACTTCATGTCGCTGCCCACAGGGCCCTGCAGTGAAGCGAAGCGCCTACTGCAGGGCAAGGCCCGGACGTAAAGTCCGGCCCTACATGTCGCCGCCTCCGAGTCAGTGAGGCCTTACCCAGCGGCGAATGAAAGCCCAGGCCGGGACGGATGGCAAGCCGCTTCGCTCATGCAGTAATGCAGTGACTCCACTAGACAATGCTCACGCAAAGGCGCAAGGTCGCAAAGTCAAGGTTGCGGGAAGGGACAGGTTGAAGAAAACAGGTGACACCGAGGGCGGAATATTGGCTACTACTGCCCGGCAATGACCTTCGGAGGAGGATACGACAATGTCGACTGGAAAGAAGATCGGTTTCATTGACTACAACCTCGAAAATTTCCACGCGAATGTCTACCTGGGGCTCCTGCGCAAGGAACTCAGCGGGCGCGGATACACCGTCGCCGCATGCTGGGGAATGAAAGAAGCGGAAGGCCGCGCGTGGGCGCAGAAGAACGGGGTCCCGTTCATCGCCGACGCCGCGGAACTGGACGCCGCTGTTGACTTCTACATCGTCCTCGCGCCGAGCAATCCCGAGACACATCTTGACCTCTGCAGGCGCGTGTTTCCGTTCGGCAAGACGACGTACGTGGACAAGACATTCGCGCCCGACCTGCCGACGGCAAAGAAGCTCTTTGCGCTGGCAAAGAAACACCACGTGGCGATCCAGACGTCCTCCGCGCTCCGCTACAGTAATGTCCAGGACGAGGTGGCGAAGATGGGCGGCCATGCGGCGATTCGTCACATGGTGGCGTGGGGTAGCGGCCGTTCGTTCGAGGAGTATGCAATCCATCCGACAGAGCTCGTGGTGAGCTGCATGGGGTCGGACGTAAAGCGGCTGATGCGGCGCGGGAAAGGCGACCTTTCGCAACTGCTGGTCGACTTCAGCGACGGACGCACCGCTGTGATCAACGTGTATGCCAACACCAACACGCCATTTGCCGCCTCACTTACCACCGCGAAGGAAACCAAACTCATCACCGTGGATGCCGGCGCCATTTTTCTCAACACGGCATCGGCAATCCTCGACATGTTTGACACGGGCAAACCGTCTGTCCCGCAGGCCGAGAGCCTTGCCGTTCAGCGTATCAGGGATGCGGCCATGTCCTCACGCGCGCTGAAACATTTTGTCAGGGTCTGAAGAAGCGGATGAACGACCTTGAAGGGGGCGAACGGCTGCCTCTCCTCTTTCTCCCCCTTTGAACCGGCGAGTGAATGACAGCAGCCCGCGAAGCGGGCTGGCGGCATTCACGAGTCTCAGTACCCTTCCCGGCTCCGTGTCTCCGTGACTCCGTGGTAGATCCGAAGTAGACGGCCAACCACGACGTTCACCTGTCGATGAAGAACCCGCCGGCCCAACCGCGTTCAAGTTCCACTGAGTTGGTGAGGCCGGCCTGGTACTTGTCGTTGCCCTGAAGATCCAGCAGGAAGGAGAAATTGCCGCCAGCTTTCTCGTCCTTATGATACTCCACCACAGGATTCGCATAGCCCGGTTGCCCGCCCGTGTAGCTGTCATCTCCACTGATATCGGCGCAGACGCCAAGCCCGGCATTCACTCCCTGACCCGGCGCACTGCCGGTTACCGTGTACTGGTCGTTTCCCCCGCCATCGACAAGGAAACCGACCGAGATATCCCACGCAAAACCGAGACAACCGAGATCCCCTATGTGCACGTCGTCACCGGCATCATCAAGAAGAAAGCCCGCCGCCATGTGACAGCCGTACCCGTTGCCGTACCGCATGAACCTGCCGCACTTGCGTTCCGAGCCGTCAAAGGCAGTTCGCGTTGACCCGTACCGCTTGTCGTTGCCGGCAAAATCGCGCGCAATTCCCGCCGCGTACCAGTATCCGCTGCCGTGACTGAAATAGTCCGCCTCGTACTCATCGTCACCCGCACCGTCGAGCAGTACCCCTATCCCGCCGTCCGCCGAATAACGGGGGCCAATCCCCGCGCCCTGTGACCAGCCCGGGAACCCGGGAGAATCGTCGTAGGGACACGGATACAATCCGCCAGCGTAGTACGTGTCGTTGCCTGCGATATCATCAAGAAGCCCGAATCCTATCGGTCCGCCTACGCCTTGCGCGAGAACCGCGCCGCGGTAAGCGTCGTTCCCGCCGCGATCCACAAGAATTCCTGCCCCACCAGTGCCATGTCCCTGCACACGCCTGCGACCTGTGTACTTGTCGTTCCCGCCACCATCGAGCAACATGCCGACCCCGCCGATGCCGGTGCCCTGCGCAAGATCACCGGCTTCGTAGATGTCGTTTCCGGTCAGGTCGACAAGCATCGACACACCGCATACTGCCCCGCCCTGTATACCCGCTTTCTCGCCGCGATAGGTGTCATCACCGGCCAGGTCGATGACCACCAGTACCGGCCGTTCCGCGGACAGCGTGCCTTCCTTGTAGCGGTCATTCCCGCCCGGATCAATCACCATGCAGACGCTATCCATCTCGTCCAGCCGGTACTCGTTGGTGCCTGCGCCGCCGAGCACTATCTTCCCGGCTTTCGTCTCCGCCAGCAGCCATGCATCGCCCGTAATTCCATCGCCGCGCCACGGCTTCGTTCCCTGCAGTTTCGCCAGCTCATCCAGCACTTCCGGTCGAGCGAGTTCAGCAATCGTTCGTCCGGCTGCAAGAAGCTGCGCCCGATCCACCACCAGCAATCGCAAACAGAGTTTGTAACCTTCCTTGTCGTCGGCGAAATTGTTGCTGGTCGCGTCCTCGCCGGTAGTCTGTTCAAGCAACGTCCGTCTCAGCTTTTCACGTTCCCTTCTGGAGAACGCGGCCATTGCCCTGTCCAGCGACTCCGTTGCGGCTTCCAGTGTTGCTGTCAGTTTCTGAACCGTGCCAGTGGTTACCGCCATCGGGACCGGATTCGTTGACGGGGCAGCATCGAGCTTTGTTGCCGCCTGCCCCACTAGTCCCCCCAGGCCGTCCGGCCTCGCGGCCATTTCGTGGAGGGTGCGCGTCCAGGTATCCACTTCTCCCAGCGACGCAACGGGATCGTCGAACAGGTGTTTGACCCACGAGAGCATGCATACGCCGCCGCGTCCTCTTTCCGGATCACGTTCGGCGGCATGCGCAAACCGGTTCGTGGCATATGCGATGAACTCGCGGAACGCCGGTTCGATCTTGCGGCGTTCAAATCCCTGGCGGATTTCCCGCTGCACTGTCTGTACTGCAGGACTCGGCACAACTTCCTGGGCATGCGATCCAAATACAGACAGGAACAGCATGCACCCCAACCATATTTCCACTCTGTTTCTCATGGCAAGTGTCCGATCCGATTCTGTACCGGTAGGGCGAACCCTCCGGGTGAGCCGATACCTGATGAAGAAGGACGGCTCACCCGGAGGGTTCGCCCTACCCATCACTCCCAGACGGAAGGGTCGAGGCGCCACCTCGACCTTCCTGCTCGCCCTGGAAACCAGACGCACAGAACAATCCCCGCCCAACCTCCTGGCCGGCTAGTCCTGTCATCCGACGTCCAAATCCCGTCCTACTTCGCCGCTGCCGCCTCTGCGAGCTTCGTCATTTCCGCCAGCTGCGCCTTGCGGGCCGGCACGCCCGCCTGAGCTTTCTTGAAATCCTCAGACTCGAAGTACCCGGCGGGCGGCTCCCACACGGTGCGGAAATCGACGTGGTAGTATGTCTCGTCCGGCTTGAACCCGAACCGCTTGGCGGCGTAGTAACCCACCCACCCGTGGTACCACGATCCACCGCGGAGCACGATCATCTGCCCGCCGTAGTCCTTCATCTTGTCCGCCATCGGGTTGCCGGGATACGGGAAGTTCGTTTCGCTGGTCCACTCGTACTGGTTGCCCAGCATATCGAACGCTCCGTAGGGTGATGCCCCTTTCGGAAACCGGCCGACCCATGTGTAGAGCAGGTTCCCCATAGGCTGGCCTTTCGGTTGGAAATGCCCACGGTCCATCGTCGGGGCCTCGTTGCCCCACGGGTACAGCCGTCCGTCGGTTCCGCGCGCGGCTTTCTCCCACTGCGCTTCCGTCGGAAGCGCCTTGCCGGCCCACTTTGCGTAGGCCTTTGCCTCTTCCCATGGCATCTCGGCAGCAGGCAGCATCTGTTTCTCCGGCTTGTCGAAATGCTGCGATGTCTCGGTCGATTTCAACGACCGGCCGGACGCCTTGATGTACTTGTGCCACAGCTCAACAGTCACCTCGTACTTATCGATGAAGTAGCCCGGCAGGTTAATCTTCCTCTGCGGGAAGGCTTCCCATGCCCACAGGCGCTCGGGGTCATCATGCCCCAGGTCGGCCGCCACCTTCTTCACGTCTTCCGGGGTGAGCCCCATCGTGAACTCGCCACCGGGAACGTACACCATGATGGCGCTATCAACCGGCGACACTATTTCCGTTCCCGCGGCCGGTTCTCCCGCGAGCGCCGCAACGATTGGACACAGTGCCGTCAACAGCCAGACAGTAAGCATCTTCTTCATGATCACCCCGCCACATGGATATTCCACCTAAGACAGGGCGTCACCGTAGCACCGGGAACAGGCGGCGTCTACAAAACAGGAAGCGTCACCGCTACGCCTCACTAAGCCGGAATGATGCAGATACGAAAACGGATGAAACCGCAGATAGCGCAGATGTTCGCAGATACGGACACCGGGAGCAGCCTGTCATCAAGCTCACCTTCTGGTGAGCCTGATGGCAGGCTGCATCCGCGTCCGGGCATCGGCGTTTATCTGCGTTAATCGGCGGTTCCTCTCATCTTCAATTGAATCGAGCCGGCTACGGCGGGGGCTGACGGCTCCACGGAGTGTTGCCCTCCATGCTTTGATCAACAGTTGTTCGCAAAGACTGGAGGGTAAACTTTGCCTGCCCGCAGTCGCTGTGTAGTCTCATGCCGGACGTACCACCCCCGCGTGACTTACGGGATACGCTTCACCCGAGAACGCCAAGGAAGAAGTGACCCGTCAGCCCGGAACGCCGTTCGTTGCGAAAAGCCATTCCCGTGCTCTCTTTTCGTCTGCAAAGACACGGATCAATGACCAGCCCCGGTTGCGGACAAGAGTCTCCCCGAAGGCGTTGTTGGTACCTGCCGGCAATTTGGGATCAACGATGGCAATCTTCGCATCGTACGGGAACTGCGTATCCAGCAGCCATTGGACAAGGTCGAGTACCTCTACCCCGCTGAGCGTGCTGACCGCGTCATCAAACACGAGCACACCGGCAAGCTTGTCGTTGCGAATCGCCGTCCGAATGCGTTCCCATGTTGCCCTGGCGCTGGCAAAATCCTTTGAACCCGAAAGCGCGAATGTCCCGAGCGCACCTTCACGACGATAGCTCACGTCCAGGTTCATATTGGCAACCGGCTTTATCCAAAACCACCCAACGTATACTGCCCTACCGCTGCAAGTCTACCAAAGCGGTTCACGTGTGTCATCCTGTATTTGGATAAAACCGGCGCAAAAAACGCGGACCGGCGTTCCCTCTTGCGGCGCAACGCCCTTCAGCTGTAGAGTCACGACCAGTTTCGTGGAGATTTGAATGCCTGTCATAGAAACTTCTGACCTGCGCAAGGAATTCGGCAGGCTTGTTGCCGTGAACAACGTGTCGTTCTCCGTCGAGGCGGGCCAGGTGGTTGGCCTGATTGGTCCGAACGGCGCCGGAAAGACCACGCTGCTCAGGGTCCTGGCAACGCTGATGGACCCCACGGACGGCAATGCGCAGATACTCGGCCACGACATCCGCTTTGACCGGCTCAATATACGCCGCAAGATCGGCTATCTCCCGGACTTCTTCAACCTGTACAGCGATCTGACCCTGCGCGAATGCCTGGATTTCCTTGCCCGCGCATACGACATGAACCCTTTCGAAATCCAGGACAAGGTGGAACACGCGCTTGAGTTCGTGGAACTCGTTGACAAGGGCGACGATCTCGTCCGGCATCTCTCCCGGGGCATGGTCCAGCGGCTTGGACTTGCTGCGCTGATGGTACACGAACCTGACCTGTTCCTGCTCGACGAGCCCGCGTCAGGACTGGACCCGAAAGCCCGCATCCAGCTGAGAACGATCCTTTCCCACCTGAGCCGCGAAGGCCGCACCATCGTCATCTCGTCCCACATCCTCACCGAGCTGTCGGGATTCTGTACGCACATTGCCCTTATGCACAACGGTCGGCTGGCGGTGTTCGGCAGCGTGGCTGACATCGAGCGACGCACGATGATCGCCCGGCGTGTTTCGATAGGGCTGCTCGGCGAGGTGGAGCGCGCAAGAAAGATCCTGGAGACATCGCCCGACGTGCATGTCCTGCAGTCCACCGCCGATGGCCTCACCATCGAGGCGCCGGGTGCGCCTGATGAACTCGCAGCCATCAACACGCGGCTGGTACAGGCGGGAGTGCGCGTGGTCCGTTTCTGCGAAGAGAAGACCGGGCTCGAAGAGCTGTTCCTCAAGATCTCCGCGCAGGTTGAGTCCGCGGACCAGCTGGAGAAAAAGGCATGACCCGGAACCCCATGGTCTTTCGATATGCCTGCAGCCTGTTCCGGCCACGGCACCTGGCCGTCAACATGATCATCTACGCCGTCAGCATCGGCATTCTCGCGCTGTTCAACCTGGCCGGCCTGATGCACGGGGGCATGTTCAAGTCCGTCACTGAGTGCGCCACGGCCCTGTTCTACGAGCTTTTTGTGGTCCAGATGCTGATCCTGCTGATCTGGGGCGGGTTCAACTCCGCCATGGCGCTCCAGGACGAGAGGGCAGACAAGTCGTACGACTTTTTCCGTCTCTTTCCGATCTCGGCAGCGGATAAGGCATGGGGCATCCTGGTCGGCCGGAACCTGGTTGTACTGCTCATGGCCTGCATGACCGCCGTGCTGATGCTCATCGCGGGAGCCGTGGCGTCCATATCACTGCGCGCGCAGGCCCTGCTGGCCTACGGCATCGTGGGGTTCACGGCCCTCTTCTGGACAGTGTCGCTGCTCAGTTCAACCAGGGTGACTCCGCGCAGGGCCCGGATGAGCCCTCTCGGATGGATACTCGTGGTTCTCTTCGTGTTCCCATGGATGATGGGCATCCTGTCGGCATCGGTCGGGCTCGCAAAGCTACCGGAGGCCCAGTGGACATATTTCGGCATCGACGTTTCCGCCATGGCCCTGCTGGGAACGCTCAGCCTCTATTTCGCCGCATGGACATTCACCGGCGTTGCCCGATTGTTCACCATTGAGCGCGGCCCGCTGTTCACACCGGGCGGCGCAATCGGCTTCGCCGCCGGCGAGTGCCTCATAGCGCTGGGGTTCTTCTGGCACCTGTTGCCGGATTCGCCTGCTGCGCTGATCGGCTTCTGGCTCGCGACCAGCATATTCACCTTCTTCATACCCTGCGGATGCATCCGTACCTATGACATGTACATGGAACTGGGACGCCGCCTTTCGCAGGATCGCCAGCTGGCGCTGCCCCGCCTCCTGTCCTATGCCAGCCCGGTAGTGTGGGGCCAGGTCTGGCTCGTATGGGCGGCATTCGCCCTCCTGGTGACGGGCCGTTCGGGGCTCCCGCTTGACATAGCGACCCAGTGGTGCATCTGTGCACTGAGTTTCGTCGCGGTCGTACTTGTCATACTCGAGCTCTATGCCGTGTACGAGGGCAGCAACAGCAAACTGAAGTTTCTCTTCGGCTTCGTGGCAGTGTTGTATTTCCTTCTGCCCCTGCTTATCGCCGCGATGACCGCATCCGAAGCCCCTGTTGACTACAGCTACTTCGGCTTCTGGACGCGGTGCTTCACCAACGTGAAACAGTCTCCCCAACCGGGGTACTCGGCATGGGGACCGCTGGGAATGAACATCCTGCTTACACTGGTGGGCGGATGGCTTGTCTGCGCACGCTACGAGCAGATTATCCGGGAACGCGGGGCAATGCAGGGCGGCACGATGCCTTCAGCAGACGCAGGCCAGCGGGCCACATGACATAACCATGCGCATCGTTGGTACTTCGCTTACGGTTCCGGTGGCTGTTTCCATTCCCAATCGCACTTGTAGCGAATCCCCAGGTATGGTGTCTCCACCACGCGGCCCGCCTCTTTCTTCGAGATCAGCAATGCGTCGAGTGCCCCGCTTGTGAGTATCGTCCGCTCCGCCGGCCACGCCGGTCTGCCCGTGAGCATCATCTCCTCGATACCCTTTAACTGCCAGGCAAAGTGCATAAACGACCCGTCTTCCTGCAACCAGAACAGCGTCGAGTCCATTTTGCCGTTCGCGTAACGCCATGCCGCCGTCCATTGATTGGCAAGGCCGTTGAGCGTGAACAGGTTCACCCGCAGGCCGTCAGCGTACTCCATCGTGAAGAGTACCGGGTTCGGGACCACGTCCTTGAGCTGCTTCCCCTCGGGCACCCTGGCGCTGAGGCGGTCAAGCGCCGCTTTGAGAAGCTCCGGATCGTACGCCTTGCCTGAAGCCTGCCAGACCGCTTCATTCGTGAAACACTGCACCGATTTGATCCCGGTCTCGCCGCCCTCGCGGCGTTCCGCCAGGCATTGGACCATTTCCATGCCGTGAAAACCGTACCCGTCGAGCGTGTGATAGGAGATACCGACTATCTCCTTAAGTTTCGCGTTACGTTCCACGTTCACCGGGGGTCTGTGCCATGCAACCGGCACAGACGAGCCGGCCATGAGCGGGATCTTCATCTCGGTTGCGGTATCGGAAATCCATTTGATGTCCTCCCAGTTGTCGTCGATGTGCTTGTCGATGAATACCGGGACAACACGCCCGCTCGCCTTGAACACCTTCACGATTTCCCCGAACATCTTCCTGTGCGGGTACATGATCTGGCCGGTGGCCGAAACAGGGTAGCTTGCCCATTCTGTCGAGATGATCACGCCGTCTACCGCCAGTTTCCCCGTACCGAGGGTCAGTGCTTCTTCGATGCTGTTGCATATGCGGAAATTGTGCTCCGTCGCCAGCGCGGTGCTGACATCCCTTTCGGACGGCAGATCGCGGTAGACCGAGGCAAGCGTCAGCTTCGACGGTTCTCCTTTCCCGTCGTTGGACCAAGTCCTGACAATCCGGCCGATGATCACATCGGGGTGGGACCCCTTGAACCAGTCGGCAACCAGAGCGGCGACTTTCTTGTGTTCCTGCTCAGGTGCTTCCGCCGCCCGCAACAATCCGGTAGCCGTAACGGATACTGCAGTGATCGCTATCAGCACTGTCTGCATACGTTGATTCATCGTTCTCCCCTCTTTCACGACATCGCCAGCCGCAGGATCCTCACCCACGGAAACGGGCATGTCAAAGCGTTCCTTTGACGCATTCTTCATCAAAACAGCAACTCGCCCGGATCTGCTCTTGTCGGTGGAGTCCGGATACCATACAATAATAAGCAGAAACGGCCGTTTCATTGGCCGGTTGATGTTGCGAACCGGATGATGTCAATGAAGCAAGTCATTGGCAGACTGATTGTTATGCTTGCGCTAGCCGCGGGCTTACCCCGGTTTTCCCTCGCCAGTTCAACACACGCGTGGTTGGGTTCGGTAGACGGAAACTGGTTCAATGCAGGAAACTGGGAATCCGGGCAGCCGGTTGCAGGCGACAGCGTCACCATCGGGGCATCCGGTTCGAACCCGGCCGTCACAAGCTCCACGCCGGTCATGGCATCGATCACGATCACCAACAAAACGGTGACGCTGGCAAACTGGAGCACGGCGCTCCGGGCGTCAAACATCATCATTCGCAATGCAGGCATCATCACCCTGCCGTCCGCGTTCACCACCAACCAGATGTCCAACCGCGTGTGGATCGTCTGTACGAATCTTACGATCAACAACGGCGGACAGATTGATGCAGACTCAAAGGGCTACTCTGGTTGGTATGGCCCGGGTTGTCCCGGCAACGGCGGTGCTTATTTCTGGCCGGGTGCGAGCCATGGTGGTCGCGGCGGCGAAGGTGCCTCTGGTGTCACCTGGGCAAAAGACCCCTACGGCTCCTCCAGCGCGCCGGTTCAGCCGGGTTCCGGAGGCGGATCCGAAAACGCTCGGCAGACTATCACGGGCAAAGGTGGTGGGGCGATACGGATCCAGGCAAGCGGGACAGTTACAGTTGATGGCACGATCAGCGCACGCGGCGGGAATGCTGGCGACATGTACTGCGCGGCCGGCGCGGGCGGCTCAGTATACATCACCTGCAAGACGTTCGGCGGTGCTGCCACCGGCCTCATCAGAGTCGATGGCGGTAATTCATCGGCGGAGGCACAGAGCGGCGGCGGAGGCGGCGGCAGAATCGCCGTTAGCTACCAGTCCCTCTCTGCAACCCATGCCGCGCGCTTCTCGGCCGCGCCTGCATCGCAATCATGGTCCTACGGCGACCCTACCAACCGCTGGTACGACATGCCCATGCCCGGGACACTGTGGTTGCCTGATACGCAACTTCTTTCCACAAGCCTGGACAGTTCGATCTTCGCAGGCGCCGTCACCGTTGTGGGTATCACCAACTGGACGCCGGCAACCCTTACCGTCAGTGGCTGTTGGGTATCCTTCGGGCAGGCAGGCATGCAGCTCAAGACCACCGGTGATATCACTGTCGACTCCGGCGGTTCGCTGGGTATCGGGAGTCCGTCGGCGAGTTCCAACTGCGCGATCCGGTGCGGAGGCAGTCTCACAGTGACCAACGGTGGCCAGTTGTACGCCTTCGGGGGTCGTACGAACGCAACGGGAAACAACTATGGCGTCTTCGTGGGCGTTACCAGCACGCTGGCGGTAGGACCGAACTCCTGGGTCCATCCTGTCTCTCACTGGACCAACGGTGGATCGGCATTCTTCAAGGTTGGAAATGTGGTGCTAGAGACGAACGGTGGATTCAACGCTGCGGGCAAAGGTTATCGCGGCACCGCAGGCCCTGGCAGCATGGGGTATACGGCAGTGGTGTATCTTCCCGGCGCAAGCCACGGCGGACGCGGGGGTTGTTACCCGGCCACAGGCAACAACGGATGGGCGGCCAGGACATACGATTCCGTCACGCAGCCCATCATGCCCGGGAGCGGCGGCGCGGGGTACGGCGGCGGCCATTACGGAAACGCGGGACACGGCGGGGGCGTGATCAGGATAGACGTCGCGGGCACGGCCACGATCCGCGGTTCGCTCAATGCCAACGGGGCGATACCTCATGTGGAGCACGGTTCCGGCGGGGCGGGCGGCTCCGTCTACCTCAAGTGCAACACGTTTGCCGGCACGTCAACCGGAGCGATCACCGCAAGAGGCGGCAGCGGCTACAGCGGGACCACGTCGGGGGCTGGCGGTGGCGGCAGGATAGCCGTCGACTACCAGAGCATCGGCACGCCGGCCGCCGTCAAGTTCGCCGCCGGACCGGGGCCGATCGAGTGGGCAAACGACGGTTCCGAAGACCGTTGGGCCTATCGCGCACGCTGGGGTACCCTCTGGTTGCCAAACACCGCCCTCCTATCCGGAACGTTGAAGGACCAGCGGTTCAACCAGGTGCACATCCACGGAATCAGTTCATGGGGGGTCAGCAGCCTCACGGTGAGCAACTGCGCCCTGACCTTCGCCCAGAACATGTGCAGGATCACCATCACCAATAGTCTGCTCGTGGCCACCAACGGTGTCTTCGGCCTCGGCAGCTGGTCGGCAGGCACAAATTACTTCATGCGCTGCGGCGGAAACATGGTCCTCACCAACGGAGGGCGCTTCCATCTCTATAGTGGCATGACCAACTCCGTGGTAACAAACTACGGCGGTTACCTCGGCGTCACCAACATGCTCGACATCGAGTCAAACTCCTGGCTCTACACCTACTCGCATGGAACGAACGGCGGGACACCGAGGATCGTGGCCGGCTCAGCGAGGATTGCTGCGGGCGGCGGCATCATGGCCGATACACGCGGCTACTCGGCGGCACAGGGTCCCGGCTCACGCTATCCGTTTGACCTGCGCGGCGGCGGTGGGGGTCATGGCGGACATGGTGGATCGAGCTCTACTCCAATTGTCGGCGGTGTTCCGTATGGTTCAGTAGACCATCCCATCACTCCCGGCAGCGGCGGGACGGGCTACAGCTCGTACTCCAAGGGCGCCGGTCCCGGTGGAGGATGCATACGCCTTGAGGTCGCCACCACGCTGACCATTCGCGGCACGATAAGCGCCAACGGCGGGTCTTCCTACACCGACTGGGGCGGAGGCGGCGCAGGGGGCGGGATCTATCTCGGCTGCCAGACACTGGACGCCAAGAGCGCCGTCGTGAGGGCGAACGGCGGCAATCCGCTTGCTGCCATCTACGGCGGGCCGGGCAGCGGCGGGAGAATAGCCGTCAACTACCAGACACTAGGTGCAAACAAGGACATCCGGTTCACAACGTCGCCGGGCACAATCGGGTGGGCTTACGATGACCGTGATAACCGATGGCGGCACATGCCCGGTATGGGATCGGTCTCCCTTCCCGACACGGCACTACTGCCGAACCCCCTTACGGACAAGTTCGCCGATGATGCTTGTCTCTACTTCACCCGGACCGGCCGGTGGAGTCTTGCCGGCCTCGTGGTAACCAACTGCACGGTGTCTTTTGCAGAACCGGGATTCAGGGTCAAGGTAACCAATGACCTGATCATCGGGGCGAACGGGGAGTTCGGGATAGGAGGAGATCCTGCCGGTACCGGTTACGTTCTATCCTGCGGCGGAAATATCATCCTGACCAACAGCGGCATCATGACAGTATATTCTGGCATGACCAATGCCGCCACTCCGTCGTGGGGCGCGGAAGTAAACGTTACCAATGATTTTACCGTTTATCCCGGGTCGCGAGTCTACCCTGCGTCGCACGAAAGCAATGGCGGTTCGCCGCTATTCCGAATGAGCAATCTCTACATCCGCGCCGCCGGAAGGTTCAGCGCCAACACCAAAGGATACGGCCCACGAATGGGCCCTGGTGCTGCCCCAAATGCGCCAGGTGCAGGTGGCGGTGGTCATGGCGGCAAAGGCGGAGCCGGACAGAGCGGTGCAGGCGGAACTGCATATGGCGTGACAAACGCCCCCGTGAGGCCGGGAAGCGGCGGCGGAGACTACCCCAACGCGGACCGCTATGACGGGGCCGGTGCAGGTGGTGGCGCAGTTCGCGTTGACGCATCCGGCGCGATCCAGATCAACGGTACGATCTGCGCCAACGGTGAATCGGGCATCCGTGACGTCTGGGGATCGGGCGGCGCCGGTGGTGCAAT
>Ga0172371_10001436_pt1 | contig 37832 bp, 23 predicted proteins | sample Lak12m_FD_114543 | JGI IMG/M metagenome (GOLD analysis project Ga0172371, IMG submission 114543) | Freshwater microbial communities from Kabuno Bay, South-Kivu, Congo - kab_022012_12m | ecosystem: Environmental > Aquatic > Freshwater > Lake | place: Democratic Republic of the Congo: South-Kivu... | reverse complement strand
GATGTCGGGCGGAAGCAACAACGGCTTATCCGGCTCGTAGGGTTTGAATCGTTGGTCTGTCATGAACAGGCCCTATACCGCCCCCTCGCAAAAATGTAAAGCGTTCTGCGACAGGCTCCTAGAATTCAACGACTACCTTGACCTTCATCCCCAGGATCGGATCGATAATCCTGTCGGGATTGATTCCGAACCGGTTCCCCGCGGACGGGATGTCCCAATTGGGGACCATCTTGTCAATGCAGGCATAGTTGAACCACTTTCCGGGTTGCCAGTACGCCACGATAAATTTCACGGCCATCTTGTCGAGCAACTCCCAATCGAGACCAGCATCGATTTCCCATCCGAGGTTGTTGTCGGGAACCGTTGGCGCATCGGGTGTAACAGCATTAATGGTACTGAGATTCACAAATTCAACTCTGCTGCCGGTAGCCGCGGGCCGCATGAATCCCCACCCGTACCCGGAAGTGGATGCCCTGTCCGCCCGGAAAAAGCTTCCATAGACGTTCAAGTTCGACGCAAGGGCGTAGTCCAGTCTCACGGCGAAAAGAGATGCATCGTTCATGTACCCGTCCGTGTTCAGGTTGAACAAGTTCAGGCCCGCTCCGTAGTAGAAATCCATGAGAAGACTGTACGGGCCGAACAATCCGTAGTTGCCGAAGCCGTAGAAGTACGGTTGCCTGTCGATCAGCACACCGTTTCTTCGATCCGGACCCGGCAACCAACTGTAGATAAAGGATACCTTTGCCGGGCCTGCCATGACCCCGGTCTCCACCATCCATCTCCACGCCTCGATGTAGCGGGGAGCAAACAGGCTCCCTCTTCCGTCACTTCGGTCCGGCGCCCCGAAAAAGGTACCATCCAGCGAGCGGTGATACCTCGTCGTCTTGTTCACCCAATCCAGTTCCGCATTCAAGAAGAATCGACCGTCGTTATACCGGAGATAGACTCCTCCGTCAGTGCTCACCAGATCGCTCGAGGGAAAGGAGACACGGTCGACCTGGCTGCGCTGGGATTCGGGACCCCGATGATAGCTGAAGTATTCTGCAACGATGCCAAGAGACAACGAACCGGAATCGTACGTGACAAACGCGACGGGAGAGGCACAGAGCAGCGCGTTCATGTCGCCGAGATTGAAATAGGGATTGACCCGGGGGGCGTTCGGCGCAAGAGGGAAAGCATTGTTGGGCTGATCCTGGTGGAACGGATTATCCGGCTGACGCCTCCAGGGATAGAAACCGAGTCCGATGCTGAAGGGTCCGCTCGGCGCAACCAAGAGCAGCGACTCTGACGTGAGATCTTCGGCTCCGTTGTACTGGAGACCGCATCCGAACCTGAACGGCCTTTTGCCCACCGCCATAACGCCCCAAGGAGTCTGTGCCGTGAACCACCACATGGTCCACTGACCTTCGGATATGGCAACCTGGACACCGGGACTCGTCGAGTTGACATACGCGGAGGCTACGGGGTCTCCATAGGACCCTATCCGATACTCGCCTTTCAGCCTCATCGCGGAATTGATCCGCAGCTCCGGGAGGGCGTTCACCTCCATCCGCTGCTCAGCCGCGCCACTCGAGGACACGAGATCATCGAGCTTCCCCCCTGCCCAGCCGTTGACTGAAGCGAAATTTCCTCCAGTCGAGCTGTTATCCAGATCATACCTTCCGAAAAAACCCCTCGACCCGAGTTGCTGTACAAACCGGTTTTTCCAATTGAATTCGCCCTCCAACGAGAATTCCCAAGCGAATGCCGAAGCTCCCGTCAGAGACACCCACAACGCCAACGCAACTGTCGAAAGGCGAACCGATTTCCCAAACCCCATTGCCCACCTCCCCAAAACGGAACCGGGCGCGTCAATTCACCGGACTCTCGATCCTCGCTCGTGACCCGGCGCGCGTCTCCCCAACGAGACGCCCCTCCGTCGGGCACGCCAAATCCTCATTTGGCCATTTGCACAACTTTCTGAACCCCGATTGGACCATACAGCACGGGTCGGTCCCTGGTCAACCGATGATTTGCGGCCCTCGTGGTCTCTTGACGGAATCCGTTCACGGGTTGAACAGGGGCAGAGTCACGGTGAGATGGTGCATAAACAGGGACACATTTCGAGTTTTTGGAAGGAGGCGGAGGGAAGGCCATTCTTCAAAGAGGCATTTTCTCGCATGCGTTCTTTCACCGTCCTGCCCTCTGCCGCCGAATCGGTTCCGTCTCACTTGGGCTTTTCTTTCTCCTCAGGCAGCACTTTGACCATCGCGCAATGTTCCAGATCGAGGTACTTCTTCGCGACTCTCAGCACGTCATCGGCCGTGACTTCCCGAATCTTCTTGGTGTACTCGGAATCGTAACCGTATCCCAGACCGTAGAGCTCATAAAGCCCGACCAGTTCGGCACGGTCCGCGGAGCTCTGCAGCGAGATCACATGATTGCCGATAATGTTGTTGACCGCCTTTGTCAGCTCCGCGTCTGTCACCTTTGCCTTTTTGATGCGTTCTGTCTCCTTGATCAATCCCTCGTAAGCCCGATCGACCTTCGGCGCGTCGCTGGCCATGTAAAATCCGAAGATTCCCGGAGCAAGCGCGGGCCGAAAGAATGAGGTCACTGTGTATGCCAACGACTCTTTGTCCCGGAGCTGTCGAAACAGCCTGCCACCTTGACCCGCCAGCACGTTGTTGAGGACCTCCAGCGGGAACCGATCCGGATCGTTCAAGGTGGTTCCCCGGAAACCAATGGCAAGGTGAGCTTTGGCCCGCGGTTCGTGGATGACGGTCTCTCTCGCCTTTTCCAAAGGCTTCTCCGCGGGAATCTTCGGCAGCTCGAACGCCTTGGCGGGGATGGCGCCGAAGAGTTGCTCGATTTTCTCCAGGACCTTCGGCACGTCCATCTTTCCTGCAACAGCGATGACGGTGTTGGACGGAACAGCAAAGCGCTCGTAAGTCTTCTTCAGATCATCCGCGGTGAACGCCGTCACCGTGGGCGGAGACCCCAGCTTGTCGTAGCCATAGGGAAAGGCGGGCCAAAGAGTCTTGTTCAGGAGGTTGATTACGTACTTGGTCGGCGTATCGGGCTCGGTTTTGATCCGATTCAGGATCAGCTCCCGTTCCCGGTTCACCTTGTCTTCCGGGAACGTTGGCTTGAGGTAGAGCTGAGAGAGCAGCTCCAGCGCCCCGTCCCAGTTACGACTGAAGAAGCTGGCATAGAGTCCGAACGAATCGTTTCCCGAAAAGCTCTGCAAGGAGCCTCCCAACTCGTCGACACGCCGCGCGATGTCCACGTCGGTCATTGTTCCCGCGCCCTTGTCGAGCACACTGCTGATGAAATTCATAATCCCCTGCGTGTTGGTCTCCTCGAATCGCTTCCCGCCCAGACACGCAATTCTGAAGCTGATCACCGGGCTGGAGCCGTCAGGGACAAGCACAACCTTCATACCGTTCGGCAGTTTCTTGAAGACCGCCTTTCCCGGTGTGACGATACCCGCGGTCGACGCAGCCGGTTCGAATGTTTCGACGATCTTTTTCAACTGTTCGATTTTGAAATCTTCCCCCTGTCCGTCGGGCAACAGCACATTGACCGTCACATTGGGAGGGGTGAGGTATTTCTTGACCGCCGCGGAGACTTGCTGAGGCGTGACCGCTGAATTGAGGATCAGGTACTTCGCTTCGTAATCAGCGTCGTGCAGGTTGTTCCAATATCTTCCCATGTTCGTCGCCGTTTCCTGCACGGTTTCCCGGGCGTACACGTCCTGAGATTCTATATGGATTTTGGCCTGGCTCAACTCTTCCGAAGAAGGGGGAGTCTCGGCCAGGCGGGCCAATTCCTCCATGACGACTTGGGTGACCGATTCCAAATTCTTTGCATCCAGGGTGGCTGAGATGATCATCAGGCCCGGCAGTTGGGGCGTGAGCGAATCCGCGGTGATGGAATTCACCAGACCCTTTTCCGTCTTGAGAATCCTGACAAGCCGTGAATTGTCTCTGGCCGCGAGGATGTCCGCCACAAGATCCAATGCATTGACGTCACTGCCTTTCATCGACGGAATATGAAATGCTATGTCGAGCCGGGTTTCCTTTGCACTTCGGTCTCTGACGAGAGCGCCTCTTATCTGTGTCTGGGGCGGTTCCTGCGGCAGGAGCGGTGCGAGAACCGGCGTTGACTTCACGTCGGAGGTGAAGCGTTCGACATCCTTTCGGACCGCAATGGGATCAACGTCACCCACCACCATCAAAAACATGTTTTCCGCGACGTACCACTTTTTGCGGAAATTCAGGATGTCTTTCCGGCCGATCTTCACGACGATGTCTTTATATCCGATAACGGGGAACCGATACGGGCTCTTTATGTAGGCGGTCTTGTACAAGAGGTTGGACGCCACCTCCTCCGGGCGGTCCTTTTCCTCGAGAATCTCCTCGAGCACGACCTTCTTTTCCTTCTCCAGCTCATTGGGATCCATGATAGATCGGAACACCGCGTCGGTGACGATATCAATGCCTTGCGAAGTGGCCGATGACGGAACGACAATGTGAAACACCGTTTCATCCCAGGTCGTATAGGCATTGATGCGACCGCCGATCTCTTCAACCTCCTTGGCTATCTGACCCACACCTCTCCTTTTGGTGCCTTTGAATGCCATGTGCTCGATGAGGTGGCTGATTCCGCGTTCCAAATCGTTTTCGTAGGCGCTGCCCACCTTCACCCACATTTGAACGGCCGCCACCTTTCGGCTGTGGTCTTCCTTCACGAAAACGTCCAGACCGTTCGAGAGCCGAAAATGCGTCAGGTCTCCGTCCGTCGCGGATGCGGGCACGGGCAGAAAAGCGAAGAGGAAACATACTATCAGAATCGATTTCATCCTCGATAAGAGCGCCATGTCTATCTCCCTTCAGAGAAGCGATCTCTTGCACCAATGGGCTTTCATACGAGTAACACGGAGAATCCGGTTCACAGGCGGCCCTGGCAGATCTCCTCCGCTACGGACGGCGGAGCCTGACTTCGCTTCGGAGGCCTGCCAGGCGCGGCTTCTCCCATTGTCACTTCTTTGACCGCGCATTGGTGTTAACCACGACCGCCATCTCAACAGGAAAAGCCCCCGAAAAAATCGAGGGCTCTTGCGATATGAAACCGGCAAATCCCCGAGGCCGGGACCGCGGGGGTTGCCGGTCGTGCTCTTGTGGTCGTACGAGGCCTTTTACGACTAGAGGCTCTCTGCCAAGTAGATCGTAGAGGAACCTCGCTGAGCCAAAAGGCGTACGACTCCTCGCTTCTTGGCCTCTGCCACGCTCTTACTGAAAGCGGAGACATCCGACACGACCTTGCCGTCAATCTCGAGGATCACATCTCCCTTTTTCAGCCCAATTGCCGCTCCTCGACCGTCCGGCTTCACTTCCGAAACGACCAGCCCTGCCCCCTCTTTGAGGTGCATTTGTGCTGCGAGTTGAGGCGGAACCTTCTCGACGGCGATTCCCAGCTCACTGGATGCCTCCGCAGCGGGTTTTCCCGCCTCAAGCGCCTTGGCCGTTCGTTCCCCGAGCGCGACGGTTAGCTCAGTGGTCTTCTTGTCCCTCCACACGGCGACCTTGGCTGTCGCTCCGGGCCTTGACTGCCCCACCAGATTCTTGAGGAGGGCAGCGTTGCCCACCGGTTTGCCGTCGTAACTGACGATGATGTCGCCGGCCTTAATTCCCGCCTTTTCCGCCGAACTGCCTGGGACCACCTGGGAGACAAGGGCTCCGCTGGTGTCACTGCGTTCGAACGATTTGGCCAGGGCTTCGCTGACATCCTGGATGTTTACTCCCAGAAGCCCGCGCTGGACCTTCCCGTGCTTGAGAAGCTCATCCATGACCATCTTCACGGAATTGGAGGGTATGGCAAATCCCACGCCCATAGATCCTCCGCTTCGGCTGGCTATGGCCGTATTGACGCCGATCACCTCCCCTTTGATGCTAACCAGGGGTCCACCCGAGTTTCCCGGATTGATGGGCGCGTCTGTCTGGATGAAATCCTCGTAACCGATGATTCCCATGTTTGTGCGCCCCATGGCGCTGATGATGCCTTTGGTTACCGTGCCGCTCAGACCGAAAGGATTGCCTACCGCAACCACGATTTCACCGACCCGCAACTTGGAGGAATCCCCCCACTTGATTGCAGACAGATTCTTGGCATCAATCTTAATCAACGCGATATCGCTCTCCGGATCGGCTCCGATCAGCTTGGCCTTATATTCCCGCTTGCCTTCGAGCGTTACCTTGATCTCCTTCATGTCCTTGACGACATGGTTGTTTGTCACGATCAGCCCGTCGGGAGATACGATGAATCCCGATCCCATCATCACTTCAGCGGATCGCGGCCGCTCTCGGAATTGCTTGGGCTGTTCCCCGAACGGGAAGAAAGGGAACTGCTTGAAGAAGGGATCCATTCCTTCGTCGGCAGAAACCGCAGTGGTTTTCGTTGAGCTTACCCGCACTACTGTTGGTGAAACCTTCTGTGCGATTCCAACGTATGCCTGGTCCAATTCTGAGATCACCGTTTGAGGATCCGCCGCAGCGGGCGCGGGGAAGCCGGCGATACACAAAACCAGGGCAAGCGTCGCCGCTACAAAAACGGGTAAGGTGGAATGATTTTCGGCCATTGTGTTGTCCTCCGTTACATGCTCTTTTTCTTGAACTTCAACAACACGCTCCTATCCTCGAAAACAAAACAAAAGCAAACAAAACTCTTGCAGGGACCACATGTCCCATACCAATACGCTTTCATTACGGCTGATGCCGGGAGCCCGGTTCACTGCCGTCCCTGGGCAAACCTCTCCTCAAGCCGAACAAACGAGCCATCCCCGTTTTTCGGTCATAGTGGACTCGCACTCCTTTTATGCTAAAACATCATTTCGGGACGTCGGTGAAGGCTGCTTCTCCTTGCAGGCAAGCGTTCATCAGGATTGTTCCACGAATGAGATGGTGACCGCCTTGTCCGAGCCTCCCCATCCCCTAGCCCCTTCCCCAAGTCCGGGGAAGGGGGATCAGAAGCCCCCTCTCCAGACTTGGAAAGGGGGGTGGGGGTGAGGATTCTTGAACTCGCGATGAACGATTACCCTTGCAGTATTGCGATGACCGTTTGGACGGTCGGTCGGCTCGGATGTGGACCCCTCGACTCCACATAATCTTCCGCGCCTTTTGCCATCTTTGCGAGCCCTCGGCAATTTTCCGAGGCTCGTCGGATATGGCGCTGTGGTGTTTCAACACCCGATATTAATAGTCCATGGGGCTTAAGACGGTTTCGTCCCCGGTGGCCCTGGGGGCAAAGAGCCTGCTCTTCCTTCATGCTTCCTCCATCGAAATCCCGAAGGATGAAGTTGTCCCCGCGGGCCGTCACGCCCTTTGCTCCACCGTACTATGTGAAGGGCGGGAATGCTGACTGAAGAGCGGCCATGAAAACTTCGGCTGTGTAAACCGCGAGCGACGGTCTCCGTCGCGTTTTCGAATCCACTGAACTGTTCCGCCATCGTTGATACCCCTTAACGATGTATAGTTCAGACTCCAACGTCGAGCCTTTGTTCCGTTCAGGGGTGAAAAATGGCCAAGACGCCCTGAGGACACGGGATGTCGAGTCTTCCATCGTCACCGTTCAGCGGGAAAGAAGTCCCACGTTCCGCACGGGATCACCGTGGAGAACGATGGCCTTGCATCTCAGGGCTTGTACGCCAGATAGCCCGCCTGTTGGAGCAATTCCGGGATGACTCGGACGGTCTGCCTGTCGTATTCCTGGATGTGGTCACGCAACCGAGCCCAGGGGATCAAATATGGCGAGGTCTTCTTTTGCGAGTCTCTTTCCGGCCCGTACACCCATCCCTGCATGATCTTCTGCCAGTTCCAGCGGGCATGCTCCATCTTCGCCATTTGTTCGATTTCGTCGTCCGTAAATTTCGGGAGGTCCACGTGCTCGCCTCTCTCCAGGCGCCGGATGTCGTATTTGATTTGCTTGAGCTTTCTGGGGATCGCTGTCGCGTTGTCTCGGTTCGCCTCCTTCAAATCATCAGTCAATTTGTCGAAATCGACCATGGACGAATTCGTCGCGATTGTTTCACCTTCGTTGGCTCTCTCGGCCACGTACCGTTCATGGAGAATGCGAGCCAGTTCTTCAATGAGAAGCGGGTCGTGGAATTCTTCGACTTCCTCCATCCGATAGATCTCGTATCCGAGCTCTCCGAGAACCATCGGAAGAGCGTACGCGGCCTCGACGTCAATTGCCTGAATGGGCCCGGGAACCCGATCGTAGGGAACGAGGTACGGAGAGGTCTTCTTCCGAGGGTCCCGTTCCGGACCGCAGGAAAATCCCTGAATACGCTGTTCACGCAACCAACGATCGTGCTCCATGAGCGCAATTTTCTCCACTTCTTCGTCTGAAATGTCGGGGGTTCGGGGCAGCGGGCCCTTCGAAATCTTTCGGATGCCGTGGCCGATCGCCCGTAGTTTGGCGGGAATGTCTTCTGCTGCGTCGAGATTGGAGCGTTTCTTTTCTTCAGTCAGATCCTCGAAAGGAACCGAAGTCGCCGTGGGTTCGTCATCCAGCTCCCGGTGCTTGACGTAGTATTTGTGGATCAGTTCCGCGGCTGCTTCCGTCAGGGATGCCTCACTCTCGGGAATCAATGCTTCGTCCCGATGGGGAAAATCGCGCAGGCGCAGCATAGATTGGAACCGTTCCCTTTGCGTGAGAAAGAGGAATTCATCCGCGTCCACATGGAGATCGAGCTGCTCTTTCGGCGGGAGCGCGGACAGGTCAAAGCGGTTCTTCCCCGCGAGACGGCTCATGTCGATGATCGCGGCCATGGATCTGGCGCCGTGCTTGTACTTCCGCACGTGGAGCATGGCCCGGAGCACACTGTCGTCGATGTTGAGATCGCCCTGTGAGTTGAACAGTCCCTCTGTCTTGGGACTACGCAGCATGACGCGCAGTACTTTCGCTCTTCGGATGATGAATGCCTCGTCGTCATCACCCGGCGTTCGCTGACGGTTCGGCCCCATGACGTTGATGAACCCGCGAAGACGGCTGACAAAATCCGGCCCCTTGGCGCTCCTGAACGCGTCTTCAGCAGTTTGCGGGTCAGCGCCGCTGTTTTCGTCGTCGGGCATGTTACGGACGAATTTGTCAAACGATGATCGTGTGCCGCCCGCGAAGACGAAAACCGCTTTCCCTACCGGGTGTACGGCATCCCGATCTTTGAACTCCGCATCTTGCATGGGGGCCAAAAAATACTGCAACCACCCCAGAGCGTGATCGCCGCACGGCGAGTCAAATTCATCGAAAAACACGAACGGCGCCTTGCCCTGCAACGAAATGTCACGGATTGCGTGAAACGCGGAGACCAGATCGGAATAATCCGCATATTGAGAGATATTGAATGTGATACTCTGGAGATTATCATTGTTGATACTCTTGAGCACCTGTTTGACCCCGAACGACTTGCCCGAGCCGGGAGGACCGAAAACAGCGAAACAGAGCGGGCGTTCAGGTTTGGGATTTGCCAGGAACTCGATGATGAGCTCCCGGATAGCGCTGTAGCTCTCGATCTCCGCCCGGTCAATGGTCTCCAACTTGCCGAAAACCCCCACGGGTACTCCCCGCAACCCCGCCACTTCCTTCTTGACGACAATCTGCTCCGCGGCAAGTTGAAGGGTGTTTACGGCTTTCCGGTCGAGGATGCGCCAAAAATGGGGGTCGGAAACCCTCAGACTGGTCGGCTGATCTATTGGGCACGACGCATACGGGGAGTCGTGCGAGTCCACCGCGAAGACTCGCTCCGCGGGATAGGCGATGCCGGAATTCGTCAAAGCGAATCCGGCCTCGAGCATCCTGCGGGAACGGAGAAGCCCCAACTTCATCGCGGATTCAAGCGCGGCGAGTCCATCGGCCGCGATCTCTCCCACCAGAGTAGCGGTGAAAACCGAGGTGAGGCCGACCATGCCCCCCGGAACCCGGTCAGCAAAACCGCCTTCCCTCGAGAACGGATCGCACACGAGCGTCGCTCTCCCCCCTTCCGCGCCGCGACACAGGATGGCCCCGTCCGTGCCGGCCATTACAACGAGATAGGGACATCGCCGGAGCGTCTCCAGCTTATCGGACCTCTGGAGCTGAAACACGAAGTCTTTCGCGGTTCGTTCCCAGGAAAGCGCTCTGCTAATCTGCACGCCCTTGGTCCGACGGAGATCGTCGAGGTGGACCACCACCACCAGATTCTCCGGAAACTGTTTGCTCAAGCCTTCCCAGAGTTTTCCCTGCACGAGGGGACGACTCATTTTGTAGATGATGGTGGAATCCTGCGCCGTCGCCAGAGCCCTCGGCCACGCGTGCGGGTCTCGACGAAACGCGTTCCCCGCATCATCGAGCACGATGAGGTCGGCAAGCTCCGGGTCCGGGGTCGGCGGAAGCGGGTCGAGTAGTCCGGCTTGTGGTCCTATGTATCCCAACCACTTCTCAACACGCAGAGCCTTGGGCTTCTTGGGTCCCGAAGCGCCGAGGTCGCCCAGCATCACGTTGGAATGAATGAATCGTTCCGGCGGAATGTTCCTGAGATCCTGCGGAAACCGCGGAGAGGCCGTCTCGGCTTCCCGATTCCGCGCCGCAAGCGCACTTTTCACAAAATCCGCAAGTAACGCTGCACCGCCGGGCAATGCCGACGAATAGAAGGAGGAATGCAGACGCCAGTTCTCGCCTTCGTCAGCAGCCGTCACCGGATAGAGGAACCAGTCGACAGTGACGTCACCGGATACTACGACGGATTTCTTCGCTTGGGACATGAAGGGCTCCTGAGCTCCCCGCAGAAGGACAGCACTGCCTCCTTGAAACGAAGAAGGGCCCCGGCAGGCCCCCTCCCTTGGGGATATAACGGCGTCGCATGGAGAGAGGTTACCTCTGAGAACGGTCGCGCGGTTTCCCCCCACTTCTCCCGGCAAGGACCGCCACGAGGAGAAATAGCCGAGAGCATTCGCTTCCAGAAGATAGAAAAACGGTTATTCGATGTCAAGCTCGGGCTTGGTGTTTCGTTTCATAAAGACAGTCCAGGAACGGTCGGCCCAGAGGGCGCTGAATGCATGACCGAATTTATGTAAAGGCGTACTCACTGAAGGCCGCGGACAGAGGGTTAATCCTGAAACGTCACGCCGCAGGCTTCAGTTCCGCGAATCTCATCAGCATAAGCCAGTCCTGCGTTTCACGAAGTATGATCTCTTCGGTTTCTCGAAGCAGCGATTCGAGCCGTTGACCGGACCGAACATCCGAGAAACGTTCCCACAGATCGGTGAGAATGATTTCCATGTTCTGGCTTCGCTTTTCCACTCGCGAGTATTCGCGGTGGGCCCGAATGCCGCCAATGGCCGCTCCGGCCGCGGGCAGCGCAATGGCGATGAAGGTCAGAACCTGTTCCAGCCTCTCGGAATGAGCTCCATGCCCGGAGAGGGAGAGTATCAGGTGAGTGACCGCCGCGGCCATGGCGACAAGGAAGATCATCATTCCGCTCCGCTCCAACAAGCGACTCATGGTTCCAAGATCCGCGGATCTCCTGCGATGAAAGTCCACCTGATCCTCGATCCAACGCTTACGAACAAACGCCGCGCACTCCCCGCAATACTCCTCCCGACACCCCGACATTTTGGGAAGACGCCCCCACGCCTCGTCAAAAGCCCTCACCATCCAGTCATGGGAGCCGTGGGCCGTTCGCAGGTACGGAGGGACATCGATGGGCGAAGCCTCCACACCGCAGACAGCGAGGAACACGGCGGAACGGAGGCGTTCCGCAAGGAAACGGTTTTCAATCCATTTTCGGTGCGACCGCCTGCGATCGGCCAGCCAGACGGTAACGAGGATTGTGAGCAAGAGGAGGAACTCCAGGAAAAAGGCTATGTGAGAAAACCGTTGAAAGAGGGTGCCCAGTGCGACCAATGCCACAGCCGCGGCAGAAAAGGCGTACACAATCAGCCCAGCATAGCGGTACCACGCCTGGTTGCGCTTGGCAATGGTCGAAGCTGACACATATAACGGCAGCAGGTTGTCTCTGACGAGTTGTTTGGTGGCATCAGGCACGAACCGTCCTTCGGGGTTGTCGAACAGATCTCGAAAAACATGGTCAATGTACGCTCTGCGCCCGGTTTGCTCCGCGGGGCCGGCGTTGAGCGCCTCGATTTGTCTGAGCGCCCCTGCATCCGGCATATTGCCTCTTTCAAGTGCGATGCCATACGGCGACTCGGTTGAGATGACGATCATCGGGCGTCTTCTCTTGCGCGCGTACTCGACGATCTCCGCGGTTCCGCCCTTCCCGCCCGACGGCTTCCCATTCCATAGCGCAATGAGGACATCGCAGTGATCGACCACGTACCGTCCCACATCCTCGTACGCCTGTCTCCGGTCCGAGCCGGAATCGGTTGCGAAGAGATCGCCGCGATGACTCGGCCCTTTCAAAGTTATCGGCCGCCTTGCCATGCCGAGCAATGCTTCAAATTCCTGCCGGGATGCCTCGGATCGAAAGTCACGTACGTAGTCCTCTTTCCTGAGGGGCAGGATCGCTTCTATTCTGGTGTCGCCGAAATTCTTCTCGCCGAGGAGCGCTTTTGTGACGAGACGATCCGCGCCTTCAGCCAAGGGAGTCACGATGCTGAAAGCAACCGGTAATTGAGGCGAGGACTGGAGAATTTGCCGCGAACGCCGATCGAACAGCTCGAAAACGCCCTTGCGGCATGCACTTACTACCCTTTTTGAGAGATCTTCCGTTTCGGTCAGGTCGCGATGGCCGGTCACTCCAATTCGAATGCGAAACGGGATAACGGGAACGACATCCTGTTTGTCAGAATTCATGCACGTGCCTTTTCCTGTCAAAGGTCGCCGGGGAAGGACTTTTTGCACAGAGTCCCTCCCCGGTGCATTTTCAACCTCCGTTATGTCCGCCCCGCGGTCAAAGTCCGTAATCCCGAGCGTCTTTCTGCACACGATTGATTTCTTGGGAAAGCTTCGAGCGCACCTTCTCGAACTCGTCGGAAGTCTTAGCCTTCCAGTGCTGCAACCCAGTGGGAGCGTTCTGCCGAAGGAGATCCTGAAAGACCGTCATCTTTCCCACGAGTCCGTGTATCATGAGAAACAGGTCTTCTCCGCCGAAAATCGAGCTTTCCCGGCATAAGTCCTTGAGCTCCTCGAGCCTGAAGCCGATCCAGGATAAGGCTTCACGAACGCTTGGTTCGCCGGCAAAGCCGTCTTCGACGAGGGGAAGCACTTTGATGCGCCAGGTGAGGAGTACTTCGTCGACTCTTCTCAAGTGTCTGAGCGTTTCGATCTGCCGAAGGGCTTCCGCCTCGCAGCTAAACGGGCCCGCCAGGATACCGTTGTCCCTGAACACAAAGGCAAGGTGCCGAGCCGTGGGTCCCTTCTCGTCGAGGCAATGGACGCTCAGCGCCTTGAGCACGAGTTTCAACTCCCTGGCGTTCCCCGGCCATTTGTGCTTTTGCAGCAGGGCTATGATCTCTGAGGAGAGTCGTTCGGAGCTCCCGACGGTTGTTTGCCAAAAATGTTGAGCCAAGGGCTCGATATCTTCCGGATTATCCCTGAGTGACGGCGTCCGTATGAGAAACTCGACAAGTCGATAATAGAGATCTTCCCGAAACTGGCCCGCTTTGACCATCGCGTCCAGGTCTCGGTTCGTCGCCGCCAGGACCCTCACCGATTTCACCTGAATTTCCGTGTCTGAGCCCACGGGCCTTATGAGATTGGTTTCCAGGGCGCGGAGAATCTTTGCCTGACTCTCGATATGCAGGTCCCCGATCTCGTCGAGGAACAGCGTGCCACCGTCGGCTGACTTCCAAATCCCGTCTCTATTCCTGTCGGCGCCGTGAAAAGCCCCTCGCTCGTGACCGAACAGTTCCGCCTCGAATAGCGTCTGCGTAACCGCTGCGCAATTGAGCGGCCGGAAGACTTTATGCCGACGAACAGGGTCCAGATCGTGAATACAGTCTGCGACCACCTGTTTGCCCGTTCCTGTCTCACCAAGAATCAATACCGTGTTATCGACTCGTGAAGCGCGGTAGATGAGTCGCCTCACCCGCTCGGCCTGTGGGGAAGCCCCGATAAATCGGGCGGTGAGCTTCTCGTCTACGTCGACCGGCAGGGGCTTCATTCCCGTCCGGCCTCTGCCCAAAGGTACATCGGGGCACTGGCCGCACGACTTTTCCAAGAGCTCGTTGAGATGGGACCGCAGCGTGGCGACGAGGTACAAGCCCTTCTCCTGCCTCTTCTGAAGCTGTCTCATGAACGCTTCGAGACTGCTTTTCAGCTTCCCGCAGGCGCTGTACTCCGCCTCCAGGACCAGGACCTTGCTGGAAACGGCTTTGCCTCCCAGAAAGATCTTCGCAAGTTCCCTGCTGGGATGTTTTGTTTCCCTGTCCTCGACGATCTCTTTGAATTCTCTGATGGTGGTGAGGTGCTCGCGATCGACCACGAAGACTGCCGGGACTTGCTGCCCCACGCTTTTTTCAAACTCACGGGGGCTCTCGATATTCAATTTCACCAGCGACGCCGGACCATTCAGCGTCAGCTTCGCCCCTTCTATCATCATGGCCACCCTCCCTCGGTTGATGAGACTCCGGCGACATTCTAGCGCAAGAGCTTGCTCAACTCAACATCGAAGAATCTCAACCACAGGGAATCGCAGGCAGAGAACCGCGGCGCGATCAACATACTGATAACACCGCTTGTTGTCGTTTCTCTTCGCGACGACATTGGTTGGCACCGAACTTGCCTAAGCGGTTTATTGCGTACATACGGTCACGGGTTTTCGTTCCATGAGATTGCTTCGCTTCGCTCGCAACGACACGCTCGGGAAATGTCATTGCGAGGAGCGGAGCGACGAAGCAATCGCTCTTGGATAAGAAATACGGCGCCGAACATACGAAACGGAGCACTACGTGCAGGATTTCGCAAATACTGTGACGTAGTGGACCCTGACCGCCCACGACTCGGCTGGAAGACCAGAGTTAAGCCGAACTCTCCGTCATTCCGACGAAAGTCGGAATCCAGCCCCGAATGGCCGGGAGCAGTGAAGAGGGCTCCGATTCTCCCCGGCTTGACAGCGCTGGACCGCGGCTTTCGCCGGGGTGACGGATAGAAAACGGCATTCTTTGAGTTTGGGACGCTGTCCGGAAATCCGCGACCGTTTTTAGGAAAACCTGTACTGACCACGAATCGGGTGACCGGATCGACTTCAACAGCCGGAGACAATCTCCGGAAAGGAGATCACACCGTGGGAGAAAACGATTTTTTGATCAATGACGCATGGGGCCGGGAATCCGGTAAGAGGGCCCTGGAGCAGGTGATGGAGCTCTGCGGCGGTGCGACGAAGCTCAAGCTCGTTCCATCCCTGGAAGGGGATTCCTTTGCAACCGTGCCGGAAAGGGACCCAAAAACCAGAGGGATTTTGTCGTTGAAGGGCAGCATCCAGGACAACTCGACCGTTTGCGTGACGGTAGAAGTCTTCAGGGGGATAAAGGACGGACGAGTGCCTCTCCACTCGTTGTTCCGGCTGTTGGCGGATCTCGGCGAGGGGTGCAGGCTCGCGAGCCCAACGGACCTTGCCGAGCACGAGACGTCTCTTTCGGTCGAGATTTGCGCCGACGCTCAGCCGATGTCATTTGCGAGATCCAACCGGTTTTCTGCGACCTTGAAAAAACTCGATCGGCTGGCTGTCGAGCTTCAGGACGCGTTGCCCTGTTCGGGAGCGCAATCAAATCTCATTAAGGTGTATGAGCAGGTTTCGGAAGTGCTGGAACCCATTGTCCCCGGATCGTTCGTGCTCGGATCGAGACTCACCCAGTGGGCCCGCGAGACGTTGGATTTCTTGAACGGTTCATCATGCGTCGCCATTTACGCCCCTTCCCACATCAGACTGAATATTGCGTTGACGGCCCTTGCCGAATGTGCGGAGGAATTCGGCACCTCATTGGGTTTGTTCGTCCTTCCGGCGATCCAGCCGGCGAAGCTTCTGGAATTGGTTGGAAAGGCGCCGGGAACGGTCGTGCTGGCCGCGACGAAGCTCAGCATGGGGACAAATGTCTACGAGATGGCCAACGAAGTCCGGTCTTTGCTTGCCTCGATTTCCTTTTCAAACAACCGGGTGATCTTCACCGGAACCTTTGAACAGCTCCAGGAAGTCTTTCACGGAGGCCAAGGCGGCGCGTGCGATCCGCTCGTTCCGGTCATGCGCCGGGTCCCTGAGGTCCAGGAATCTGCGCTCATACGTTTTGCCGTCCGCCGGGCCGCGGTCAAGGCAGGCGGGATCGGTTCGGCCGCAGAACAAGGGCTCTGCCAGGACGTCTCCGATGCCATGAAGGAATTGGCCCCTTCGCAGAGGGAGCGGCTGCTGCCGGCCGTGGCCAATCGAGTGGTGAAAGTGTGGGACTCCGGAAAGAGCGGCTCTCTCCCGTCAACGCAGTCATACGTGAACGGAATCGCGGAGCTCAGTGAAACGCCGGGAGGATTGAGCGCCAAGCCTCGCGTAGAGCGGTCGCCGGACGTGCAGGATCGCTATGTGCAGGCATTGACGGACGAGCAGTTGCTCGCCTACTTCCAGGAACATCTCCTTGCCCAGGATCAGGCGCTCGAACAGTTGATTGACAGGCTGCGGACCGAATCTCTCACCCGGCCGCTCCATCAACCGCTGCGGTATTGCGCTCAAGGCACGCCGGGAACGGGAAAGTCGGAGAGTGCCGTGCTCGTGGCGAGAAGGCTCGGGATTCCCTTCATCAACATCGATGCGGCCAGCATGTCGGACCACCACACGGCTTCGGCCCAGTTGCTGGGCTCCGGACGGGGAATCGTGGGCTCGCACCAGAGCGGCAGGCTCGAGCAAGCCGCGAAACATCATACCGGGGTCCTCATCGAGGTGAGCGACCTGGACCACGCGGTGCCGTCGGTCCGGTCGGCCCTTGCGGATCTCTTCCTCCAGATCCTCGAGACCGGCGAAGCGCAGAGCGCCACCGGCGCCATGTTTTCGTGCGCGGGAATCATACTGGCCTTCACGATGAACCTGCCTTTGGGAATGGATGAAGGCGTCCGAAAGAGCCTGGGATTCAACAGCACCCCTGACAAGGCGGAAGTCAGTCGCCGCGTCGCCTCGGAGATCAAGCAGATGTTGTCCAGCGCCTTCCTCAGCCGGGTCGGCACGCCGATTCTCTTCGATCCGCTCGACGGAGACGCTGTCGCGGGAATCGTCGAGCGGGCCGTTGGGCAGGCAGTGCTCTCGGCAGCGGACCGGCTGCGTTTGGGGGTCACTGACGTCGTTGTGGAGCCGGGTCTTGGCAAGCAGGTGATAGCCGCCATGGAACCCCATCTCGTGTCGTTCGGCGCGAGGGCGATCCTCGAGCATGGGAGATCTTTGGCAGCCAAGGCTCTGGTCGGCATGCAAGGGAAAACCGCTTCATCTCCCGGCCGCACGCTGAGGGTTTCTCTCGGCTCGGACGGCCGGATGATCATAAATCGCGAGTAATACCAATGCGCGGTCAAAGAAGTGGCAATGGGAGGAGCCGGTCCTGGCGGATCTTCGAAGCGAAGTCAGGCTCCGGCGTCCGTAGCGGAGGAGATCTGCCGGGACCGCCGGTGAACCGGAGCCTCAGTGTTACTCGTATGACAGCTCATTGGCATCAACAAGGAGGGATATCATGGGGAGCCAAATCTTTCGTATCTCCCGGCCGCAGGAATATCGTAAGGCAGGACCCACCGATCTCGTTGAGCTCGTGCCCGTGCCGGGCCAGAATCCGTTGTTCATCATGCGCTGGATCGTCGACACGCTGGTGTACGGCATCGTGCACGGTGAGTTCATCCACCTCAGCGGTCCCACGGGCAGCGCGAAGAGCTCGTTGCTCGAGGCGCTCTATCTTGTCCCATCGAATTTCCTGGCCGTCTGCACGGGCCTCAGGTTCAAGACATTGCCCCTTCAGCTCCACCCCATTGAGATGGCCACGTACGAGACTCCTGGAGAGCTCTATGCCAGGCGAGCCCTGAAAGATGGGACCACGTACGACGAGAAGAGCGGACTTGTGGTCGCGCTCGAGCATGCGACCGAGGACTGCGGAAAATCGTACAACCTCATTTGGCTCAGGGAAATGGGCCGCGTGCATTCCCCCAGTGTGCAGGGCGGTCTGCTCAATCTGATGACCAAGGGGGACATCGCCCTTCCCAACGGGCGGAGGCTCAAAGGCGGAGGAATTGCCTGGGTGGCCGACAGCAACTACCAGGCGGAACAGGACTCGACGCACACGCTGGTGACCCTGGATGACGCTCTGAAACGCCGTTTTTCCATCAACCTTACCCTGGATTATCTTTCCGCGAGCCAGGAGATCCAGGTTCTCCAACACTTGATGCAGGAGGGAGCGCTATGATCAGGCATATCGGCGATCTCATCAAAGGCGTAGTGAAGCTGGGCCATGTCATCCGACGTTTCAGGGTTGAAGGAAAGATGCAGTCGGTGCCTCCCCCCACCATCTACGGTTATCAGGCATTTGTTCGCATGGCCCGCGTTCTGCCCCATTTGAGCTTGCTACAGGTAGCCGAAGCGACGCTGTTGGGAAACGCCAGCATGGAAGATCGCAGGATGATTCCGGGGATATTCAGTGAGGCCTTCGGCATGGTGGAAGGCAAGGAAAAGGACGCCTTGAAGGGCGGGAATCTTCTGTAGACTCGATTCCCTGCGAAAATCAGGTTGATGCCGATCCACGGTCAAAGAAGTGACAAGGGGTGAAGCCGGTACTGGCGGGTCTCCGAAGCGAAGTCAGGCTCCGCCGTCCGTAGCGGAGGAGATCCGCCGGGACTGCCAACGAACAGGGCTCTCAGTGTTACTCGTCTGAAAGCGCATTCGAATGAAACGCTCTACGCGGGCGGGAGAAAACCATGGCATTCAGGTACAGGGAAAGCGAATCAGGCTATTACGGCTATTCTTACTCATATCGGAAGCGTCGATGCAAATCGGATTGGGCGGGCCTGACGGTAGGAGACGCGTTTAAGACCAATCTCGACTATTACGTCCGGCTGCCGGCTCAGAGGCTGTTCTACCGCATGATGACGAAGATTCAGCGAGAAGCGGCCGCCCTTGCCGGGGCTTCCGTGCAATCCGGTTTTGAACCGAAGGTGAAACCTCAGCTCGGGCCCTGTTACACAAACTATCCGTCGACCCTCGCGGCGCACGCGGCCCTCGGGCTGAGCAGCTTCCTCGAGTTCGAAGCCCAGAGCGGTGAAGACCTACTCGTCTCGAAAATGGCATCGTATCTGGCCGACCCGGCTGCAGCGGAGGGAGTCCGCGTGAATAGGGAAATTTTCCGATCGCTGGCTCAAGCGGTCGCTCGTGCCGTGCAGACGAGAATCCTGCTGGAAGACCTGGCTCGGCGTGATCCCATGAGCTCCATTGAGATTTACCGACTCTTCGCCTGTTCCCAACAGGATCTCAACTTCAGCTCCGTACCCCGCATCATCCGCGCGGTGGTCCTGTACGGAGACTTGCTTCCTGATTGGAATACCATCGAACTGCACCCGATGACCAAATCGATCCTACATAACCTGACATCGGTCTCGTCGGTGTTCTTCCATGAGCTGACCAAGGCTGGCTCGGACCAGTTCCTGAGTCTGGGCGCAAACTGGGTCCGTCGGTTGTGCCGGGTCCTGGCTAAGTACCTTTCCGATCCGGAAGAAGACTCAAAGACGGTTCAGGAAGAGGGTATCCGCAGAAGCGATCCCAGTGGGGACGAATTCCGGAGGAGGCAATTCAAATTCGGCGACAAGGAAGAAAAGGCCCCGCTATCCGACGACATCGCTCCTTTGAAGAAACCCAGACCGCCTTCACTCCTGGATCCTGCGCCGAGCCCCGCGCCGGACCTGGATCAGATACGAAAACTCTTGAAGGAAGCCCTCGATAGAATGCAGAACGCGGGCGGAACCCTCGGCGAATCGCCTCCCTCACAAGATGAGGAGATTGAGAAAATCGTCAAAGAATTCGTGGAGACCGTCTCGACCGCGGGTGGCCAATCCAGCCAGTGGGAGGATATGCGTTCCGACCTCGTGGAACAGGCGCTCAGAGTGTCGGATTTCGCTGCCGGCCCCATTGAAGGTGACCCGACGCAAGGCCACGAAGTGAAGGTGAAGTACGGGGAGAATCAAGGAGGCGGAGAAGTATTCGAGCGGCCCGAACCCTTGTCCGAAGACCACCCAGCGTATCAGAAGCTGCTCCAACGGGCTCGACCGATTACCGAACAACTGCGCCGAACCCTCTATCCAAACATAGAGCCGGTGACGGTGGTGCACCGGTTTTGCGCCAGTGGTTCCCTCGACCCGGCAAAATTGCCGGTTGCGGCGGTCCAGTCCGCCATCTGGAAGCGCCATCGCGTTCAGCGGCGGCTCGACAAGAGAGGACGGCCGCTGCTGGTGATCGCTTGCGACGGCTCAGGGTCATTAAACAGTCGCCAGATGGACATCCTGAAGATTCTCTGTGCCGCGTGGCTCAACGCCACATCCCGGACCGGTATCGAGGTACTGGCCGCGCTGTACCATAGCGGGACCATACGTCAGGGGGTTACGGGTCCACTGATCCGCTGGGTCTACCATCCGGAGAAAACCCCGGCCACCAGCAAGGCTGACGCCGCCAGGGCCTTGATTTCCCTCCCCGACGACGGAACGGGCGTCCAGTCAGATGCCCTCTCCCTGACGTTCATCATGGATGAAGCGAAGAGACTGGCCAGAGGCAAGGCTATCTATGCCACCGTGATTTCCGATTGCGAATGGAACCGGAGCTTCGACATGGGCAAGACCGGCAAGGAAGAAGTATTCTGCTTTTTTCACGATATCCGCAAGGAGCTCAAAGAGAAGCTGCACACCACGCTGGTAGCCCTCGGGGTGTCGGGGGAAAACGAATTGGAACATGTCGTCGACAAGGTAATTCACGTGCCGGACGCACAGTTGGCGGATTGCGAGGCAGTGGCATCCCAAATAGGACAGTATGTTGCGTCCTGCATCCGGGAGCGGGAAAAGCTGATCAAAGACGCCCGCGCCTGATAGCGGGCATGGGAGTTTATGACAAGAGGCATCGGGGAGGTAATCGTTCACCGCGGAGAGCGCAGAGGACGCAGAGAATGCAGAAAAAATCCAGTTTCTTCCGATTGGTTACGTGATGAAGTCCCCTGCAACATCCTGGATTCAGGGTTGGACGCGATGCAATTCCCCTTCTCTGGGGCGAGGATCGCACCTCGCCGAGATTTCAAGAATTCTTACCTCTGCGCTCTCCGCGTTCTCTGCGGTGAGCTCTTCTTTCCCGCTGAACGGTTACCGAAAAGGAGTTATCCATGCCGCGCAGAATTTCCACCACGGATACAACATATGCAGAATCGACGTTCGAGGATTCGGCCCCTGAATATTTCACGCCATCACACCATCACTATTCCCGAGACGTCGACATCGTGCACGCCCTTCAACCACTTGTCCAGCAGTTGCGGGCGTACGATTCGCTCAGGCAAAGACTGGAACTGCACGGCGGAGACATCGCGGATCTGAAATGCATTTCCCACGTGCTCAAGCAGAGTTGTCTCATCCAGGGGAGATACCAAAATCATGCGGTCTCCCTGTCGGATCAACATGCAGTTCGTCGCGCGATCCACGATATCGGAGCCTACAATCTCCGGCTGGAAGTGAGGCAAGGCGAAAACAAGATGCCGCTCTACTATATCTGCCGCATCAGGGGCGATTACTGGTCCGAATACCGGCTCATCGTCGAGGACCTGTACCGCTCGCCCGGCTATCCTTTGATTGACAGGCGTTTCGTCAGGATTATGCGTGGCGGGCACGAGGTCAATTATCTCAGGCTCTCTCAATTCAGAGGGGGAAGCGGGGAACTGTTGGCGGAGAGATTGGGGAAAAGAGAGGACCCGCCGACTCCGGCAGAGGTGGACGGATTATTGTACCGAGTGGGGAGGTATGTCCTGCAATCCGCGTGGCATGAGGATCAGCGCCTCGCCACAATGACGGCTTACCATTTTCGCCTGCCCCAGTTCAGGAACGCCATCGAGCTCTTGTATCTCTGCCTCACCGGAGACATCTGCGAACTTCGCAGTGCCGCAGATCCCGCGTTGACAAAATTTTTCCGTCAGGTGTACCCGCAGTCGGGCATTTCAGGATTCATCGAGGCCGTCGGCGCTCTTGACGGCGCCCGGTTGAATTCCCTCCCGGAACAAGCTCTCGGTCTCTACTACCATTTATGTAATGCATTTTCATGCTTTCTCGAAGTTCGAGTCAACTGGGGATACCGGCGATTGAGTGTCCCGCTGTACAAGATACTCTATGCCAACTATTCGCGAGTTGCCCTTATCGCGGCGTCCCTGATCGGGGAGGAATCGATCAAAGGGGCGGCCAAAGTGTTGGAGTGTGAAGCCCGCACCATCATCGCGGAGATCGTGGGAGAGACGACTCCGCGCTCGGGCTCGGTGCTTCCACCACCGCCTGCATTGTGAGCGGAGAAGAGAACGCGCTAAGTTCACGATTTCGTAAATACGGTAACGAATCAAGAGTCCCCACCCCGACCCTCCCCGTCAACGGGGAGGGAGCCCATCCCTCCGTTGACGGGAGGACCAGAGGGGGGGCCCCGGGTCGAAATCCGTGACCGTATTTAGGAAACGGACCACTTAGCATGAATGCAGCCGATACCAAATCCCGCGTTCCGGCCGGGATCACCGCAGAGGTGCAGAGAAAACTGTCGCTCTGAATCTTTGCCTTCTCCGTCTGCATCTGCGGCCATCTGCGAAATCTGCGGATTATTCCTGGGAAATCCTCGCTTCAATTCTCTGCGACCTCCGCGTCCCTGCGGTGAACCGTTTCCTCGAAAAGGCCCTACAATTTTCAACGCCGGGCGCCATAGTTCACCGGTCTTAAGGCGGTTCTGCGCTCGGTGAGAATGGAGGGGGCGACTCGTTTCCCCCTCCGTTCCTCCCCCCATCGTATTTCCGGACTGTTGTGGCTGTCCCGGTGGACGGTTACCTACTGCTTCACCCGTTTCCACGAGTTCCGGATGTGACCCGTCCCCTCTTTCGTGACGAACTCCTTGAGGGTCGAGGCCGCGGCCGGATCGAACGCGATCTTGTACTGGTCTCCCCCCTCAAACTCATAGATCGCGACTATCGTCTTGCCCGCGCTGGGACCGTTCCGACGGATGAAGTGCATTTCCCGCGGGCTCTTCGTCGCATCGATCTTCACGATGTCCGCGACGATGTCTTCCCCGGTCTGATTGGGAACGACGACGACCATTTTCTTGTCTTCAATGGTTATTTTGCTTCGACTCACGTGCTCGTCCGCGACCTTCTTGCCGTCCTTCTCCCCAGATACCATCACCCATGTACCCTGGAACTTCTGCAGGTCTTTCTTGACCTCCTCCTCTCCGACGCCCGCGGCAAACGCATTCGAAATTGACCACACAAGGAACAACGCGGCGGCAATAAACACAATTCTCTGGCGCATCATTTTCCCCTCCGTAGGAGATGGGATCGAGAGCGGGTAAGGTCTCGATCCGGACATTGAAAAACGATATCAAGATCATCCCCTCAATTTTCCGGCATAGCGTTCTGCAAGTCAAGCGTGGCGCAGGCTCGATGCAACCGGACAGGCCGCCTGGCATACGCCGGCAGCCGGCTCTCGCGGCAGGCTGAACGGATCGGTTTTCCAGGCAAATCCGTTGTCGTCCAGAAGAGACCTTACTTTGCGGTACACCGCCGATACGATGCGAGGACATCGCTCCAGCATGTTTCGCGGGTCCTCTCCTATGATGTCACGGCAATGAACGCCTCCGTACCGTTTTTCCTGTTCCATCGAGAACCAATCCAGGAGGTCCGAAATCATGATGCGCAGCCTGGGGTCCTCTTCATCCTCCGCGGAACCGCGGCCGGAATAGAGCCCGAGGAGGCACGCGCCGCCGGTGACGGCCCCGCAAAGGTCCCCGGACGAGCCGACCCCGCCGGACAGGCCTGACACTGCCCTGATGAGATCGGGATTGACCTTGCCTTGGCCTTCGAGGCCCATAAGGAGCAGTATTTCCGCGCAGTGGAATCCTTGCTGAGCCAATTCCATCATCCGACTCAAATCCTCTGACAATGCACTGGCTGGAAACATGACCGATCGTCCTCCTCTTCGTGTAGTGATGATACAAACGTGCAGGAGAGGTCCGGGAAGGGACTTTATGCTAGAAGCCTGTCGCAAAACCCCTGGGTTGGGAGGTTGCGTGCCACGGATACCCTCACCCTGCGTCCCTCTCCCCATGGGAGAGGGAATTGTCCGGCAGCTCAAAATGGCTCCCTCTCCCTCCGGGAGAGGGACGGGATGAGGGCGACAAAACAGAGCCGCAGCACTCTCGTGCCACGATTTTGAGTCTGTCTCGAGTTGTGCGACAGGCCCTACAAGTCCTTCCCCGCTGCATTTTCCGCATCCTCGGGAGCCTCAGAGCCGGCCTCACGGCTCGGGTCGCCGCTCGCCAATAGATCCCCCAGGGCCTTCAAGGCCTCGGCATCGACCCAACACTCAATGTTCTTGCCACGCCTTTCAGCCCGGATGAGCCCGCAGCGCCGCAGCTCCTTGATGTGGTGAGAGAGCGTGGAAGCCACGATGTCGAGATCTTCGCCGAGTTGCCCCACAAAACGCCGCGCTTCCGGCGACGCGACCCACCTCGTGCCGGGGCTACAGCAGGAGACGAGGCGGAGCAGGATGGCCAGCCGGTGAGGATTCCCCAGGGCTTTGAACATTTCTGAGAAGCGTTCGAGGTCTATTGTTTCATATTTCGACATGTGTCGAATATTAGCAGAGACCCAATTTCCTGTCAAGAGAAAAATCACCCCTCACTCGAATGCCCGCGGATCGGCAGACTATTCTTCTCCGTGATGATCGCCGGCACAGCAGAATGCGCATCCGACAGTAATTTTCTTGCCATAAAGCCCCACGTTTGATAGAGTTGACCCCGATTCCAATCACAGGACATCGAGGGTCGCACGTGAAGATCAAAACGATCCTTTTTCTTTTCGCAGTGGTATTGGGGCTGGCTCTCTTCGCAGGGGCCGGCTATGGGGAGATGAGCGGTCAAGGGAAAGGCAAGAAGCCGCCTTTGGATCCGACCCTCACGGCCTTCAAGGAACAGGGAGTCTGGTACTTCCTCTGCGAGGCGCCGACCTATTGTCAACGCATCCCACCCCATTACCTCATATACGGGCCGCCTCCGCCGTGTGGTCCGACGCCTCCGCCCCAGCAGTGCGGTCCGGTCAAGTGCAAGTAACGCCCGGAGGCCGAAGGTTCGCTGGAGAGTCTGAACGATGAAGATCAGGATCTTGATTTGGCTGATCGTGTTGGTGTTGGCAGTTCCGAGTGCTTCTCAGGCGTCAGGGCTCTTGCGTTACCTTTTTGACGGGATCGCGAACCAGTTGGGACTCGATCGCGGCCCCATTCCGAAGACTCTTCCCCGGCAACCTCCCCTCGATCCGGGTCTCAATGGAAAACCGCTGCTGAACGGCCCTCCCCCGCCAACGAACATTTACATCCAGGCGGAAGGCTTTTAGAGGGCGGAAGGTATTGAATCGGATCGCCGCTGCACTCCCGCCGCCGAGACGCGTCTTCTTCTCTTGCCGAACGTTCAAAGGGAATGCCCGATTACTCTTCTTATCTCGCAAGCATCGACGCGCACCATGAAGCTATGAGCCAACGGCTCGCCGCGTGGGCATCAGTCAATTCGGGCAGCTACAACCTGACCGGGTTGGAGACCATGCTCTCGCTCGTTTCAGAGACTTTCCTCGGGCTCGGCGCAAAGATCAAGGCCGTCGAGCTTCAGCCTCAGACGATCGTGGACCGGTCCGGCGTGACCGAGGAGAAACCGCTCGGGAGACTTCTGCACGCGAGGAAGCGTCCGACCGTGGGGTGTCGGGTCCTTCTCTGTTGTCACATGGACACCGTGTACGGGCCTGACCATCCGTTTCAGGAGCCTGAGTTGGTTGATGCCGGTACGCTTCGAGGGCCGGGAGTCACGGACGCCAAGGGGGGGATTGTCGTCATGATGGAGGCCCTCAAGGCCCTTGAAACCTCGCCGTGGGCCAACTACATCGGCTGGGAAGCCATCATCAATCCGGATGAGGAGATCGGTTCGCCAGGCTCTGTGCCGCTCCTGCTGGACGCCGCGCAAGGCAATGACATCGGCCTCGTCTTTGAGCCGTCCTTTCCGGACGGCGCCCTCGTGGCCGCGCGCAAGGGGTCGGGGACCTTTGCCGCTGTCGTGACGGGTCGCGCCGCTCACGCAGGCCGGGAGCCGCACCTCGGCCGAAACGCCGTGCAGGCGCTCGCGCGATTCGTAATCGAACTGACCGACTTTCAGGGATTAGGCGAGGGGGTAACCATCAACGTCGGTTACATCGAGGGAGGAGGGCCCGTGAACGTGGTTCCCGACCGGGCGCTCTGTCGATTCAATGTGCGCGTGAGCGAATTCGAGTCCCAGCGTCTCGTGGAAGCGCACGTGCGGGAAGTCTCCGAGCAGATCAACAGAATGGACGGCATCTCGCTCGAGATCCACGGTGGGTTCGGGAGACCGCCCAAACCGCCGGACGCGGCAACGCAAGAGCTTCTCTCGCATGTTTTCCAGTGCGGCAGAGATCTGGGGATCTCACTTGAAGCGCGACCCAGCGGTGGGGCGTGTGACGGCAACAATCTCGTGGCCGTCGGTCTACCTACCGTGGATAGCCTCGGCGTAACCGGCGGGGAGATCCACAGCGACCGGGAGTACGTTTCCCTCGGGAGCCTCACGGAACGGGCCAAGCTCTCGGCCCTCTTGCTCATGAAGCTCGCTTCGAGGGAAATAGTCCTCACACCTCGCCACCGCAGCGCGAGGTAGAGTGCTCTGTGTGGAAGATCGCCGCATTTTTGGCGGGAAACAATTCACTGCAGGGCACGCGGAGGTCACGGAGAAAGCTGTCGCTCTGAATCTTTGCCGTCTCCGTCTGCATCTGCGGCCATCTGCGAAATCTGCGGATCATTCCGGGGAAATCCTCGCATCAATTCTCTGCGTTCTCTGCGGTGAGTCCTTCCTTTCCGTGGCTCCGTTACGACTTCGCATTGACCGCTGATGGCAGATGCTCGGTATCGTAGAACTTCGTCTCTCCTTCTTTGTGATCCACGATATAGAGCAACCTGGCTTTCTCTTTCAGCTCATTCTCGAGCTCGGGCAGTGTCGCCCGGTCAATGTTGAAGGCCCTGACGTACACGTGCCGGTAGCCCTGGGCCGCGGTCTCGTACGTGCTGACGATACTGACGAGGCGCTCGCCGTATTTCCGGATGATGTCGGTCACCTCTTTGATCGAGCCAGGCCGGTCCTCCAGTTCGAACCCGAAGAGGATTCCGCGCTGACTGAAGCCGGTGACCGAGATGAGAGCGGAGAACAGGTCTTCTTTCGTGATGACTCCCCGGATCGCGCCATTAGCGTCTACGACCGGGACACCGGAAATCTTGTTGTGGAGAAGTATTTCCGCAGTCTCCTCCACAGTGAGATCCGGAGTCACGGTGATGGGGTTCTTTGTCATGACGGACCCCACTTCAAGTCGGGAGACGTGATACATGATATTCTGGAAATCCAGAAGGCAGGCGTCCGAGGGTGAAACGCGCTTGAGATCCCGATCGGTGACGATACCGACCAGCTTGCCGTCTTCAATGACCGGAAGCAGGCTGATGTGGTTGTCGAGGAGCAGATTGATGGCGGTCTGAATCGTTTCTTTTGCATCTATGGTGATCACAGGGGTGCTCATCCATTCTCTTACCAACATGATATTCCCTCCCTGACGGGGTCGGATTGGGTCGATACCGGTGAGGAAAGCAACCGGCAGGCAATTCGTCTAGCCACGCGAGCTCGCTGCGCTCACCATACCAGAAGCACATTAAGAGTCCAAACGCATTTTAGGACTAGGCGCCGAAGGTCTCGGAAGGCTTCTGTTGCGCATGATACAGTGTCACGCGTTGAGAATTGCGGAAATGCTCAGCGACCGATGTCCCCCTGTTTGTGCGGCGCGGAGACGCAGGAACTGTCTCAAAATCCCTGAACCGGCCGACGCCGTGACACGATTGTCGTAGGGGCGATCCTCGTGATCGCCCCTCGCCTCGTGATCGCACGATTTCCTCTGATTTCCCCCTTTTCTCTTCGACCGAAGAAGGGCGAATACAAGATTCGCCCCTACTCAAAATGGCATCAACTTTCCCGCGAATTTCAAGGCCCCTTACTATAGCAGGTGAAAACAGGGATTCACCGCAGACGGCGCGGAGACTGCTGAGATTTCAAACAACGATTTCCTCTGCGACCTCTGTGTTCTGTGCGGTGAACGGCTTCCTATGAACGATTCCCCAACAATAGAGCAGACGTGCGGACTCAGGGCCGAAGCTGATCGGTGAGCGTGCTCAAAATGGCGCTACCGTATTGAGGAGACTGAGGACTCAGGGTTCTCAATTGGCGTTCTCAAATTCCAGGCGCACATCCGGAGAATCGCTCAGGCCGCGGACACGGAACGTGGTGGTGAGAATCTTGCCGTCTTTGGTAATCAAGTTTCCGAAAAGGCCGGAGAAAATGGTATCAAACCCCACGAGGGGCGATACGTCGACCCTGAAGTCAACCCGCCCCTGGTCACTGAAATACATTCCCCCAGCGCTGATCCGCGCCGCGTCCGATTCGAGCCGAAGACGCCTCACTTTCCACTTGAAGTCAAAAACGTCCATATCCCACGTGATCCTCTGGAACGGAAGCCCCTGGCCGGTGATGTCCGGAAGACGGCCCCTCAACAATGAACCGAGGTTGATCAGCGAAAACACCTTTGTAAGTATGTCGAAGCGATAGATCGTCCCGTCGTGAACTCGGACCTCCATGGACCCTGCCTTCGAGATCCCGTTGTTGGCTCTGCTCGAAGTGAGCTTCCAGTCCATCCTGCCTGCGGCGCTCACGTCGCCGTCGACGCGCATCCGTTCCGGATCGGCCAGCAAGAGTTGGTCCATCTTCATCTGATCGCCTTGGAAATCCACATGAAGAACCGTGTGGGTGCTGGGCCGGATGTCGAACAGCCCAGTGCCACCTACGATCCCCTCGGAGAACCGCATTTGCCAGTGAGGGACCTTTACCAGTCCCTTGTTGTCTTCAAAGCTGACTCGCAGGTCAGAGAAGGCTCTAAGGGCCGTTTTCCCTTTGGCAATCTTGAGAACGGTCGTGCCACGACTCCGGGCGAGGAATCGTATCACCGCGTTCGAGCGTATCCATTCGCCCCAGGTCGTCGGACTGACGTACCCGGGAGGGGAGGTAAAATCCGTTGTGTCCAGAAACGACGACTCCAACGTGGCTTCAATCTTCGGGTTTCCGAATTCGGTGATGGAAAGCGACCCTGACACCTGCGAGCTCCCCGTTCGCGAGCGTTCCAGGGTTACAAGCACCGAATTGGGGCGCCACCTCACTTTTCCGGTCATGCCTTCGGTGCGCTTGTGGAAACCGGGCAACCGCAGTGAGACGTGATTCACCGAAATATTCGCTTCCACGGTCGGGGAATGGGTCGGGTCCCACCGGATGACTGCGTCTCCTTCGAACCTCCCTCCGGGTTGAAGCTCAAGAACGGGGTCCGTGAAGGGAATGAGAATGTTGGTGGGAATGCCCTTGGGAGGAAAATTGAGTGCCACAACGCGCCTGCCGTCCTGATCGAACCGAGCTTTCACGTGAATTCGGCTGCCGTCGACCAGCAGGTAGGCTTCTTCCAGCACGATTCGCTCACTGTCCCGAGTCCCTGCGACTTCCAGGGTGAAAGGAGCTCCCGGAGTCTTGCGCAGGTACGGTCCTATTTTCAAGCCGTTGTTTTTCAAGTCCGCGGTCGCGGAGAACGCGATCGCAGACCCCTTACCCTTCAATCTCACGTTTACCGGAACCGTGCCCACCACGAGGGATTCCGAAGGGGAGAGGTCCATTCTCTTGAGATCGGCCGGGCTGGCTTTGACTTGGATGGACACGTCCATGTTGTCCGGAAAGACTTCTCCCTTAACTTCGAGCGGGCTGTCTCCCAACGCGCCCTTCACATCGGCAAACCTCAGCCCCGCCCCGCGGAACCTGAGAGCGCCGTTTACGTTCTTCAACGGCAGGGGAACGTTCTCGATGCGACACTGATAATCCTTGAGAAGCACGCGGCCCTTCATCTCAGGCCGCGCCAGATCACCTTTAAAATCGAGGGTTATGGAAATTCCCCCCACCGGATCGACAATGCTCCTGGTCCACGAACCCAGATAGGCAGCCACCACGCGGTTTTCGAGAATTGGCTTGAGGTCTTCGGCCCGAGCGGTCATGGAAACAAAGAGGTCTATCCGGGGTGCAGTCGTCAGTCCGGTAATCCAGCCGTTGAGCACGATCGGTGAGCTCCCCAGGGTCAGGCTGATGCCTTTGAAGAGCACCTCCTCCGAACTGATTCTGATCTGGCCCGTGGCATCGGTGACGGGGAGGCCGAAACCGGGAATGAACCCGGAGACACGGTCGAGGATCGCATCGAGGAGAATCCTGCCCTGAAACGGGATCATGCTCTGAAGATCGGAGAGCTTTCCGCTCCAGGAACCTCCGGTTATCTGGACGTGGCCCCGGAGACCCGCTTGCCGAAGCTTTTCACGATCTTCCTTCCGTAAGAGCTTCAGGGGAATGAACGGGAATACCTTTCCCAAATCGAGGTCCGCACGGCCAAGGGTGATCGAGACAGTCGGATCGGGTTGGGAGAGCCCGTCGATCTTTGTTTCCAGCGCGAATCGAATTCCCGGCAGATCGACCTCGCTCAATTCGACGGCAATGGTGTCCCTTTCCCGCTGTACGGAGAACCGAACCGAGCCCCGGTCCAGCGCCACCTTTCCCATGAAGACGCTTTCGGGAAGCAGGACGAACCGATTGACCGCGAGCTCGCCGGCCATCTTGAACGCGCGAGAGCTCCCCGTGACCTGGGCCTCGATGTCGACAGTCCCTTCGGCAAAGGGAAACCGGTGATTGAAATGAGCGGCCAGAGCCTTGAGCAGATCGACAGGACAGCCGGCCACGCGAATGCGAGCATCGCCTTGGAAGTCCCTCGCGGACGCCGTTGACGTGACGTGTCCGGAAACGGAGATCGTTCCCGGTTTCGCGCCTCCCGGCATCGCCGCGCTTATGACGAGCGACTCGATCCCCGCTTTCGTCAGATCATGTCCCGAAACGTTCACATTCTGAAGAAGAACCTGTCCCGGTCTCGTCGGCGAATCGGGCTCCGAATCGACCAGGCTGCCGTCGGTCACCCGCAGGTCCCGCACGACAGGGGCGAGAACCTGTCGGAGGGGGCCGCGGGTCGGAGACGGCTTCCCCGACTTCTCCGATCCTACCGGTCGGGTCAGAGCGCATACCGGCTGCGCCACCGCTATTCGGTTCATCATCAGCACGCCGCTGAAACAATGCTTCAGACTCACTTCTATCTCGAGACTGGGAATGTGAAGAACAAGCGGCTCTTCAGGCGATTCACGCACCTGGACGTCGGTCAGGGCGAAGACGCCGGTGTCCCACGAGACCCATGCGAGGTGGGCCGACGAAACGGAGATCTTCACACCGAGATCTCGTTCCAAACGAGGAACAAGCAACCGCGCCGCTTGATTGCCGTCGATCCCGATCCGGATGACCAATACGATCGCCGCGCACACCAGGATCAGGGCTGCCAGGATGACCAGCAGCGCTCGCAGTAGTGCCTTGAAACGTGATCGTCTCGGAGGTGGGGGCTTTTGCTGATTCTCGTCCATCAAGGCTTCACGAAACTCCGGACCGCCCGGCGGCCGCGAGAATTCCTATGAAAATGGACCGGGGAGGGACTTTTTGCAAAAAGTCCCTCCCCTGACCCCTCTTCAAAGACAGTCATGGCAGATAGCCACAACGAAGGATGAAAGGGCTCTGCGGGCACCCTGATTCCCGATTTCACCGAGGCGGCTCCCATCTGTGGCCGCTCGGTGTTTGCCAACCCGGACATGGGCGAAAGGGTAGCGTTTTCATGCTCCGTAGTTCCTGGTACCGGACATGAAGGCTTTTGGCACGGAGTTGTGAAAGGGGGTCCCTTTTTCTAAAACGTTCCCTTCCGCAATCTCCCATTCAGAGGAAGTCCGTCTCGTCACGCACGAGTCTGCCTCTTGAGCCGAGAAATCTTCTTTCTGAGGATGTCCAAACGATTGCGAGAAGCTCCCTGGGCCCGCTCTTCCTCTCGCTGTTTTTTCATGTCTGCAACCTTGGCTTTGATCTCCCTCACGCTTCCGCCTTTCTTCTTGCTTTCCGGTTCGCTGATTCCCTTGGCCACCCGGAGTGCGGCTATGATTTCTTCCTTGTTCATGCCGTGAACGCCCTGGATGTTCGGGATGGTGAGAGCCTCTTCGCGCAGTTCCTTCATCGTCCACTTGTCCAGAGGCTTATCCTTTTTTTCTTTCTGTTCCTTCTTTCCGGCCATTTCTTCTCCCCGGAGAATGTTTTTACCATACGATGACGTGGGATTATGAACAAAAAACCGTTCCGTTTCAACCCCTTTGTACGGGACACGGCGAGATGGGTTGCGTTGGGGCGCATCGGGGGGATATACTCGTGGCAAACGGAATCACTCTCGATAGTCTGCGACGGGCCTGAAGCATGAAAAACCCTGAAGACTCCAATGAAGCCATTCGAATCATTGAACGGTTCGAGAGCCTTCCCATCGAGCGGAGAGTTGCGATCTTTCGAGATCTCTCACCTCAGGCCAGAGAGGAGCTCGTCAGCGTTCTCACGCGGCCTGGTGAGATTATCCGGCGGGTCTCGCCGGAGGAGATGTATTTCACCATCAAGCAGGTGGGAGAAGAGAACGCGACGAGCCTAATTACCATGACCACCTCAAAACAATTGCTCTACATGCTGGACATAGACCTGTGGAAGCACGACACGCTTAACGTGCCTGTGACGGCCAGGTGGCTGGAGATCATTTCCACAATCGGCGAGCCGAAGATTCTCCAATTCGTTCAGACGGTGGACGGCGAACTGCTCCTGAGCGCGATGAGCCGGCTCGTCAGAGTGGTCATCCGGGACCCGGAAATCGGGCTGGTGGAACAGGAGGACCTCTTCACGATGTTCACCCTCGATGACACCTACTACCTCGAATTCCGGTCCACGCAGTACGAGGAACCGGTCAAACGGTTTCTGGACGCCATTTTCCGCTGGAATCCCCACTACTATTTCGGCCTTATGCAGGAGCTTGCGGGGGGCCTTGCCCAGGAACAGGAGGAATTCGCCCTCAAGTGGCGTCAAGCCCGTCTGTACGACATGGGATTTCCCGAATTCGACGAGGCCATAGAGATCTACCAGTATCTGCGGAGGTCGGCGGTTTGCGACCCTGATGCCGAGCCGACGGATCCGGAGGCCGACACCGCACACGAGTCGCTTCCGATCCTTGGTTACCCGCTCAAGCTCGTGAACGAGGACACCCCCTTCAGAAACAGCCTCAACGGAATCGCCGATCCGGCGCAGAGGGACCGCGTCGCCAGAGAGCTCGCCCATCTGGCCAACAAGGTCATGATCGCCGACGGCCGGGACCCCGGTTCCGTCGAGTCGCTCGTGGGGAGCCTTGAGAAGGTGAGCGGCTACATCAACATCGCGCTGGAAGAAATGTGCGGAGACGACGTTGCTCAAGCGATGGGATTGATTCGTTCCAATCACTTGGAGATCCTGTTCCGCCGCGCGTTCAGTCTCATTCTCGATCTGCGGAAGGAAGGCCAGAAACTCTTGAGAGAGTATGAAGGTGTGGTGGAAAACCTCGGCCATCCCCTTGCGGGGTTAATGAGCGGATTGCTGCACAAGCGCCCGTACTTTGCAGGTCATGTGCTGGGTGACCCGAAGCCGAGGGAATTCAGGTCCTTTCACGATTTGGCCACGATCAGGAGCATGATGGACAGGACCGCGGTCGAGGAGAAGTGGGAGGATATCTAGTTTAGTCTCCCAATGAGTTTTACGGCGCGACCCGCCGATCGCCCCGTGCCTTTGCACCCACGTTCGGGGCGGCAAAGACCGAGCGGCGACCGGAGGGAGCCGCCAATATATTTGGAGTTTTTGAAGAGGGGTCCGGAGGGGGACTTTTTGCAAAAAGTCCCTCCCCGGCGCATTTTCATAGAATCTCTTCCTCGCTGCCGCGCGCCCTTCATTATTGACAACATAGTCCCCGCGATCTATCATTCCTTTTCCTTTTGTTGCCTCTTCGTGCTCTGAAGACTTCTTCCAAACGAAATCACGAGGCTGCCATGAACTACAAGATCGGCATTGACGTCGGAGGGACCTTCACGGATTTTCTCGTGACCCGTTCCGACGGCCAGTCGCGCACGTACAAGGTTCTTTCCACTCCCAGGGACCCTTCGGAGGCAACCATGCAGGGAATTGCCGAGATGGCCCGGGATGAGGGCTTTTCCTTGAAAGATTTCCTGGCACGGGTGGATGTCATCGTGCACGGCACCACGGTGACGACCAATGCCGTGCTGACGTACCGAGGCGCCAAAACCGGCCTGCTCACCACCTGCGGGGTCAGGGACGCCCTGGAAATGAGGCGGGGAATCCGCGAGGAGCAATACAACAATCGGTATACCAACGTCGCGCCGCTCGTCCCACGATACCGCCGGCTGCCGGTTACGGGGCGACTCGACTACGCAGGCGCTGAATTGATCCCTCTCGAGGAAGGCGAAGTCGCCGCGGGCATCGAATGCTTCCAGAAGGACGGAGTCGAAGCGGTCGCGATCTGCTTCATGAACTCCTTTGCGAACCGGGATCACGAGGACCGGGCAGCTCGCATGGTGCGCGAAGCCATGCCCGACGCGTATGTGTCCGTCTCCACGGAGGCGATTCCGTCCATACGGTTCTATGATCGCGTGTCCACGACGGTACTCAATGCCTATGTCGGTCCCATACTGAAACGATATCTCGATAACCTGCTCAGGAAGCTCGATGAGGCCGGTTTTCCCCATGTCCTGTTGATCATGCAGTCCAACGGCGGTGTGGTCTCGCCCGGAATCGCCATGGACAACGCGGCCACGACGCTGCTTTCCGGTCCGGCCGGCGGGCCCGTGGCAGGCATCGTCTACTCCGGCATCCAGCAATACACCGATTGCATCACGATGGACATGGGAGGCACGTCATTCGACTGCGCCCTGATCAAAGACGCCCACCCATTCACAACCACTGTGGGCGAAATCAACCGGCTGAGGCTGGCACTCCCCATGCTCAACGTGGTGACCATCGGCGCGGGTGGCGGCTCCATCGGTTGGATCGACGAAGGCGGCCTCCTCAGGATGGGGCCTCAGAGCGCTTCGTCAGACCCCGGTCCCGCATGTTACGGATTGGGCGGAGAGGAGCCCACCTGTACCGACGCGGACTTGATCCTCGGTTACCTGGACCCGGACTTCTTCGCAGGCGGACGCATGAAGCTCCACCAGGATCACGCGGAGAAGGCAATCCGGGAGAAGATTGCCAGACCCATGGGATACGACCTCTACGAGGCCGCTGCGGGGATGTACCGCGTCATAAACGTGAATATGGCGGCCGCGGTCCGTGAGGTGGCCGTCAAGCACGGACAGGACCCGAGAGATTTCCCGCTCGTGGTGGCCGGCGGCGCGGGCCCCAACCACGCGTGCATGATCGCCCTTGAATTGGAGAACCCCGTCCTGATCGTGCCGAGGGAATCTTCCATCTTCTGTGCTGCGGGAATGCTTATGTCCGATCTCAAACACAATTTCGTCAGGACATACGCCGTGCTCCTCCATCAGGCCGACCCCCAGGTGTTCGGACGCCTTTTCGACGACATGAAAAAGGAAGGCAAACAGCTCCTCGTCACCGAGGGAATCAACGAATCGGACATCGAGTATCACTATTCTCTCGATCTGCGATACGTCAAGCAGTACCACGAAGTGGAGGTGGAGATCACCGCGCAGGAAGTTGACCGATTCGACATCGAAGCCATGGCGAGGCGATTCCATCCCGCGCACAATGCCCTGTACGGCTATTCCCTCGAGGATCAGGGAACTCCGCTGGAGCTCATCAATATGAGGCTTGTTTGCGTCGGAAAGACCGAAAAGCCCAAATTCCAGGAAGAAGAGCTCGCAGGCGAAGATCCTTCGCGGGCGTACAAGAGAGATCGCAGCGTTTACCTACCGCTCCAGAGGGTCTTCCGGGATGTGCCGGTTTTCGACGGCCTCGCGCTGCAATTCGGCAACCGCATCGAAGGGCCTGCCATCATCGAACAGGTCAACACCACGACGTTCGTCGCCCCGGAGTTCAATGTTCTCACCGATCGGTACGGCAGCTTTACCATGTATCTCAAGGACCGGGAGGAAGACGTGAAAAGGAGGATCGTCTCATGAGCCGCGACATCGACAAGGTTCTCGTCTCCATCCTGCAGCGCCGCTTGAAATCCATTACCGAAGAAATGAGCATCGCGCTCCAGATGACGACCCGGTCGCCCATCCTCTGCGAAGCCAAAGACTTTGTGACCGGCCTGTACGATGCTGACGGGAAGATGCTCGAGCAGACGGAGAATCTGCCCATCCTTTCGTTTTCGCTCGGGCCCGTATGCGAATACATCGTGAATTACTTCGGAGACGAGATCTATCCCGGCGATGTGATCTTCCACAACGACGTCTTCTCCATGGGGAACCAGAACAATGACGTGGCCGCGTACAAGCCCATATTCTGGGATGGCATTCTCGTGGGTTGGGCCGCGTGCAAAGGTCACCAGGCCGACATCGGCGGCGCGGTTCAAGGAGGGTACAATCCCAACGCCACCGAAGTGTGGCAAGAGGCCCTGCGCATCCCTCCCGTGAAGGTCTACGAACGGGGTAAGCTGAGAAAAGACGTGTGGGACTTGATTTTCGCCAATATCAGGCTCGACATCGTGCCCGAGGACATGCGCGCGGAGATCGGTTCCTGCGTGGTCGGCGAACGGGGCCTGCTGAAGATCATCGAACGATACGGCCTCGACACGTTCAAGGTCCACAAACGGTACCTCTTCGATTCCACGGAACAGATGATGCGAGCGGAAATTCGCTCCATCCCCAACGGGGTCTATCACGGCGAATCGACCTGCTATTTCGACGGCAAGACCCCCGGATCCCAGTATGAGATCAGGGTGACCATCACGGTCGAGGACGAGGAGATTTTCTTTGATTACACGGGAACCGACGCTCAGACTACCGGCTTTGTCAATGGCACGTACACGTCGAGCGCCTCTGCCACGATCCTCACGTTTCTCCAGATGGTCAACCCGGATATTCCCCACAACGACGGCATGGTTCGGCCCATCAAGATCGTGATCCCCCAGGGAACGATTCTCAATGCCGCCTACCCCGCGGCCACCACGTACGGAAACCATCTGTGCCCCAACAATGCGGACGCCATCATGAGGGCGCTCGGACCCGCAATGCCTGACAGGGTGACCGCGGAGTGGAACGAGCTGCTCTGCTCGCTGACCACCGGTACCGATCCCCGCAAAGGAACGGCGTACGTGGACATCGGTTTCATGGGTCTCAAGGGTGGCTCGGGCGCCATCGACGGCGTGGACGGATACGACCACATCGGCATGATTGACGCTTCGGGCGGTGTCCTTGACCAGGACTACGAGATGTTTGAACAGCAGACCCCGCACTTGCTCGTCAGGCACGAGCTCTGGCCCGATTCGGCAGGACCGGGACGATGGCGCGGGGGCTTGGGGGTCGAGACCGAATTCATCATCGGTTCGGACAAGACGAAGGTCGTAACCTTTGGTGACGGCGATATCGAG
>Ga0172371_10001434_pt1 | contig 37841 bp, 35 predicted proteins | sample Lak12m_FD_114543 | JGI IMG/M metagenome (GOLD analysis project Ga0172371, IMG submission 114543) | Freshwater microbial communities from Kabuno Bay, South-Kivu, Congo - kab_022012_12m | ecosystem: Environmental > Aquatic > Freshwater > Lake | place: Democratic Republic of the Congo: South-Kivu... | reverse complement strand
TGTCTCCGCCAGTCCGGTACAAAGCGATACTATTAATATTACTGTAACCGAAGCGCATGCTAGCACCAGCACTTATTATTATGGCTTTAGTGCAGATAATATTTGCAACGGTTTAGATTCTTACCCCAATGTTTTTACTTCGGGCAGTTCATTTTCTATTGTTAATCAAAATAATAACGGCAAATGGATTTGTGCGAAAGCGCTAGATGCGGTAGGCAATACGACCTATCAGATAAGCGCGAACACTTTATCGGTCGATACGACTCCACCGGCAGCGCCGACAATTAGCGCCCCGGCTACTGGAGATTATTTAGCCGGCAGCTCAACTGTTAGTATCGCTTGGACAATAACCGACCCAGGAGATTTGAGCTATTTTGATTTAGCGTACTCAATTGATAACGGTTCAAATTGGTCGGAGATCGCAACCACCTCATCTTCAAGCAGATCATTTCTTTGGAATTTGCCTTCAGAAAATTCGACTACCAGCTTAGTTCGCGTCTCTTCTTATGATAGATGCAATAATGCTTCTTCGAGCGTTTCTAGTATTTTTACTATTGATTCAGTAGCGCCAACTGTAAATATCAGCGGTCTAGGAACAATTTCTGTGGCAACCACAGCCGGAGCGACTGCCTCAGATAATTTTGATGATTCTAATCAATTAACCTACGCTTGGTCGAAAGTTTCTGGCCCAGGAGAAGCTTATTTTTCTAGTTTGAGCGTTCTTAGCCCAAGCGTATCAGCCAACCTTAATGGTGATTATCAGATACAGCTCTCGGTTGCCGATCGTGCTGGGAATTCTACTGTTGTCCAGACAGCCTTTACTTGGAATCGAAATTCTGGAGGTGGCGGTGGCGGAGGTGGCGGTGGTGGCGGAGGTGTGCCAGTTGTTTCTTGTGCCGCTGTCACTTATAGCGCCTGGAGCTCTTGTTCCAACTCAGTCCAATCGAGAAGTATTTTAACGCGGTCACCTTTAGCATGTTCTTTAACGACAGCTCAAATTGCAGCTCAGTCGCAAGCTTGTGATGTCAGCAATAATAATAATCAGATTTGCACAAGCGTTACTTATGGTAGCTGGGGTGCTTGTTCTAGCAGCGGCACTCAGTCTCGAGAAATTTCTAGCCGCCTGCCGTTCGATTGTATTTTAAGTCCAGAACAAATTCAGGGTTCTGCTCAAAGTTGCAGCGATGCAGCAAAGAATAAGGGAGGGTTTGACGTTGATGCTGCCTCGGTTATGGAGACGGCAAAAAAATATTTTACCAAAACAGACGCTAATCTAGTTAGTCGTGTTAAAGGGCAGATATTAATCGCTACCGAAGATAAAGGGCGAGCTTGGTATATTAGTCCTATTGATGGTCGAAAATATTATCTTGGCACCGCAGTTAACGCCTATTCAGTCATGAGGCTAATGGGGACAGGCATATCTAATAAAGATCTGCAAAAGATTCCAGTAGCTTTTTTAGATGAAATCGTTAAGAATATTTCAACTTCCGGAGATAGTTTAAATGTTCGTTTAGAAAAAGCTTTGGGCAAAAATTGGCAGAAAGAATTAGGCAAGATAAAACAAGATCCTGCCCTTATAAAGCGTTTTTCCGGAAGTATCTTGATACAAGTACAGGCTAACGGCGAGGCTTGGTATGTTGAGCCAAAGACTAAAAAGCGCTATTATTTGGGCCGCCCTGCCGAAGCTTATGCCTTAATGCGCGCTTTCGGATTGGGGATTAACAATGAAAATTTAAATAAAATTCCGATTGGACAATTCAGTACCGCCCAACTAAAGAAGATAAACGAAATGCTTGGTAATAAATAAAAAGCTGAAAGGCCGGAATGAAATAAAACAAATATGCTTCAACACAATTTTCTCACATATAGCGGAAAAATAATCATCTCCTTGCTTTTAGAGATCGTCTATTTTCCTATCTGGTGGTATAGCGTCGGTTTCGGCCGTCTGGTCAGAGATGTGTGGAATTTTTGGCGCGATCAAGAGAAAGTATTAGGTTTTTCTGTCTGGGCAAAAAATATTTTTGTGCCCATGTACGGCCAGTCGGATTGGGCCGGGCGCTTGATAAGTTTTTTAGTGCGCCTAGTGCAAGTAATTTTTCGCGGTTTCGCGCTGTTTATTTGGCTGCTTATCTGCTTAGTAGTAATCATTTTTTGGCTGGCCCTGCCCCCTTTATTAATTCTTGCTTTTATTTTTCAAGTGCTGAAATAATTAATCAATATGGTAATTGAAAAAACAAATCCCGAAGAAATTGTTTTCAGTCCCGATTCAAGCAGTGCTCGCCCCGGCGCCTGGTTCCTGGGGAGATTCTTATATTGGGACAAGGTTCTGAAAAAATCAGTGATTGCGATTGAGCGCACCAAAGAAAATACGGATAGAATTTTTGAATTTTTGACTTGGCTTATTATCTTTGCCGGCTGGCTCGCTTTCGGCTTTTGGGTTTTTTATAATCGAGACACACTATTGGCCCACCCCTTGCGTCTTTTAGTGTTTTGGAATAAAAGCAATCCGCTTATTTTAGTTTTCGTGCTTTCTTTATGGTTTGATTTATTTTTATTTTATAAGAAAAGCGAAGCGCGCGCGGCGCTTAAAAAAATCGATTATCGGCATTTTACTTCCGAGAAAGACAGGAAGAGCGAGAAACCGAAAAAATATAATGTTTCCAAGGCCTATAATACGGTAGCGAGCAAGGCGCTCGAAGACGCTTATCTTTTGGCTAATAAGCTGCGCCAGACAGAGGTGACTATTATCCATCTTTTCCGCATATTGCTTAAAGTGAAAGAGATTCAAACCCTCTTCATCCGCCTTAATGTTGATGCTAAAAAATTAGTTGAACTCGTTGATCATCGCTTGGTTAAGCCGCAAGACGACGGCTTCTCCGGTCGAAGCGAATTAGCTCCAGGTTTGGAAGAAGTTTTGATATTAGCTTTTGTCGAAGCTTATAATTTAAATCAAGACAGCGTTGATGTCTTAAATCTAATTTCTTTCTGCTATCAGAAAGACCCGCGCTTAGCGGAGATTCTATATGATTTAGAAATCGACAGCAATAAAATCGTTAATACGGTCGAGTGGTTCCGGGTTAATCGCCGCATGCTGGCAAGTTATAAATCTTATCGCCAATTAGCACTTCTTAAGCCCGGTACGGGCATGAATCGCGCTTATACGGCTATCGCGACACCGACGCTTGATCATTTTTCCCATGACGTTACTATTCAATCAAAATATGGTGCTAATGATATTTGTGTTGGCCGGCAGAAAGAAATTAATTCTATTTTTGAGTCATTTATCGGCGGCCATAGCGGCGTTCTTTTGGTCGGTCCTAGCGGCGTTGGTAAGAGCACGATTATTACCGGCTTAGCACAGCTAATGGTTGAAGAACGGGTACCTGATTTTTTAAAGGATAAGCGCCTGGTTGAGCTTGATGTCTCGCGTTTAGTGAGCGGCGCTGACGCTGCGCAAGCGGAAGAACGTTTACTAACAGCCATCAGTGAAATTAATCACTCCGGCAATATTATTTTGTATATTGATAATATTGAAAATTTAATTGGAATCAGCGCCGGCAGCCAGGAAAGTTTAGATTTGTCAGAAGTTTTGGCCGAGGCGCTAAGTCGCAAGCATTTGATGTGCTTAGCTTCGGCTACTACGGAAAACTATTCTAAATATATAGAAAACAAATCTCTCGGTACGGTTTTAACGACTGTCGGCATAAAAGAACCAGAATTTAATGAAGCGATTCAGATTCTCGAAAGCAAAGTCGGCTTTTTAGAATCTAAATATGACGTTTATATTGTTTATAGCGCGTTAGAGCAGGCGGTAAAAATGTCCGAGCGTTATTTACATGATAAATTTTTACCGCTTAAAGCCATTGACTTGCTTGAGAAAGCGGCGCTGATCGCGGCGAAAAATTTTCAGAACGATCCAACGAAATATTTTTGCGGCGGCGAAGAAGTAGCGGTGGCCATCGGTGAAATAACGGGGATTCCCGCCAATAAAGTTACGGTGGATGAGAGCCAGAAGCTATTAAATTTAGAAACAGAAATCCATAAGCGCTTAATTGATCAAGAAGAGGCGGTTAAAGCGGTTGCTTCTAGCTTGCGCCGTGCCCGGGCACAGCTTAAGGAAGGGAAACGCCCCATTGCCAGCTTCCTCTTTCTTGGTCCGACCGGTGTCGGTAAAACTGAGCTTGCCAAAGCGGTTAGCCAGGTTTATTTTGGCGACGAGGATTATTTGGTCCGGGTTGATATGAGTGAATATCAGTATCCGGATAGCGTCCGCAAGATGATTGGTGATGTTGACGGCGCTTTGGGGTATCTAACTGAAGCGGTCCGCAAAAAACCTTTTTCATTAATTCTCTTAGACGAAATCGAAAAGGCACACCCGGATATTTTAAATCTATTTTTACAATTACTAGATGATGGCCGTTTAACCGATGGGCAAGGGAGGACGATCAGCTTTACCGAGTCTATTATTATCGCGACCTCTAATATCGGTGCTCTTTATATCCAGGAACAGATTCGCGCTAAAACAAATATTAATGTTATCAAGCAGGAATTGATTGATAATCAATTAAATAAGTACATGCGTCCGGAGCTTATTAACCGCTTCGACGGGATTATTGTTTTTAAGCCGTTAAGTGAAGAAGACGTTTTGGCGATTACGACGCTGATGCTTAAGAAGATTAAAAAGAACCTTGGTGATAAGGGGATAAACCTTAAAGCCGACAAGGACGGCGTAGCAATATTGGCACACGAAGGTTATGATCCGAAATTTGGCGCCCGACCGCTCCGACGTTTGCTTCAAGATAAGATTGAAGACAGCATTGCCAATAAAATATTGGGCGGCGAACTTAAACGGCGAGATACGGTTATCATCAATTCGCAGGCGGAAATTGAAATTGAAAAGGCGGCTGAATTATAGAGGCGGGATAATAAACGCGGAGCAATAAATTATGTTTTATTTTTTTATTTTTTTAGCTAGTTTAGTCTTGGCGGCAGCGCTTACTTTTTTAGTGAAAGCATTTGCCTTAAAGTTGGATATTGTCGATAGGCCGGATATAGCAAGCGGCGTAAGCCGGAAAATACATACGACAGCGACTCCGCTTTTGGGTGGCGTCGCTATTTTTATTGCTTATTTTGTTTTGTTATTTGCCTTCAGTTCTCGCTTTTTGTCCGGCAATCTGCATTGGTCGCATCTTATCGCTTTTTTTCTTGGTGCCTTAGTCATTATTATCGGCGGAGCGCTTGATGACAAATATAATTTGCGGCCTAGCCGGCAGATAATTTTTCCTTTATTGGCCGTTTTGATTTTGATTTTAGGAGGCGTGGAAATTGAAAAGATTACTAATCCTTTCGGCGGGTATTTCTATTTAAAATCACTGGTCGTTGTCGGTCCGATGTTAATCACTGCTTGGCTGCTAGGCATGATGTATACGACTAAGCTCCTGGACGGCGTCGACGGTTTAGTTTCGGGAATCGCTGCGATTGGCGGCTTGGTGATTTTTTTATTTACACTAACAACCCGTTACTACCAGCCAGACATTGCTTTCGCCGCCATTGCTTTAACCGGGGCAGTATCCAGTTTCCTGATTTTTAATTGGCATCCGGCAAAAATATTTTTAGGCGAAGGCGGTTCGCTTCTTTTGGGCTATATATTAGGAGTGTTGGCGATTATTTCTGGCGGCAAGATTGCTATCGCCCTGCTTATCATGGGTATTCCGATATTGGATGTTGTCTGGACGATTCTGCGTCGCCTTTTTCAAGGAAAAAATCCTTTTCGCTTTGCCGACAGGAAGCATCTCCATCACCGTCTCTTAGCGCTGGGGCTCGGCCAAAGGAAAACAGTTTTGATTTTTTATAGCTTATCTTTACTTTTTGGTTTAAGCGGCTTGTTTTTGCAGAGCCGCGGAAAATTTTTCGCCTTAGTCGGACTTTTGACCGTAATGTTTATTATCGTTATTGGTTTTTGGCTCTTTGATCGCCGGAATAAAAAACCATCCCTGCTTCTGCATGTTTGCTGCGCGCCTTGCAGCGCGTATATCAGCCGCGACCGCCTGCTCCCTAAATATGAACTTACTTGGTATTTCTATAATCCTAATTTAAGCTCATTAACTGAATATAATCTTAGGCTGGAGGCGGTTAAATTGGTTGCTCATAAATTTAATATTCCTTTGCTAGTTGAGCCCTATGAACATGCGGCCTGGCTGGAAACGGTCAAGGGCCATGAGGATTCGCCGGAACGCGGGACGCGCTGCCAGATTTGCTATCGCGGTCGGTTAATTAAGACAGCTGAACTCGCGCGTTTGAAAAAGTTTGATTATTTTAGCACTAGCTTGCTTGTTAGCCCATACAAGGATACGGAAGCAATTAAAAAAATCGGCCACGAGCTAGCCGACGGAAATGGCTTAAAATTTTTAGACGAAGATTTTCAAAAAGATAACGGTTACCGCCAGTCACAGGCTTTGGCTAAAGAGCTGGGCATTTATCAGCAGAAGTTCTGCGGTTGCGAATTTTCACTAAAGAAATCGGTATGAGACTTAAAAGACAAGGAGTAATAATTTACGGTTTTTTATTTTTACTTATTTGTTTTTTTGTTGCCGTCTCAGCTAAGGCCGAAGAACCGCTGGATTCCGATAGCGATGGTTATAATGATACCCAAGAAATTAATAACGGCTATTCTCCGTTTAATCCCGACAAGGTGAAGTTAGAAAAGAGCGATGTCGATAAGGATGGCCTAAGCGATTATTTTGAATTAAAATTCAAGACTGATCCTCTGAATCCTGATTCTGACGGCGACGGCCGACAGGATGGTCTAGAAGTTGATTGGGCTTATAACCCGCTCTCAAGTTCAACCAAGAAATTAGCGCAAAAGATAGAAATTGATTTAAAAACTCAGAAATTAAAATATTATGTGGCCGGTAATCTTTGGAAGGAATTCCCTGTGTCTACGGGGAAGCCGGCCATGCCGACCCCCAAGGGAAAGTTCAAGATAGTCAATAAAGTTCCTAAGGCATGGTCGAAAGCTTATCGGCTCTGGATGCCTTTTTGGCTTGGCTTAGGCAGCGGCCAATTCGGCATTCATGAGCTACCGGTTTGGCCGAGCGGTTATCGCGAAGGAGCAAATCATCTTGGCAAACCGGTTTCTCACGGATGCATCCGTTTAGGAATTGGCCCGGCACAGTATATTTACGATCGCGTAGCGACGGGATTAGAAGTAACGATCAAATAAATAGGTTCTAGCGGTCATGATTTTTGCGTTGTTTTCCCCCTATTAAGATGATATAATTTACTTAAGCCATATTAACGCTAATATTTTTTATTTATGTCAAAAAAAATATTTAAATTATCTCTAGTCTTAGCGATTTTAACTATTTTAGTAAGCGGATGTACGCTTCCTTGGAAAAAGAAAACAGTCGATAATACCCCGGATGGAGTTAATACTGGAGAACCTGCAAATGAAGAAACTGCTACCAGCACAAAACAAATTAAGAAATTCGCGAGTTACGACGAACTAAAAACTTTTTTAGAAGAAAATAATAGTTTAGGCAGTAGCGGCGGCATTATGATGCGCGGTATGGCCGATAGCTTTTCTACTAAAGCAGTAACACCCACTATGGCGCCAATGACCAATTCGGCAATGTCGGAAAGCGGTACTGGCGCGACCGGCAGTTTAGACGCCGCGTCCGCGAATGATTATTCAACCACCAATAACCAGGTCGCCGGCGTCGATGAAGCTGATATTATTAAAACAGATGGCAACTATATTTATGCGCTCGTGCGCAATGAATTAAAGATAATAAAAGTAAATCCGGCCGCGGAATCAACGGTTTTAAGTACGATTACTTTCAAGTCGCGTCCGCAGGATATTTTTATAAGCGGTTCTAGCTTGGCCGTGTTCGGCTCTGACCAGCAGATTTATACCATGGAAATGTACCGGAGCTTCCGCCGCCAAAACCCATATACTTTTTTTAAAGTTTTTGATTTGACTAATCCGGCTGATCCGAAATTGGTGCGGGACTTAGATTTCGAAGGCTCTTATACCGATGCCCGTTTAATTGGCGACTATGCTTATTTATTCACTAACAGCTCGGCTAATTATATTGAAAATGAGCCGCTTCTGCCCCGAGTTTTGGATAAAGGGGTAGTCTTATCAAATGCATGCGATCAGAGTGATAAGTGTTTTGCTTCAGATGTTTACTATTTTGATATCCCTTACGATTCTTATAATTTTGCCAATGTCACCGCGATTAACATAAAAGATAATAGTGAAGATATTAACGGCCAATCGTATTTGATGAATTACGGCCAAAATCTTTACGTGTCTCCGTCTAACATTTATATTACCTATACGGAATATCTTAATGAGTATGATTTAGAACAGGTCGTTAAGAGGGAATTGGTTTTTCCGCAACTGAGCGCTGATGATCAGGATAAGATTGCTAAGATTGAAGCCTCGGCCAATTTCATCTTGAGCAAGAATGAGAAGAAAATGAAGGTAACGGCGATTATCGACCGTTATTTAAATAGCTTGAGCGAAGAGGCGCAGAAAAATTTGCAAATCAGTATTGACGATACTTTAAAGCAGAAGTTGATTGAGCAGGCGAAGAATATGGAAAAAACCGTCATCCATAAGATTGCGATTAGCGGTAAGAGCGTAGAATATAAAGGAATGGGCGAAGTGAGCGGCCAGGTTTTGAATCAATTTTCTATGGATGAAAATGGTGACTATTTCCGCATCGCTACTACGCGCAACCCCATGTGGTCGCGTTTAACTGATAAGCCAGAAGATTCTTATAGTAATGTTTATGTTCTCAATGGTGAATTAAAAGTGGTGGGTAGTTTAGAGAATTTAGCGACTACGGAGCGTATTTATGCGGCCCGCTTCATGGGAGACCGTCTTTACTTGGTAACTTTTAAAAAGACTGACCCGCTATACGCAATCAGTCTAAGCGATCCGACTAAGCCGAGCGTGCTGGGTGCTATAAAATTGCCCGGTTTTTCCAATTACCTCCACCCGGCCGATAAGAATGGCAATAAAATAATCGGCTTCGGGCGTGACGCCGAAGAAGAAACCAACGGAAGCGTAAAAGTAAAAGGTTTGAAAATCGCCTTATTTGATTTTACGGATTTAAATAAACCAAAAGAACTGGATTCGTATATAATCGGCGATTCGGGGAGCGATTCAATCGCCTTGCAAGACCATAAAGCTTTCCTTTACTCGGAAGCGAAAAATCTATTAGTGCTGCCGGCGGTTTTGCGGGAAAATGGCCGGATTTCTTTCGCCGGGTCATTAGTTTTTGATACCGCTAACAATAAATTCACTCTCAAAGGAAGGATAGACCACTCGGAGGGTGGAAATTTTTCCGAGCCTGACTATTGGGGCGGATATGATTATTATAATAATACGGTTAAGCGCAGCCTGTATATTAACGATAATCTCTATACTTTTTCTAATAAATTTTTGAAGATTAACAGCTTAAGCGACCTTAGTCCGGTTAAGAGCTTGATTTTGACAAGCGGCGGCAGTGATTATATCATTACTCCGAACCCAAACCCGACTCTTCTCTCGGGCGGAGCGGGTATTTCCGGAAGCGAGACACCAGCCTCTTCTTCGGCTCCGTCGTTAGGCTCAAGCACGCCGCCCGCAGAATCGCTTGTCCCGCCGCTGATCGATGAAGGGAGCTCTACTCCGGACATGAGCACTTCAACTAACCCCTAATTTAGCCTTATGATAAAAAATAATTATTTGTATTTAATTTTAGTTCCTTTTTTGCTTTGGGTTTTGGATGAGATATTCATCTTTAAGCCGGATTTTTTCTTTGTTGCCCTAGGTCTGGGATTACTAATTATTACTTTCGGCGTCCGCCGTCTTATAAAAAAACAAAGCCTTAAATTTTGGCCGATTTTCATCCTGCCGCCGAGCTTATTCTATTTAAGCTTTTCTTTTTATAGCGCCATGATTGTCGGCCAATTCTGGATTCAGGTCATTTTTCTTTTGAATGCCTGGTTCATTTTCTTTTATCTGCAAAATATCTATTATTATTTTTCTTTTGGCGCCCCAGAGCGAGAAGTGAAGCTGCGCCGCTTATTGACAAGCGGTTCTTTCCTTTCGACTTTCGTCATCGCTTCGTCTTTGTATGCCTTGCCGATTTTCTTAAGCTGGCCGTTCTTTATCCTGCTTTTAATTTTTACTTTAATTAGTTTCGGGCTCTTCGGCCAATTTTTAGCCTTGGAAAAAAATATTAGCGCGGAGCAAAAGATTTTTTGGGGAGTAAAAGTTTTAATTTTAGCCGAGTCGGCGGGCGCTCTTTTCCTTCTGCCGCTCAATTATAATATTCTCGGCCTGCTTTTGGCGATTATTTTTTATCTCTTGATCCTGTTCGATGATTGGCGCGCTGCCGGCCGGCTTTATTATAAAAATCTAAAGTGGCCGCTGATTATCGGCTCTTTAGTCATTATCCTTATTCTTTTATCAGCCCGTTGGCTTTAAAAATTATATATGTTCAATAAGATTAAAAACAATATTTTTTTGGTGATTTTTCTGACAGTCGTCTGCGGCTTGGTTGCCGGCGTCTGCGGAGAAATCATAACTAGAGTTTATTTCTTGAATGATTTCGCCTTTCCTTATTCTAACCAGGAATTGAATTTAACGGATTTAAATAATAACCGTTCTAATTTGATTATTCGCGACGCCAAGACAGTGGTTGTTAATCAGGATATGAAAGTGGCCGAAACAATCAATTCCCTGGCTCCGTCGCTAGTTAGCATTTTTAAAGAGGTTGGGCCGAAAACGGCCGGTGATTCAATAAAGCCGGATTATTATCCTTTGGACAACCCACTATTTCTTGGCTTAATTATTACAAGCGATGGCTGGGTAATGTCATCTTTGCCCGCCGAGATGAAAGATGCTTTCGCCGCTAAAGGCTACGTAGCTGTTGCTTCGGATCGAAAAATTTATAAGATTGATAAGATTACTGTTTTAAAAAATTCCCCCGGCGATGTTATCTTTTTCCATTTGAACGCCGCCACGAATTTGCCGGTTAGAAAAATTGCGACCCGCGCCGAATTATCTTTAGGCCAATCACTAGTAGTTATTGATAATCATGATAATGTCTGGCCGACCACCTTATCGTCATTTAAAAAAACGCCGGAGATTTTAAATAGCGACGTAACTAATGCCCGCTTGGCACTTGCAAATAACTCAGACGCAATCCAAAAAAATTCTTTCGTCTTTAATTTAGCCGGCGATTTAACGGCGATTATCGGAGCTGACAAAGAAATAATCCCAGCGTTTTCTTATAGCAACTACTGGCAGAGTTTCAGCCGGCAAACCCTGGTCGCCCGTCCTTTCTTGGGAGTTAATTATTTAGACTTAGCAGCTGCGCGCATTCCCGAGGTCAACCTTTATAAAGGAGCTTTGATCTATCCCGATGCCGACAAAGTTGCAGTCGTTAAGAATAGTCCGGCCGCTGCCGCCGGTTTTTTGCCAGGAGATATAATCACTTGGATAGATAATCAAGAAATTAACGCTACCAATGATTTAGTAGACATAATCGCGGGCTATAAGGCCGGGGACAAAATTACTATAACTTATCTGCGTTCCGGCCAAGAAAAGGAGATCAGTCTTAAATTAGGCGAATTAAAATAAAATTTTTTCTCTTTCAAGCTATGAAAATTGCTACCATCCAAAAAGTAAAAAATTTAAAAAATAAAGTAGTATTTTTGCGGGTTGATTTTAACGTCGCCCTCCAAAAAGGAAAGGTGAAAGAAGATTATAAAATTAAAGCGGAACTTGAAACAATAAATTATCTTTTAGGTAAAGGCGTGAAACTCATAATCGCCACTCACCTAGGCGAACCGAAGGGCAAGCCCGAAATTGCTTGTTCAGTTAAACCGGTTGCGGCGCGTTTACAAAAGCTTTTGAAGAAACCGGTTAAATTTTGCGCTGAAACCATAGGGCCGAAAGCCGTCAATGCGGCTGCCCGCCTAAAAGCTGGTGAAATTCTAATGCTCGAAAATTTACGTTTTAATGCCGGCGAGTTAACTAATGATAATAAGTTCGCCCAGGAGTTAGCGCGCTTGGCCGACGTTTATATTAATGATGCTTTTGCGGTCTGCCATCGCGACCAAGCTTCGGTTTCGGCGATTAAAAAATATTTGCCCGCTTATGCCGGCTTATTGCTCGCTCAAGAAATTACGGCTTTAAATAAAATTATTAAACCAAAAAAGCCGCTAGTTGTGATTATGGGCGGCGCAAAAATCGCGACCAAAGCGCCCCTCATTTCGAAACTATACCCTTCGGCCAGCCATATTCTCTTAGGCGGCGCCTTAGCTAATAATTTTTTTAAGTATCAGAAGAAAGAAATCGGCAAATCATTATTTGATGCGGATAGCTTGATATGCGTTAATAAGCTGTGCCGGGTTAAAAAGAATGCACTTAAAATAATTTTACCCGTAGATGTGGTTGTCAGGACTAAATCAGGTTCGGCCAAACTCCGCCGGCCGGAGGAAGTCAGGAAAGACGAAATGATTTTAGACATCGGTCCGGAAACAATTTCACTTTTCGCCCAATATATAAAGAAAGCGCAAACCTTAGTTTGGAACGGCCCGATGGGGAAATTCGAAGAGGATGGCTTTAGGCAGGGAACTCTTTCAATCGCTCGCCTGATTGCTTCGCGCTCTTCAGGCAAAGCTTATGGACTTGTGGGTGGTGGAGAAACTATCGAGGCCTTGAAATTAACGAAGATGGCTGAATACGTCGATTGGGTTTCAACGGCGGGTGGAGCGATGCTGACTTATCTAGGGGGCGGGAAAATGCCCGGGCTCGCTAAAATAGTTAATAAATAATTTAGAGATATGCCAAAGATAAAAAATATTTTGGCTCGTGAAATTTTGGATTCACGAGGCAACCCGACGATTGAAGTGAAAGTTATTCTAGCTAATGATTTAATCGCCAAGGCAAGCGTACCGAGCGGCGCTTCAACCGGGAGCTACGAAGCGATTGAATTGCGCGATGGCGACAAAAAACGCTACGGCGGCCTAGGGGTCTTGCAAGCGGTTAATAAAATTAGGGAAATCATCGCCCCGAAATTAATCGGTCTTGATGTTTTAAAACAAAGTGAAATTGATAAAACCTTAATTACGCTCGATGGTACCCCGAATAAAAAAAATTTAGGGGCAAACGCAACTTTGGCTGTTTCTTTGGCTTGCGCTCGGGCGGCCGCTTTGAGCCAAAAACAAGAATTATTTTCTTATTTACAGAATACTTTTGCCTTTGCCGGCAGCCCGAAAATACCGACGCCGCTTTTTAATATTTTTAATGGCGGCAAGCATGCCGACACTAATTTAGATTTTCAGGAATTCTTAATTATTCCTCGCCCGATGGTAGCCGCTAAGATGGTGCAGATGGGCGCAGAGGTTTTTCATGAATTAGGGAAAGTTTTGAAAGAATCTAACTATGATACTGATATCGGAGCAGAGGGCGGTTATGCGCCTGACCTTGATTCCAGTATTGAAGCGATTGAGTTGATACTGGCGGCTACGATTCGGGCCGGCTATAAACCGGGTGAAGATCTTAAGCTCGGGGTTGATGTCGGTTCCTCAGTTTTATATGACGCAACCACTAAGAAATATCTTTTTTCATTGGATAAGGCTTATTTTAATCCAGATAGCTTAATTGGATTATATAATGAGTGGTTGAAAAAATATCCCTTTCTCTATATTGAAGACGGTTTAGCTGAAGACGATTGGGAAAATTGGCGTGAACTGACAGCGGAGTTGGGAGATAAGATTATGATTGTCGGCGATGATTTATTTACGACCAATGTTAACCGTTTACGCCAAGGTCTAAAAGAAAAGGCGGGTAATGCTATAATTATCAAACCGAATCAAATCGGCACCTTGACGGAGACGGTGGATTGTATAAAATTAGCCCAGAAGCATAACTATAAAGTAATTGTATCGCATCGTAGCGGCGAAACAGTTGATGATTTTATCGTCGATTTGGCCGTTGCCAGTGGAGCGGACTATCTTAAGGCCGGCTCCTTATCAAGGGGTGAGAGATTAGCAAAATATAATCGCTTGCTTGAAATCGCCGACCTTTTAAATTAAAATGACTAATATTATTTCTTCTGACAATTCAGATATTCCTCTAACGCCGGCTGGACCGGTAGTCTTTTTGTTATTCGATGGCTGGGGCGTAGCGCCGCTTAGTGAAGCTAACGCTATGACGAGCGCGAAAACACCTTGTTTAGACGGTCTGATTAAAGAATATCCAGTTGCTCTACTCTTAGCACAACACAAAACAATCAACGCCCGCTATCTTAGCTTAGGCGCTGGGCAAGATTTAACAGAGGAGGATTTCGTGCCCGCTGCGACTCTCAGCAAAATACTAGCGAACCATAAACTGAAGCAGGTTAAAATCACTGAAACCGAACGTTTAGCCGCTTTAACCCATTTCTTCAACGGCCATGAAGAAACCCGCGCATTAGGAGAAGATTGGAAAATAGTTTCTTCAGGGGCCGGCGACCATAGTATAAAGCCAGTTCTGGCTTTAAATCGGATTAGCCGGGAGCTGGTAAAAGCGATAGAATCGGAGAAATATAATTTTTTAGTCGCGGCCGCCCCCACGCTCGATTTAGTAGCTGCGAGCGGAGACTTTAAGGCTGTGAAAAAAGTCGTAGAAACAATTGATAAGCATTTGCGAAAAATTGTTAATTTGGTTTTAAGTAAAAAGGGGACTCTAATAATTAGTTCAGCTTGCGGTAATGCTGAATATTTGAAAAGCATGGCGACAGAACTAGTTGATAAGAATATAACAGATAATCCCGTCCCTTTCCTTATCATTAGTGAAGAATATAAAGGTAAGACAATCGGTTTGCAGGAACCTTTAAACAATGATTTGAGTCTATTAGTCCCAGCGGGCAACCTTGGCGATGTCGGACCGACTATTTTAAGCATTATGGGCCTAACTAAGCCAGAAGAAATGACCGGAGTTTCCTTGTTTGACAAATAACGTGGCTTAGGGTAAATTAGGGAGTTAAAAAATATTGAAAGTAATTATAATTTAAAAAATCTGTATCATGAAAGAGAACCAAGATTTCGGATTCTCCGGAGGTGGAGAAATCTTGAAAGCGACCGGAGTAATCGTGGCGCAAGTAACTCCAGCGCCCATTGATCAGAAAAGAGCTGAAGAAGAACGCCAGCTCGAAAAAAAATTCGGGCACAATGCTTTCGGAGACAAGATACCGGCAAAATATTGTGACGTGTATTCCGAACAACCCGCCTAACCGGGCAAATAAAAAAGGCTTCCTATTTCGGAAGCCCTTTTCATTTTATAAATTAATTTTAGTCTAAAAAAGTAAAAAACTGATCAGGCTGGTTATAATACCGACAAAAGCGCCGACGATAACCTGAAGTGGGGTGTGGCCGATTCGCTCTAGCTGTTTCGGGTAAGACCGGTCTAAGAATTCATCCTCCTTCAAGTCTTTGACTAGAACGTTTAAAGTCTTTCCATGCTGGCCGAGATAATTACGCAAACCTATAGCATCAGTAATAACAATCGCGGTAAAAACAAAAGCGGCTGCGAAAACAGGGGAACTAATACCCATCTTCAATCCTAGAATAGTGACTAAAGAAACAGTGACAGCCGTATGCCCGCTTGGCATATCAGAATAAGCAAAAACATCGTGCCAGGTAATTTTATGGTGGAAGGAACGCAGGAAAACTTTAGCCCCCTGAGCGATAATGAAGGCGACAATCGGCGTTAAAATATAAATATACATATTATTAAATATCTAAATTTTGTACTTTTTTAGCGTGGGTCTGAATGAAGTTTTTACGCGGCGCGACGTTGTCTCCCATTAACATATCGAATATTTGGTCAGCTTTTGCGGCGTCTTCTATTGTTACCTGCTTGACGATGCGGCTCGCCGGATCCATAGTCGTCTCCCAGAGCTGCCCCGGGTTCATTTCTCCCAAACCCTTATAGCGCTGAATAGTGATTTTATTCGGTTTCTTCTTTTCGTCTGCCTCGCCTTTCTTGCCTTTTTTATTAGTTTCTTCATTTTCTTCGACTACTTCAATATTTTCGCCTTCATCATTTTCTTCACCGATTTCAACCGCCTCTTCGACGCCGCCGCCGAGCTCAAGAATTATTTTTTCTTTTTCTTCATCGCTGTAAGCATAGTGAACGGCCGCGCCTTTCTTTAATTGATAGAGCGGCGGTTGCGCAATATACATGTAGCCGCCGGTTACCAGCGGAGTAAAGTGACGGAAAAAGAGAGTTAAAAGAAGAGTTCTGATATGAGCGCCGTCAACGTCAGCATCAGTCATGATAATGATGCGGTGGTATCTTAACTTTTCAATATCAAATTGATCGTCGATATTGGTGCCAAGCGCGATTACCAAGTTTTTGATTTCATTATTGGCGAGCATTTTATCCAAGCGCGCGCGCTCGACGTTTAAAATCTTGCCGCGCAGAGGAAGGATGGCTTGGAATTTGCGGTTGCGGCCTTGTTTGGCGCTGCCGCCGGCTGAGTCGCCCTCTACAATATACAATTCGCATTCTTCGGGGTGGCGACTTGAACAATCAGCGAGCTTGCCCGGTAGTGTCATGCCTTCAAGAGCGCCTTTGCGTAAAATAGTAGCGCGCGCGGTTCGGGCGGCCATACGGGCTTGAGCAGACAAAACGCATTTGCCGATAATCGCCTCCGCTTCTTTCGGATGTTCTTCTAAGAAAGTAGTAAAGGTTTCGCCAAAAATTGTTTCCACGTAACCTTTCATTTCGGCATTGCCGAGCTTGCCTTTAGTTTGGCCTTCAAATTGGGGGTCAGGGAGCTTGACGCTGATAATCGCAGTCAAGCCTTCACGGACGTCTTCGCCCGTTAAATTTTCATCTTTATCTTTTAGGAGGTTTTTAGCGCGGGCATAGTTATTTAGGGTTCTAGTTAGAGCAGAGCGGAAGCCGGCCACATGAGTGCCGCCCTCGGGGTTATGGATATTATTGGCAAACGCCAGAACGGTTTCATTATATTCATCATTATATTGCAGGGCTAATTCAACCTTGCAGTCATTAGTATCCTTATCAACATAAAAAACTGTATCATTTTTAACGGCCTTGTTGCGGTGTAAAGATTTAATGTAGGACTTAATGCCGCCCTCAAAATGGAATTTATATTTTTTAGCGCGATGGCCGTCACGTTTATCGAAAACACTGATCGTAATACCCTTAGTTAAGTATGACTGCTGTCTTAAACGGTCTAGAATCTTCCCCCAGCTAAATTCTAACTCGGTAAAGATTGTTTTGTCGGGCTTGAAAGTGATGGTCGTGCCGGTGTCTTTGCAGGTGCCAACCGGTTTAGCGGCTTTTAACGGTTTGCCGATTTTATATTCTTGCTCCCAAATCTTGCCGCCGACGTGAACCTCGGCCCTTAGGTATTCGCTTAACGCATTAACGACTGAAACGCCGACGCCGTGCAGACCGCCGGAAACTTTATAGCCTCCATCGCCGAATTTACCCCCGGCGTGCAGTTTAGTTAAGACGGTCTCTAAGGCAGAAACGCCGGTTACTTTATGTTTTTCAACTGGGATACCTCGGCCGTTATCAACCACTGAGACCATGCCATTAGGGAGAAGGGAAACAGAAATTTCTGAAGCATAGCCAGCCATAGCTTCGTCAATGGAGTTATCAACGACTTCCCAAATCAAATGATGCAAGCCGGCTCCGGAAGTTGAACCGATGTACATGCCCGGTCTTTTTCTGACCGGCTCAAGGCCTTCTAAAACAGTGATTTGATCGGCACCGTAAGCGTTAGGTTTTTTTGGGTCTTTGGACATATGACAAACAGAATTAAAAAACAAAAAATCCCTTATTTTCGGGTATTTTTCGGTTGTTTTTACTACTTAATTAGTAGCCTGAATTAATTAATTATATACTATTATTTTAGCAAAAAAATAGAAGAAGAGCAAGCTTGTTTTAGCGTCTTTTTTTTATTCAAAAATAATGTTATTATATCGTTATATGTCAAAAATACTTGTTACCGGCGGCGCCGGTTTTATTGGTTCGACCTTAGTGGACAAATTAATCGCCGAAGGGCATGAGGTGGTCATTATTGATGATTTGTCTTCGGGCAAAAAAGATTATGTAAATCCAAAAGCTACTTTTTACGAAGCGGATATTTGTTCGACTAAAGTTGCCAAGATTTTTAAAAAAGAAAAGTTTGATTTTGTCTACCACTTAGCGGCGCAAATCGATGTGCGCGTTTCCGTTGAAAAACCGGAATATGATAATAAGATAAATGTGTTGGGAGGACTGAATATTATCCAGAATTCGCATCTTAATAAAGTAAAGAAAATAATCATGGCTTCAACCGGCGGCGCAATTTATGGCGACGCTGAAGAAATACCGACACCGGAAACAGCGCCGACTTATCCGGTTTCTCCATACGGCATCCATAAGCTGACTCTAGAAAAATATTTGAATTATTATTATCAGGTCTATGGTCTGAACTATTCGGTTTTGCGTTTCGCTAACGTCTACGGGCCGCGCCAATTCAAGGGCGGAGAAGCGGGCGTGATTGCTATTTTTATCGATAATGCGGTGAAGAATCTAGAAAGCTTCCAATATGGCGACGGGCTGCAAACGCGTGATTTTGTTTATGTGGACGACGTCGTGCGCGGCCTATTTCTTGCCCTTAATATTGATTGCCGAGGAGAAATAAATATCGGCTCAGGCATCGAAACTAACCTGCTTGATATCCGCGAAGGAATCGCCAAGGCGCTTGATGCTCCGGTTAAAATAAAAGAGATGCCGGCTAAGCCAGGTGAACAAAGAAGAAGCTGCTTGAGCCATACCCGTGCTCAAGAAGTTTTGAATTGGGAGCCGCAGGTCGGCTTAGAAGAGGGAATCAGACGTACTATTAAATGGGCGCAGAATTTAAAAAATTAAAAGCATATGAAAAAATTAATCATGGCTAATTGGAAGATGCAATTAACCCTTAAAGAAAGTTTGGAATTAGCGAGACAATTAGCTAAGAAAATAAAAACGACTAAAAACGATGTAGTAATTTGCCCAGATTATGCCGCCTTGCCGTTTGTCGGTCTGATTTTAAAGCCAACTCGGATTATTTTAGGGGCGCAAGATAGTGCAGGCTTTAATCGCGGCGCCTATACGGGCGAAGTCTCGCCTGTTAATTTGAAAGCCTTGGGCGTTAAATATGTTATCTTGGGCCACAGCGAAAGGCGTGAACATCTGCATGAAAACTCTTTGATTATTAATAATAAAATTAAAGCGGCTCTTATAAATAAACTGATTCCGGTTCTTTGCGTCGGAGAAAAATTAACTGAAAGGGAAGCAGGGCAGACCAAAGAATATTTACAGACAGAATTGCGTAACGCCTTGAAAGGCGTTAAGATTAAAACCGCTAATGATTTGGTTGTGGCTTATGAACCGGTTTGGGCAATAAGCACCAATAAAAATGCTAAGCCGATTATGCCCGCCGAAGCTGATGAAATACAGAAATTTATTAAAGATCAGGCTAACAAAATCTTACATAAATCGGTGCGCGTGCTATACGGAGGGAGCGCTGATGCGCTAAATGCGCCCGGTTTTCTCGCCCAGGCGAATATCGACGGCCTGCTTGTCGGCGGTGCCAGTTTGAAAATGGCAGAATTTTCTAAAATCATAAAATAAACAGACTAAAAAATATATGCCTACTATTTTTTCCCTTATTTTGATCGGACTTTGCTTGGTTATTATCCTGGTGATAATCTTAAAAAAATTTCCCGCATTAGCAATCCTTGATATTAATAATATGCCGGGCGAAAAAGAGGCTAAGTTTAAAGACCGGATAATCAAACAGAAAGTAGAAAGAGACTTAGCCCGCTTGGGAGGCAGAGTCGGCCGCTTTTGGTTGGCTATGAGCCGAAAGATTTCGTCATTTTTAAAATCATCACAAGAGCAACTGAAGAAAATTAAATTGAATTATAAGAGTACGGCTAAAATCCCTTTTATCGAAAAGCAGAAAAGGATCAAAGATCTATTTATCGCCTACGCCGACGAACTGAAAAAGGAAAATTTCAGCGAGGCCGAAGAAAAATTAGTAGAAATTATCAGTTTGGATCAGAAAAATTTATCAGCTTTTTTTAAGCTGGGTTCGCTCTATGACGAGCAGAAAAAATGGTCGGAAGCCAGGCAGACTTATGAATACGCCTTGAAATTAGCGCGCCAGCATAAAGACGACGAAACGATTATGGAGGAGTTAACTATTCAAGAAATTTATTTTTCCTTGTCTTGGGTTGAAAGAGAAGCGGGCGATTTGGATTCAGCCCTAGAAAGTATCCGCGAGGCGCTTGATTTAGAACCGAACAGTCCGCGTTACCTTGATTTAATTTTGGATTTAAGTATAATAAAAAAAGATAAAGAATTGGCGGCCGCTTCTTTTGAAAAATTAGCGGCGGTTAATCCGGAAAATAATAAATTGTCTGACTGGCAGGAGAAGATAGAAAATTTATAGCAGCAAGCCGCCGTTGTAGCTCAGCTGGTAGAGCATCTCCATGGTAAGGAGAAGGTCACCGGTTCAATCCCGGTCAACGGCTCAGAATAAAAAAAGACCGCCTTGGTTGGCGGTTTTTTTGTTATCTCTTCCTGAAATAATCATAGAGAGTTTCATCATGGACATCGCTGATGAATTCTCCGATTCTTTGGAATTCATCAACGAGATGATGAGGTTCAAGGAGGAAAAATATTTTTATTTTTTTATTTTCCTTTTTTATGCTCCGGAGAATATCGAGCATTGATTTTTCGGCTTCATACCAATGCATATGGTCATCCTCCATATCCATATTCCAAGGATAGGCGGAGATTAGAACATCGGCCTGCTTGAGCCGGCGCATTAACGTCTTCCTTTCGGTACGGATATAGCCACCGTGAAAATGCCATTTAAGGTCAGCGCCGGGAGCAATATTTTTTTGAACCATTTTTTCTAAAGTACCACCCTGGCCGTAAAAACTGTTTTGGCGAACACCATCAGGGAAGTCGTTGTGCCAGACAAGGACTCGCCACTCTTCTTTTCTTTGTTTTTTCATTATTTTCTTAATTTTCTCAATTTGGTAGCTATAAGTTTATTACTAATACGATAAATTGTCAAAGCTTCGTCTTTTCATATATAATATTCATTTAATATTAGCTAATTATATTAGATAAAACTAGTGGTATGCGTAAAATATGGTTTATTGTTGACAAAAGTAATAAAAAGTGATATAATTGTTTAAACATAATGAGCTACCTTTCTGAGGATGATATGAGCGTGTAGGGCAAAGGTTGTTCGTTAACAACAAAAGAAAAAATAAACCAAAAAAATAAATAAAGACATGGTAAGAAACCAGAACCCTACGAATTCTGGCCAGGGTGGTCAGACTCGTCAACCGAGAATTATCTTGAGAGCAACTGCTGATGTCACTGTAGCGGGTAATACTTATACCCTTAACATTGATGTTAGTGCTTTCGATAATGGTCAGCCGATGGCTAACCAAGAAGTAACTCTAAAAGAAAGAATTGCCGCCGTAGACACCAAGCATCTTGATGTCAACGGTGACGCGATTTTATCAACCACCGGCACCTTGACCGACAAGGAGCAGATAAAAAACTTTCGGATTTCCTTAACCGGAAAACCAGAAGAAAAAATTTTGGCGGTAACCATACCGGCCGTTTCTGCTTCAACCTCGATCAATGAGAACGACCCCGAGACATTAGTCTTAAGTCGTTATCATGATGATCATGGTAATTTCAGGGTAATGATTCGCGTGCTCAAAGCTCGCGGCCTTGGTCTGAAAACTGCGGTTACCCTGTGGTATCGCGGCGTGATGTATCCCGTTAATACTAACAAAAAGGGCGAAGCAGTGTTCGATGTTCCCGGGGTTGTCAATCCAGGAGACAGCGACCATCTGACCGCCACCGTATCCGGCATAACCGACTCAGCACATGTTGACATCAAAAGAAGGAGACTAGCAGCGAGAGTTGCTCCGTTTACTTCCGGATGGTGGTTCGGCACGAACAATGGACGTGCCTTCATCCTTTTGTCAGCTATTCTGCTTACTTGGATAATCACATTTATGGCTGGAACTGGTGAGGCCAAGATTAATCATCGTTTATTCAATGATGAGTCCGGTCTCTCCAAGTCAGAACAATTCTATAATGAGGCGGCCAAAATTTCTGTCCCCTCACGTCAGATTGTTCCGGCTGAACCATGGTCAGTAGGGGCTATGCCTTTCTGGGGATGGCTCATGATTATTACTGTCTTAGCAGTCATTTACGCTATCTTTTCCTTACGCGAAGAAATAGGTGCGGGCATTGAAGACGGCTTCGAGAAGTTATTCGACAAGTCTTATTCCAAAGCCGGCGATCCTGCTTTCGAAAGAATTACTAAGTTTGTGGGCTCGTATCACGTCGCCCGCAAAACCCAAGCGGCCACAGTGGAAACAGTTAACGCTAGCGGTTCCGGCAAGCCTTCGGGCAAACCGGATCCTGGCCACCCTTCACTTGGTACGCTCTTCAAATTAGATTTGCTGAGCGATGCATTAGTGGCGATTGTGCCAGCGATATTTAGAAGAATTTTTTAACACTTAACACAGACGAATCGATGAAAAAATTAATGATAAATATCGGAGCCTCCTTAATGGTTGCGCTCGGACTGATCCTGCTCAAGATTTTCACGGGTATCAGTATCTGGTTCATGGTTGGAATCGTGCTTTTCTTCACTGTCATCCAGTATTTCTGGACAGGCGGAAAGATTAGCCCGAAATCACCGGGACTGGCAACGCTGCTGGCATTCCTCTTTATTGCCGCTTTGGGCTTCTCCTTCTGGGAAGCTAATTATCCTTTGTCTTACCAGAAGATAGTAGTCCTGAAAGGTCGCACCGACTTAACGGTCTCTGATTGGTTCGGTGACAAGACAAAAACGAAAGCTGAATATATATGGGAATTCCAGAAAGATGAGAATGGAAAACCATTTCTGGATTACTATAATAAGCTTTTAGCTGCTGGTAAGACCAAAGAAGCCTATGATACCCTGAGCAAATTTACAAAAGCTTGGGATATGAACCTGCTCGAAGATGGCGAAGAAGATTCTCCTGAATCAGGGAGAGTATCTACTCCTCCCGAGGAGTCGATTACCGAGTACTCCGAACCAGGAGAATATAACCTCTACTTAGCGGATGGGCAGGAGTCAGGCTGGTTGAAAATTACCGGCCAATGCATGTCTTATTCATTCGTTGGTAGTAAATCAACATTTATTTGTACATACAAAGACGGGACAATCGCCCATTCATGGGACGGAAAACCTTGGCCCGCAAAGTTCCTTTTTAAGGTAAAAAATTTGAGCAGAGAACCGGTAGTTCTCAAAGTAAGCCTTTAAGCTTAAATTTTTACCCGGTACGCATACCAGGTTGGTCGAAATTCGGCCAACCTGTTTTTATTTTCTAAAACAATATGGTATAATATTAAATATTAATTATCACTAAAAACATGAAAAAGTTTTTATTTATTTTGTTTTCAGCTTTGATTTTAATTCCGTTTTCTCTGGCTTTAGCGCAAACCCCTCCTGGCAACTCCAATACCCCCTCGCCTAAGACCCCCTGTGCCACTTGCTTGACGAATCCTTTAGGAAGCATAAATACCCCCCAGCTTTTAATCGGACAAATAATTAATGCCGTTTTAGGAGTAGTCGGTTCGATCGCCCTTTTGATGTTTATTTACGGCGGATTGACCTGGATGACATCTGGCGGCAGCGCGGAGAAGATAAAAAAAGGACGCGATATTATAATCTGGTCGGCAATCGGCTTGATAGTTATTTTTGCCTCCTATGGCTTAGTCCGCGTATTGATTTTAACTATAAAATAAAAGAATCTAAAAAATATCAGCGGCAACCGATGTTTTATTCGTTCGGTTTGACAAGAGTTGATATTTTTTTTATCATAAGACAAGGATTATAAGAAAATAGGGTCGATACCAAAGCGGTCAACTGGGGCAGACTGTAAATCTGCTGGCTCACGCCTTCGTTGGTTCGAATCCAACTCGGCCCACCTATTATTATGCCTTTATTTAATTCGGACAAATTGGGTCTGAGCTTAGTAAAGATATTTGCCGTCCTCTTTATTGCGCTTGCGATTGTAATTATTATTTTATTATCTTTCTAGAATATGCCCGAACTGCCAGAAGTTGAAACCATTCGGCGCGATCTGGGCGTGCTTATCGGCCAGAAGATTAAGGCGCTTAAAATTTTTTCTCCTAAAACCGCATCGCACCCCGCGGCTTTTTTTAAAAAAGCCCTGATCGGCCGCCGGCTCGTTTCTATTGGGAGAAGAGGGAAGCTCTTGATTCTTTCTTTTGAAAACGGTTTTTTTCTTTTGATCCATCTGAAAATGACCGGCCAGTTGATTTATCAGTCGCCGAAAATAAAAATTGTCGGCGGGCATAGTTTAAGCTCGGAGTCTTATGAAAAATCAGTCGGCGAAAAACTTCCGAATAAACATACCCGCGCGGAATTTTCGTTTCCGGACGGCGGGCGATTATTTTTCAATGATTTAAGAAAGTTCGGCTATTTAAAATTAACTGATCAGGCGGGCTTGGAGAAAATCCTGGCTAGCAATTATGGGCCGGAGCCTTTGACTAAAGAATTTACGGCCAGCCGCTTGCAAGAAATTTTTAAATCCCGGAGGACTAATATAAAAGCAGTACTTTTAAATCAGAAATTAATCGCCGGACTCGGCAATATATATGTCGATGAAGCTCTTTTCGCCGCTAAGATTAGTCCACTCAGGGCAGCAAATAAATTGAAATCCGGAGAAGTGGTTATATTAACTAAAGAGATTAATAAATTGATAAAAAAGGCAATTTCCTATCGGGGCACGACTTTCAACAATTATGTCGACTCTCGGGGCCGAAAAGGTAATTTTTCTCATTTTTTGAAGGTCTATGGCCGCCGCCAAGAAAACTGCCTAGTTTGCGGCCATGAAATCAGGCGCATTAAGCTGGCCGGCCGAGGAACGCATTATTGCCCAAATTGTCAAAAATAAAGTAAATTTAGCCAGGAATAAATAAATAATCTAATCAGCTCTAGGTTGACTTTTAACCCGTTTTTCTATATTGTTTATATATAAATTAATTTTAAGAAAAATATGTCCCAAGACAACATGATGAAACTAGAATGTACTGTTTGCAAGACGACAAACTACCATTCTCATAAGAACAAGAAACTTTTAAAAGAACGTCTGGAAATGATGAAGTTTTGTAACAAATGTAAAAAACATACTTTACATAAAGAAACTAAATAACTTAATATGCCTAAAAATTTAACCAAGCCCTTCTTGCTGATTCTTGTCCTCCTGGTCATCATCGGCTGCTACTTGGTGTTTAGGCCGTTTCTCACGGAGATTTTTGTAGCGGCGATACTGGCCACTATTTTTTATCGTCCGTTCAATGCTCTCGCTGAATTTTTAAAAGGGCGGCGTAATTTGGCCGCTATCTTAATGTGCCTGCTATTGGTAGCCGTTATTATTCTTCCGACTATCCGTTTGATTATCTACGGCGCCGATAAATCGGTCGCGGCTTATGACGAAACCGTTTCCTTTTTCAGCAACCATAGTTTAAATGATGTTTTCCGAAATGATTTTTTCCAAAATAGCGCTCTGCGCTACTTGAAGCTGGATAAGTATAATTTCCAAGACCAAGCTTTTCAGGATACTATTTTAAGCACGCTTAAGCAATCAAGCGACTGGCTATTATCAGGCGCGACTTTCGCTATCGTCGAAACGACTAATTTTTTGATTTCTCTCGTGCTTATAATTTTGGCGATGTTCTTTTTCTTTGTGGACGGCAAAAAGATGCTGACACGCTTCATGTATTTGTCGCCGCTTCCGAATAAATACGATCAGGAACTTTTCCGTAAATTCCGCACGGTCAGCTATACGACTTTCGTATCGACTTTCGTCGCTGCCGCCGCTCAGGGAGTGGTCGGCGCAATCGGTTTTGCGATTGTCGGTTTTCCGGCTTTTCTAGCCGGGGTGCTGGTCGCCTTATTGTCTCTCATTCCGTATCTTGGTTCGATGATTTTCTATGTTCCAGTCGGAATATATTATCTTTTGGTCGGTGATATTTGGCAAGGTATATTCATTTTCCTATGGGGAGCAATCGTTATCGGTACGACCGATAATATTGTTCGCGCCTATATGATTAAAGATAAGGCGGAGATAAATCCGATTTTTGTCTTATTTTCGATTTTGGGCGGCATAGTCATGTTCGGCTTCTGGGGGGTAATTTTAGGACCGCTAGTCGTAGCCTTAGCCGTAACCGTTTTGCATCTTTATGAATTAGAGTTCTGTGGGAGCTTGGAGGGTGCGGGCTGCGAAGAAGCCAAGAAAGAAGCTATAGAAGATAGGCCGAAAAATTTAAAGAATAAGTCTTAAGCTATAATAAATTAATTTTAAATTTATGTTCGGACCAAAAACACAAAAAAATTTGGAAGCCGCGTTTGCCGGCGAATCAATGGCCAGAAATAAATATACATACTTTGCTTCAGTCGCGCGTAAAGCCGGCTATGAGCAAATCGCCGCTCTTTTTGAGGAAACTGCGAATAATGAAAAAGAACATGCGAAGATTTGGGCAAAGCAATTGGGCCTCATCGGCGAAGTGGCCGCTAATTTAAAAGCCGCCGCCGAAGGAGAGAATTATGAAAATACGACGATGTATCCAACTATGGAAAAAGAAGCGCTTGAAGAGGGGCATGCAGACGTCGCCCGTTTATTCAAGGAAGTAGCGGAAGTGGAAAGAGCGCATGAAAAGCGTTATCGCAAGCTGCTGGAGAATATTGAGAAAGGGGAAGTATTTAAAAAACCGGAAATCAAACGTTGGAAATGTGCCAATTGCGGCCATATTCACGAAGGACTTGAAGCGCCCGCATCTTGCCCGGCCTGCAGCCACCCGCAAGCATTCTTTGAGCTTTTAGCAGAGAACTATTAATTAAATTATAATTATATGGAGAAGCGCGAAGAAAAAATTTACGTTTGTCAGAAATGCGGTAATGAAGTGAAATTTGTTAAAGATGGCGGCGGCACCTTAGTCTGCTGCGGCGAACCAATGAGCGAGAAAGAATAACTGAATTACTCCGGTTAAGCCGGAGAATTGCGGGATTCGTATAGTGGTAGTACAGGAGTCTCCAAAACTTCTAGCGGGGGTTCGATTCCCTCATCCCGTGCGATTACAAAAAACAGGATTTTGTCCTGTTTTTTGTAGATTTACCTAATAAAAAGTGGTAATATATGGTAGTGTAACAGAATAATTTATCACCCTTAAAAATGACAAAAATTTTCCGCCTGCACAATTATCATCGCATCAATAACTTCCCTAAGAGGTCGCCTTTTATAAAAAGGGTTTTGAGCCAATTGGTATTTATAATTTTAGTGACGAAAATAACGCTGCGCAAGAATTATTTAGAAGAAGACGATTATGTCGTGGCGAAAAAATTGATTCAAAAAGGCGATTTGGTTTTGGCCGGCGGTTTCCGAGCAATTTCGGGGCTGTTTATGGGTAAATTTTTTACTCATTCCTTGCTTTATATTGGAGGAGGCGACTGTATCCATGCGGACGCCGACGGAGTTGATACGATATCGTTTAAAGAGCTCTTCACGGTTTATGATACTTTGACTATTTTACGCCCGCAAATAAAAGAAAATTACGAAGAAACAATTGAAAAAGCGATTTATTTTTCTCAGAAACAAATTGGCAAGCCCTATGATTTTTATTTAGAGCACCGCAAGGACCGCTACGTCTGCACGCAGCTTATCAATGCTTCTTTCGAAAATGCCGGCTTTGATACCGGCGTTGGGATTAAGGATGAAATCAGGCAGAATTTTTTATGGATTTTTTGGCGCATCAGGAAAGTAGTGCGCGCGGACGATTTTCTAAAAGGGAATTTTCAAACGGTTTTTGTTTCTAAAAGCTTGAAGGAAAAAAACCAAGATATTAAAAAATTAAACAAGCTCGGCGCTTAGGGCGAGCCAATATTCTTCTTTATCGGCAATCAAACGTTTTATCTCTTCCAACTCCTGGACTTTTTCCGGGCGGTAATCATGGTAATGCTCTAAAAAATAAGCTAGCAATTCTTCTTTATAAGCTTGCATTCTTTCCAGCTCACGTTCTAGGGACTGGATTTTTTTCTGCTTAGCCTTATTTTCTAAATATTTTTTTCTGTCCTGGCTCTTATCTTCCGGCGGCGCTATTTCTTCGCTTGATTTCTTCCATAATTCTTTTTCCAGACGAGCGACGTATTCGCCGTAATCTTCATGGCGGCGCTTCGCTTCGCCGTCCTTTATTTCCACGATTCCGGTCGCGATTAGACTGGAGAAGGTTCGATCATGGCTCGCGAAGAAGACAGTTCCGGAAAATTTCTGCAAAGCGCTGGCTAGAGATTCGGTCGTTTCAAAATCAAGATGGCAAGTCGGCTCGTCGAGAATCAGTATGTCGGGCTTTGATAATAAAAGCCCGGCCAAGAGCAGGCGCGATTGTTCGCCTCCGGAAAGAACAGCAATCGGCTTTTTTAATTCCTCCTCCTTAAAAAGAAAATCGCCCGCCATTTTTAAAACGGCTTCGGTTTTTAATTCCGAGGCTGCCACGCGGCGCAAGAATTCTCCGGCCTGTTCTTTCTTATTCATTCTATCCATCTCTTCTTGGCCATGGTAAGCGAAACGGCTATTAGCGGAAAAGCGGAAAGAACCGCGGAGCGGGGGAATGCGTCCGGCTAAAGTTTTAATGAGAGTTGTCTTGCCTTGTCCGTTCAATCCGAGTATGGCCAGTTTTTCTCCCGCGCGGCAATCAAAATCTATATGGGTAACGATAGCTTTGCCATCATAGCCGATATCAAGGTCGTTTATCTTTAAAGCAAAGTTATGGCGCTTCGCCACTGGAGGAATAGTTATTCTAGTTATGCCGGCTTGATGTTCGATCGTGATTCTTTTTTCTTCGAGCTTGCTGATTTTTTTAACCATGGCTTGAGCCTGTTTCGCTTTAGAAGCTTTATAACGGAAACGGTCAATGAATTCTTGCCAATGCTCTTGCTGTCTCTCTAGGCTTTCATTGGCCCTGATTAAAGTTTTAAGTTTTTGTTCTTTGAAAGCGAGATAGGCTTCGATATTGCCGGGATAATGGTAGCAGCCGGTTTTTGAGATTTCGATAGTTTCCTGACAAGTGCGTTTAAGGAATTCGCGGTCATGAGAAATTATTAGAAAACTGCCGCGATAAGCGCGCAGATAATTTTCCAGGAGAATTAAAGTATTTAAGTCTAGATAATTACTCGGTTCATCAAGCAGGAAAAGGTTTGGTTCTTTAAGTAGCATGCTCGTGAGGCGCAAGCGCATGCGCCAGCCGCCGGAAAGACTGCTCGCTTCCTGATTTAATTTGCTGGCGTCGAGTTCAAACTTACTCGCTACTTGCCGCGCGCGCCACTGTGGGCGCCCGCTGGTTCTCTCTAGATAGCTGAGAGCGCTTTCTCCTTCTTTCCATTCATCGGTTTGCTTAAGGTAGCCGATATTAGCATCGCGGTGTACGATAATTTTTCCGCTGTCAGCTGTCTCTTCGCCGCTGATAATCCGAAAAAGAGTTGATTTGCCGGCGCCGTTTTTGCCGATAACGCCTATTTTTTGTTTTTCGGACACGGCGAAAGAAAGGCCGGAAAATATTTTTTGGCCGCTATATTCTTTGCTTAGTTCACTGGCTTGGAGCAGGATAGGCATATATAGGAATATCATAAAGCAAGACCAGTCTTATGGCAAGATTTTTAAGGCGGTTTTATGCTATAATATAGGTATTAAAAATAATTATAAAATCATATGCGTTTACAGGAAAAAGTTGCGATTGTCACCGGCGCTTCTTCCGGGCTGGGGCGGGCAATCGCGGAGATGTTTATCAAAGAGGGAGCTAAAGTTATTTTTTCCGATATTAATCCTTATCCTGGTATCTTGCCGGAAAATGGCCACTTCTTAAAAACTGATACGTCCGACAAAAAAGAAGTCGAAGCGCTTGTCTCTTATGCTGTTTCTCAATTCGGTCGGTTGGATATTATTGTGAATAATGCTGGTGTCGGTTTGACAGCTGAGATAGCTTCTATGCCGGATGAAATCTGGGATAAGGTAACCGCTATTAACCTAAGCGGCGTTTTTTATGGTATTCGAGCAGCGGCCTCTTATATGAAAGAAAATAAAATCAAGGGGTCAATTATTAATATCGCTTCTATTTTGGGTCAAGTCGGTTTTAAGGGAGCCGGAGCTTATTGCGCTTCCAAAGGGGGCGTGAACCAATTAAGCCGGACGGCCGCTTTAGAATTAGCCTCTAGCGGGATTCGGGTTAACTCGATTGCTCCCGGCTTCATTAAGACAGCCATGACTAAAGGAATCCAGGATAATGAGGCGGCTAATGCTAGTATTGTCGGGGCTATACCTTTGGGATACATGGGAGATCCGGATGATATTGCCTATGCAGCTGTTTATTTAGCTTCCGAAGAATCGAAATATGTTACGGGTTCAGTTTTATATGCGGATGGCGGCTGGACAGCCCAGTAATCGCCCTTAATTTTTGTTTACTTTTTCGCCGTTTTGGGTTATATTTAAAATATAAACAATTTTATGATAAAAAAAGAAAGTATAAATAATTCTATTATTTATTTTGTTATCTTTGGAGCGATTTTTCCTCTCTTTTTTCTCTTTTTTGGATTTTCTCCGACCGCCGCGCAGACAATCGGAGGAAGCGATGCGATTGCTGTCAGAATAGTCCCCAACCCCAATCATTACAGCGTCTATCGCTGGTATGATAGCCAAGGGTTTAAAGGTTCGCCGCAAGCGCTCGTGGTTGACGGCTATGAAGCAGTGCGCGACGGCCGCACAGTTTATGTTAATGCCGCTAACGTCAAAAATAAATCGATTTACACGAATATTTATCTTATTTCATATAACCAAGATCCTTCGCCGAAAACGGTTGATATCCTCGGACAGATTGTCAAAAATTGGAAGTTCAACAGCGATCTTCAAGAAAGCACTAACCCTAGTCCAAGCTGTGCTATTTCCTCTCTTCCTTGTTTGAGCAACAGCGATTGCGCTACTAATCAAGAATGCGCAACCTCGACTATCGCTTCCAGTTCTTGCCAGTTAAAAACTATAAAAAATTGCCGGACCGATAATGATTGCCCGCAGAATTTTTTCTGTAACAGCATTAAGGCGAAAATAATCCGTGATTTAAAAAGAATAGGCAAGACCGAAGAAATAAAAGAGGCTCTCTATGACTATAAGATAGCCAATGGTTCGTATCCGAAATTAGCCTCCGGCAGCTATTTAGCCAACCATACCATTTCAGTTTGGCCGAGCTGGTCGGATAATTTTTTGCCCGCGATTTCTATGACTTCAAGTTCGATTGATCCGATTAATCGCCTTGGCGCCTGCTCAGGGTATGACGTTAAGACTTGCTGGAATAAAGATACTAAGAGATTCGTCTATAATCCGACCCCGAATTATTTGATGCTGCCGGCGGGCAGTTACGGCCTCGTGTATCAAACCGATCAGAATGGTTCTGATTACTCTCTCTGCGCCGTTATGGAAACGCGCGAGAACACACCTGAATTAAATTTCCAATTCGAACCTAATAATCCCAATAGTTCGGATTGTGTTACCGCTACAGGTATTATTTCTGGCGGTACAGCGACTAATACCGCTCCTTATATTATTGACGCTTATTTGACTGGTTCGGCTGATGAAGAGTTAAACGCTTCGGTTAAAGTGGTCGATGACCAGGGGAATCCGCTTACCTGGAATCTTAATACTAGCGCCGGTAATTGGTCTACTTGGAGCGCCGCCCCGATTTTAAAAAATACTAATAATCCGAACCAGAAAAAGATTTATGCGCTGAAAGCGGGCGCTCCGGGAACATACAACACAACCTTAATCGTTTCCGACGGCCAAACAAATGGCACTCTGAATACCACGACTCCGCTCGTAATCATCAATCCTAAGCCGTTTGTTGAGTCGGATAACGGTGAGTATGCGCTTAATGCTACTACGCCCTTTTCTTATTCTTTTTATTTTTCTGATAATAATTTAGCTACTCCGGTAAACAATAGCACCTATTCAGTGACTAAATTAAGCGGTCCTAATAATTTCGATCTTTTAAGTTTGAATAAGACGCTAACCCCGGCCGGCGTTAATCGCTACCAAGTAACTTATCAAGGAAATATTCCGCCGAATAATTTTTCCAGCGATTCAGAGTATGTCTATCGTATCTCCGTCCACGATAAATATAACGCGGTAACTACTAAGGATTTTAAAATAACTATAAAAGCCGAAACTCCCACTATTAACTTTAATTGCCCGCCTAGCCAGCGTTTAGGAAAATATTATTCCTGTCTTTTAGGCTATGTCCAACAGGGCAATCAGCAGTTAACCTATACGAGCAATAACGTTTTGCCTCAAGGCTTAACGATTAATATTGTTCAAACTAATCAACAAAATCAAAACAATAATAATCCTAATCCCACAGCGCTTATCCCCAGATTTTTTAATAAAATTTTAAGTCTTATTGCACCTACAAAAACCGCCGAGGCAGTCGTTACTTTAATTGATTCCGTCTACCTTAGCGGTACGACGACAGACGTATTTAGCGGCGAAGTGTCTATAAAGGTGACAAATAATTACGGCGCCTCTTCGACTAAGGCATTTCCTTTAAGCATTAATAATTATTGCGGCGATAACCACCGGCAGGAACCGAACGGCGAAGCGAGGGGTGGTTTTTATAATGATGGCTATGAAGATTGTGACCGGAGCGAAGGCGTAACTTTGAGCGTGGCTAACAGTAATATTAGATTGCAATACGGCTGTTCGACCATTCCTTCTGATCCGCCCACTCCGATGCCAATTCCTAATAATAGCTACTGTGTCTATAAATCGCCGCTTGAAAATGGTGGTTATTGCGGAGATGGTTATTGCCAAGTTACGATAACCCTGCCTAATGGTAATGAACTTCCGATGGAAACTTGGCAGAACTGCGGCCAGGATTGTATCTGTACGCCGCAATGTGAAAATAAATGTATCGGCGACCCGGATAATTGCGGCCATACTTGCACTGGAGAAAATACGCCGACCAGTGTTTGTTTAAGAAACGAAACTAAGCCCTGTTCCTCTATTTATAACCAGGGTTTACCGAGCTATTGCCAGGGTATAGAGATACAAGGAACGCAAACTTGTAATAATACCTGTACTGGCTGGAATGATTGTGTAGCCCTTCCTCCGACGCCAACAGCTAACTCATCTTCAGGATGTAATTCGACTAATCCAATTATGGAAGGCTTCTCTTGCTGTGAACTCGTTAACTGTCTCCATGATGCTTGTGGATGTTGCGGACGAGATCCGGGAGATTCCGGGTATATTGATTTAGTAGCTCAAGCTATTAATAGCGGCTATGCAGTGAAAAAGGCGGCTGGGCCGGACGGAGGAGTTTGTACTAACACTCACAATGTAAACACCCCCCCCGAACCTTGCATTTGTGGTTCAGCAGGCTGCCACAGCCCAGAGTGTAATACTAATAATAACAGCTGTGTTTTAGGTCAAAGTGCATCAGCACCGACTAATTGGACAATAATTACAAACCATACTACAGCCTATTATCGGTGTTGGCAATAAAATTTATTTATGTCTAAAAAAATCAAAATTATTATTTTTATCGTTGTTATTTTGTTTTTGATTTTAGCTTTATTTCTTATCTTGAAAAGCAATAAAGGAATCGGCACCAAGGAAAACATAAATAGTCCTGTCGGCACCCAGGAAAGCGAGACCCCTGTAACTACTAACAGGGTTTCTCTGGCTACTAGCACGAACGCTACGAACACAAATGTCATAATGGCGGAAGTAAGTAGTCCGGAAATCACCGAGAGCCCGGAACTAATGAAAGCTAGCCAAGCTAAATTTTTTACGGAATTAAAAAATAACCATCCTGAATATAGCGCATCTCAACTAGAGTTTTTTAGTACGGCTGCTGCCCAAGAAGATATAACTGGTTGCCGCAGTAGAGATGATAGAGACATCTGTATTTCGGCAGTAGCTTTTATTGCCGGGACCAATGGGGTTTGCGGAGAAGTCAATGATAAATCTAGCCAATTAGAATGCTCGAACAATGTCTTAGACGAGAGGGCGGGGCCGGAGATTGAGAAATGCCAGACTTATAGTACTAACGACCTTAAATCCCAGTGCTTCATCAAGATTTTTAGCGTTTATAAGCAGCCGGCCGATTGCGCCGGCTTGAAAGTTGAGGCGACTAAAAAAATTTGTGAAAGCGCCACAACCTATCAAGTCGCTTTAGAAAAACAGGATCATGAGCTCTGCAACAGCATAAGCCAAGAAGCTTTAAAAAGTTACTGTTTGAAAATCGTTACCGATAAAGCGGAGAAGATAGTAGAGAAGTTAATTGATAAGAATAAAGATTCAGACAGCGACGGCTTAAGTGACTTCGATGAAACGAATAAATATTTTACGGATCCGAATAAAGCCGATACGGACGGCGATAGCTATAATGACGGCGCTGAAATCGGTGGCGGCTATAATCCATGCGGCGACGGCAAGCTGCTTGATAGCAAGCTTTTGCCCGATCTGTGCGCCAAATTTAAAAAATAGCCGGCTATGACCAAGAAAACGCAGATACTATTCATTCATGGCGGCATGACTTTCAAGAATAAGGCGGATTATATTTCTTTTTTAAAAAACAGGGAAGTTTCTCTAGATAAGAAAGCTTCTTGGAAAGGGGAATATTTAGACAAGCAGCTAGGCAAATACTTTGAGATTATAAGGCCGCTTATGCCGTTAGCCGATAATGCCCGGTATGAATATTGGAAAATCTGTTTTGAAAGATATTTTCCTCATTTGCGCCCGAATATTATCTTAATCGGCTCATCATTGGGCGGAATTTTTTTAGCCAAATATTTATCAGAGAATAAATTTCCGAAAAAGATTTTGTCTGTTTATTTAGTTTGTCCGCCCTATGACGGCACTGGCAGCAGCGAAGACCTGGTCGGCGGCTTTAAATTGAAGTCCGATTTATCGCTGATTGAAAAAAATTGTAAGAATATTAATCTTTTATTTTCCCAAGACGATGAGGTTGTACCTTTACTGGAAGCGCAAAAATATGCTCGGAAACTGAAAAAAGCGAGAATTATCGTCTTTGCTGGTATGAACGGCCACTTTAAAATTTCGAAATTTCCCGAGATAATAAAAATGATCAAAAGCGATAAAAAAATACGGAGCTAAGCCCCGTATTTTTTTATTAGATTTTGTCTATTTATTTATAAATGTTTTTCTATTTCGGCAAAAACCTCATTAATACTTTTGGCGCCATCAATTTCAACGAATTTGCCTTTTGCCTGGTAGTGGGCGATCAAGGGAATTGATTCTTGGCGGAAAACAGCCATGCGGCTATCTATAACTTTCTGGTCCTTGTCGTCTCCGCGGTTGCCGGTCGCCGCTCGGGTATCGATTCTTTTCTCCGCTTCTTCGGGAGTGATGCGAAGAAGGATAAAGAGGTCGACTTCTAAATTAACTTCCGCCAGCATTTCTTCAAGCAGCCTAGCTTGAGGAATCATGCGCGGAAAGCCGTCGAAGACGATTCCAGTTTCCAGGGCTTGGGTTTTTACGTTCTGGAGAACGCCTTTAATCAGTTCGTCTGAAACCAGGAGGCCGCTAGCCACCGTGGCTTCTATCTTCTTTCCCAACTCGGTGCCTGAATCTATTTCTGCGCGCAGCTTATCGCCCATCCCAAATTGGTAGAGGCCGTATTTTTTAAACAATAATTCGGCTTGAGTTGTTTTACCTGAAGCCGGCAGTCCGTAGAGAACAACAATTTTCCCCATATTAAATAATAATTAAGAAACAAAGTAATATAATAGCAATAAAACTCTTATTAGACAAGAGTTTATTCTAGCGGCCTTCAAAAAAACCGGAGCGGCGGGCGTACTATCGAATAAGATATCTAAAATGCTATACTAAAAGCATGAATATTCTCGATGTGCCAATTGACGAAATATCCCAGCTATCCGACACGGAATTAGTAAAATTAACCCTGGCTAACCAGGATAATTTTGTCTATCTAGTGGATCGTTATAAAGGAAAGCTTTCCAGCTATGTAAAAAGGCTGACTAACGCTAATAATGAAGACGCCGAGGATATTTTGCAGGAAGTATTTATTAAAGTTTATTTGAATTTGAATGATTTTAATAAGGATTTAAAATTCTCTTCCTGGATTTATCGTATTACTCACAATCAGGTGATCAGCGGCCACCGCAAGTTAAAAGCCCGGCCAGAAGGCTATGCGGTCAACCTTGACGACCAATTAGCTAAAAATTTGGCCACGGAAATAGATATGAAAGGGCAGGTTGATTACAAGATTCTGCAATCGACTATCAATCTAGTTCTGGATAAATTAGACCCCAGGTATCGCGAAGTTTTGGTTTTGAAATTTTTAGAAGAAAAAAGCTATCAGGAAATTTCCGATATTTTAAAAAAGCCACTAGGTACGGTCGCTTCTTTGATGAATAAAGCCAAGCAAGAATTCAAATTAGAATTCGAACGCCAAAATTTAAAAATTTAAAATATGTTAGACCCAAATAACGCCGGCTTCGAAAGTAAATTGCTGGCTAAAATAAAAGACCAAAAAATAAGCCCTAAACCGCTCTGGCAGTTTTTGCTTAAAGATTATGTTATCTGGCTGGCGGGGTTTGTTTCCCTCCTTATCGGAGCGGCCGCCATTTCCGTCATGATTTATTTATTCAAATTCAATGATTGGGAAATTTACGACCAAACCAAAAAGAGCTTTTTGGAATTTTTCATTTTAACTCTGCCTTATTTTTGGTTTATATTCCTGGGTCTTTTTGTTTTTATAATTTCTTATAATTTTAAACATACTAAGAAAGGCTACCGCTATTCAACCGTTTTATTGGGCGGGGCCTCAATTTTGCTAAGTATTATCCTCGGGTCGATTTTTTATGTTGCGGGGATGGGAGAAAAATTAGATAGTATTTTGGGCAGCCAAGTGCCGTTCTATGACCGTGTCATTAACCGCCATATTGATTTTTGGTCGCAGCCGGATGAAGGCCGTTTATCCGGTTTAGTAGTCGGTTTGGCCGAAGGCGGAAGATTCATTTTAATTGATCGGGGCCAAGAAGAATGGTTAGTAAGCACGGAAAATTCCCAGCCTTATTCGAATGCTATTATTGTCATTGGCCAGCCGATTCGCCTTCTCGGTGAAACGATCGGCGATTATGCTTTCCGGGCTGATAAGATCTTACCGGTTAATGCCGGCCGTGATTTCTTTCATCGCTTTAATGGCCAGCCGCCGCATATGCGGCCAGGTGATATGCCACCCGGTTTGCGCCCTCCTTTAAATCAGTAATTTAAAAAAAGAAATTATTTTTTTAAGCGTAGTAAATGATGAAGGGTGTTCAAGAGATCTCACCCCCCAATTAATTAATAAAATTAATTTATTATTCCTACTACCATTCGGCTACTCGCTGGAAGATAGCAGGAATAAATTTCGTCATTATGAAACATAAAAAAATATTTTTTTCTAGTTTAATTATGATTGTAGCGGCCGCCGCTGTCATAGCTATCGCGCAGACTTCATATGCGGCTACGGCGACTAATACGGATACTCCGTGGAAGGTACCCATTTCTTCGGACACTTTTTCTTCAAACTCGACCTTTGGCGGCTAGGGCATAAAATTGAACTGGGGGCATAGCAAGAGCAGTGTGTATCCGTTTATGGTTGTAATAATATA
>Ga0172371_10001433_pt1 | contig 37851 bp, 33 predicted proteins | sample Lak12m_FD_114543 | JGI IMG/M metagenome (GOLD analysis project Ga0172371, IMG submission 114543) | Freshwater microbial communities from Kabuno Bay, South-Kivu, Congo - kab_022012_12m | ecosystem: Environmental > Aquatic > Freshwater > Lake | place: Democratic Republic of the Congo: South-Kivu... | reverse complement strand
GCCCGAAATCTTGCAAAATCAAGCCAGTTCCCGGTCTTGGGCGTAGGAGAAGTTCTCCATTTATTTCGATGCTTCCGGATGTTGGTAAACGTAAACCAGCCAGAAGATACAGCAGGGTAGTTTTACCGCAGCCCGAACTACCTAAAATGGACCAGGAATCCCCGCGAGCTACTTCCCATGAAATTCCCTGGAAGAGGGGCTTACCGCGGGGATAATTAAAGTTAAGGTCAACGATCTGGATCATGCACCCAACCGGGTGGATCACTGTGGAACAGCCACGCTCAGGGGAAGATAATCCCCAGTGACCGAATCCCAGTAGGATACATCTACAGCCAGAAGCCCCATTTCCTGTGCCCAGCTCATGGCATCGTTCCATTCCACTTCAGAGGGTAAACCGGCAGCTGTAAAAGTTGGCAGTGCATAGGTGGCTAAAAGTGGCGCGGGAACCAGATTTTTTTCAGTGAGGATATCCGTATATCCGCCCGGATTGGCATTGATCATAGCCACAGCCTCTTCGATTCCGATCAGGAAGGCTTTGACAGCATCCCCTTTGGTATTGAGACTATCCGTCCTGAAGCTGTAAACTGAAAAACCATACTGCGGATACTTGGAATCATCCAGTACAACCTTAGCGCCTTGTTGCACCGCCAGCGCAGCCAGTGGATCCGGCATAACGGCTGCTGCAAGTTCACCGGAGCTAAGCAAAGCCATCCTTTCAGGGATCTTTGGAACCGCAATAGTTTTAATATCCTCTTTAGCCAAACCGCTTTCTTGCAGCAGGCGGTAAGTCACATACTCAATAACCGTTCCCTGGGACACCCCGATCTCAACCCCTTTAAGTTGATCCGGTGTGGTGATACCGCTTTGTCCTGAAGCCAGAATATAGAAATGCCCGGATTCTGAGGTAGGTTTTAATGCATAACGAACGATTTTGATCTGTACATGTTCTTTGTTAAAGAAGAACGTGGAGAGGGTTTCATTGATCATTCCATCCACTTGACCGGCGCTGATCAATTGATCTCTTTCCGGGGCAGAAGCAACTGGTACAAATTCAACTTGGACTCCTGCTTTTTCAAAGAGACCTTCCTGCTGAGCCACAAAGATCGGCAGGGCATCAATGATTGGTAAAGCTGTCACCCTGAGAACTGGCAGTTCAACCGTAACAACCGATGTAGATCCATCGTTAGCCGTCGATGAAACTGGTGACACTGCGGGAGAACATGCAGATATAGACAATGAAACTAACACGAAGAGAGAAACTATTAAGTGACTTTTTCTCATTTTTTACCTCACTTGCAGGAATTTTCGTGAATTATACAACGAACCTGTGCCTAGCACGAGAATAAGTCTGCAAATGGATTTTCTGCCCCCTGAAAATCCCGATTCTTTATTCCAGAGATCTCTGAATTGCATTCTGCAACTTGATCAATATCTCTTTCTTGCGTTTCAACATTTCTTTGAACTCTAGATTCTCAGTAGAATGGATCTCCACCCGCAGGTCAGAGATACAAGCATCCAGCAATTCCAATAGAATACTAGTTTCCTCAGCATCTATTTTGAGCGAGATCATGATGCCCTCCATCAGGGAACATCGAAGGCGGCTCCCATATTTTTATTATAAGGAGTGCATTTAATGGAATCAAGCGATCTGGCTTCGCTCTTCAACCTGAATCCAGGCGTGGGATTAATATAATCCCCATATTTGTATAAACATTCTATGGTAGAATTTTTAATTTAGTACAGAAAAATATGCCTGGCGACAGGTTTAATCTCAACACAATTGGAGGATTTATGGCAAAGAAATGGGTGTATTTATTTAATGAAGTGGAACAAGCGCAGAAATACGCAAAGGGAGATTGGGATAAAGTTCGCGGACTGCTGGGTGGTAAGGGTGCCAACCTTGCAGAAATGACCCGCATCCACCTGCCAGTACCACCATTCTTCACCATTACTACAGAAGCATGTAATGCTTACTCTGCCAGCGGTAATTTCCCCGAGGGAATGTGGCGGCAAGTGCTATCCGCACTAAAAAAGGTTGAAAATGCTTCTGGCAAGAAATTTGGAGCGCCTTCAAACCCCTTGCTGGTTTCGTGCCGTTCAGGCGCAAAATTTTCGATGCCTGGCATGATGGATACTGTTTTGAATATCGGTTTAAATGATCGGACTGCTCGTGGAATGGTCCGCCTCACCGGAAATGAACGCTTTGTGTATGACTCATACCGACGGCTGATCCAAATGTTTGGTTCGGTAGTTCTAGGCCTTCCAGACGAAGCGTATGAAGATGTGCTCGAAGCCTATAAACACTCTAAGGGTTATAAATCGGATACCGACTTGAAAGCGGAAGACCTGAAAACATTGACAGAGAAATTTAAAGATGTCACTGCCAGTCACGGTTTTGCTTTCCCTCAGGAACCGATGAAACAACTGGAACTGGCTACAGAGGCCGTTTTTAAAAGCTGGAATGGGAAACGCGCAGTAGATTATCGCCGCGCAACCAATATCCCGGATGATCTCGGAACCGCGGTCAATATTGTCACTATGGTCTTCGGGAACATGGGATGGGAATCCGCCACCGGTGTAGCTTTTACCCGAGATCCCCAGACTGGTGAACGCGAAATGTTTGGCGATTACTTGCTGAATGCCCAGGGTGAGGATGTAGTTGCCGGTATTCGGAATACTGAAAAGATTATTAACCTCAAAAAAGATCTGCCTGAAGCCTATCAGCAATTCATGGAAATCACTGCCATGCTGGAAAAACATTACACAGACATGCAGGATGTAGAATTCACTATTGAAAACAAGCGGTTATGGATGCTCCAAACCCGCAATGGAAAGCGAACCGCAAAAGCTGCAGTAAAAATGGCAGTGGATATGGTTGGTGAGAAGTTGATCACCAAACAGGAAGCTATCCTTCGGGTAAGCCCAGAAAATGTGGATACCTTACTTCATCCGCAATTTGACCCGAAAGCCATCAAAGCAGCCAAAACTGGCGGTAGCTATTACGGCAGTGGAGTGAATGCCTCTCCCGGCGCCGCTGTGGGTCAGATCTACTTTGATGCTGATACTGCCGAGCGCATGGCCAAAGAACACAAACAGGATGTCATCATGGTTCGCCCCTTTACAAAACCGGATGATGTTCACGGTATGCTTGCAGCCAAAGGAATTCTCACTTCGGAGGGTGGTGCTACCTCGCATGCCGCAGTAGTTGCGCGTCAGTTCGGTGTTCCTTGTGTTGTGGGTGCCTCGAGTATTAAGATCGATATGGATCGCCGTCTGATGGTTGCAAATGAAGTAGTCGTCAAAGAAGGGGAATGGATCTCTGTAGATGGCACGACCGGTGAGGTTTTCCTCGGTAAGATCCCTGTTGTGGCTCCATCACTGGAAGAACAAAAAGACCTTCTAACCTTGCTTACCTGGGCGGATGAGATCTGTGCCACCGAAGGTATCCGTAAGGCTCCCACAGGCTGGCCGACCCGTGGCTTACAGGTTTGGGCGAATGCGGATTATCCCAAAGATGCACAACGAGCCCGTTCATACGGTGCAGTTGGCATTGGTCTTTGCCGTACTGAACATATGTTCTTCGAAACTGAACGCCTGCCGATTGTCCAGCGCATGATCTTGGCTGAAACAAGTGATGAACGCACGGCTGCTCTGAACGAATTGCTGCCTTCGCAGCGCTCCGATTTTGAAGGCCTGTTCAGAGCCATGGTAGATAATGAGAAGAATAAGAATGGATATCCCGTAATTATCCGACTGATCGATCCACCTTTACATGAATTCCTGCCAGGCGCTGAAGAATTGGCAGAAAAGATCGTCTCTCGTCGGATTGAGAATCTGTCACAATATGCTGTTGGTAAAGGTGACACAAGCGAAATCACTGAACTTCAAAAACTGCATGCGGCGGTGGAAGCCATGCACGAAAGCAACCCGATGATGGGCCTACGCGGTGTACGACTCTCTATCGTAATGCCTGAGATAGTTGAGATGCAGGTCCGAGCCATCTTCGAAGCAGCCGCTAATACAGCCCTGGATGGGTTCAAGCCTAAACCTGAGGTGATGATTCCTCTGACTGGTCATGTGAATGAGTTGAAATGGATCCAACCACGGTTGGAACGAATAGCCAAGACAGTGATGGATGAGAAGAAAATAAAATTCGAGTACAAATTCGGTACGATGATCGAGATACCGAGGGCCGCAGTCACAGCCACCGAAATCGCCACCGAAGCCGAATTCTTCTCTTTTGGTACGAACGACTTGACGCAAATGACCTTCGGATACAGCCGTGATGATGCGGAACGCAACTTCCTCATCACCTATGTGGAACAGGGCATCTTACCTAAAAATCCATTCCAGCAACTGGATCGGGATGGTGTTGGCCGATTAATGAAAATGGCTGTGGAAGATGGCCGCTCTACCCGCGTAAACCTCGAAGTGGGTATTTGTGGTGAACACGGCGGTGATCCTTCATCGATCGAGTTCTGCCATATGATCGGGAATAACTACGTCTCCTGCTCCCCCTTCCGGGTACCTGTTGCGCGTCTTGCAGCCGCTCAGGCAGCAATTAAACACAGCAAATAATAGATAGAACGAGTAAACCCAACAGAACGCCGGTGAAACCCGGCGTTCTATCTTTAATCCCAGTAATCAATGGATATTGTTTATTTAGATCTGCAATAGAACATTCTGTAGAGTAGATCTAATTCAACAATACTGCGGATGTATTGACGGGTCTCCAGGAACCGTACAGTTTCAAGGAAGAGATCCGGATCTTTACCGGACAATTCACGCCAGACAGCAGCGTTACCTGGTCCTGAGTTGTAAGCGGCTAGCGCCGCGAAAAGGTCTCCATCGAATCCCTCCATCTGCTGGTGCAGATAATGACTGCCAATTTTTATATTGACCAATGGACGGTAGATGTCATTTTCCACAAATACCGCCGGCCAGCCGGTATGAGATACCGTCTGATTCGCTGTTTCGGGCATTAACTGCATCAACCCTTTCGCGCCTACGCTGGACTCAATAAATCCTTCAAATAGACTCTCCTGGCGGATGAGGCTGAAGAGAATCAGCGGGTCGATCTTTTCATCCACGGCAGATTGTAAAACGATATCCCGGTAATATGCTCCATACCGTATGTGGTTAAAATACACTGGAGCATTCAAAGTGGCAGTTTCATCAAGTCCTGCTAATTGTAAAACCTGTCTGGATGCAAAGATGGCAGATCGGTACAACCCCGTATCGAGGAAATACTGAGCCAAACGGTATGTATTGACCGGGTCCAGTTCATTATCGATTCGTACCGCTTCAAACTCTCCGCGAGCTTGTTCATAGAGACCCAGCCGCCAAAATTCCTGCCCACGTAACACACGTGGATCATCACTCAAAGTCCCCAGAGAATCCAGATCCACCTCAGCCCCCAGGTTAAAAGTGCTGCGCATCCAATCATTCGCAACCAGGTGTTCAGCAGGCAGATCTACAGCCAGATCCATCACCGGGCAAGAAGTGATCAAATCTGTACCCAGAAGAAGGCTGCGAGCTCGTTCGCTATAGTATCCACCGGGATCGGCTTGAAGGGCATTCTGCCATGATGTTCTAGCTTTTTCCTCATCGCCAATAGCCTGATTGGATTTTCCAATCCAAAGCCAGGCTGATGCAGTTTCCATTGGCTCAGTTGCCAAAACGAGAGCACGCTGGAAGGTGTTCAAAGCTGCCTGATAATCCTCCTGGCGATACCGGGTTATGCCTGAAAGGTAGATGCCTGAGTAAGAGATCTCTGCCGAGGGATATTCCACTGCAAGCCGCTCCCAGGTGGCAGCAGCTTCATCCAGCAACCCCTTACGCTCATAGATCCTTGCGGCCTCATAAAGGTATCCCGGAGCCTGTGCATCCTGGGGGGCTGTCACCACAAAATCTATCAAGGTCTGCGCTGCTTCCACATGATTTTCTTGATAATACCATTGGGTATAGGCCTTTTCATCCCAGGCGGTATTCCAAAATCTATCCCCCGGGTGACCCTGGATCAATGAATCCCAATCTCTGTTCGCTGCAGGATAGTTCTTCAAATACGTGTAGGCAAGAGCTCGGTAGTAATGCATTGTGCCATCGTGGGCAGCAGTCTCTGATTCATAGGCACTCAGGGCATCCACTGACGCCTGATATTGACCAGCATAATAATCGACGATTCCACGATTCAAATGATCCACCGGTTGATTGTCATTCACCAGAGTTACCAGAGCAAAGTAAGAATCGCTCGCTTTCGGATAATTATCTACACAGGAAAGGAAATGAGCATAAGCGGATTCAAAATCACCCCGATTGTAATAGATCTGCCCAATGAGGAATTCAGCTGCCGCGCGATCATAATCATTCCCTGTAATGCTGAGGATTTCCTGATAAGTTCCGATCCCCTGATCAGCTCTGCCTAATTTAACCTGCGAGCCGGCAACCTTGAATAACAACCAGACTGGCTGAGGTACGGTGGTTCGTTCTACAGCCAGTTGATATGCCGATGTTGCTTCTTCATACCTTCCTGCCCCTGCCAAAGCATCGCCCAGTTTTTCAAGATAGTAATCATCCAAGATACCCGGCCGCAAGGTCAGGTATTGCTCATAGGCACCGGCAGCTTCATCAAAACGACCTAAGCCAAAGTACAGCTCACCCAGATAAACAGCCGCCATAGAAACGGGCAACGGCGAAGTAAACTCTTGTTGGACTTTTCGGAACAGCTCAAGAGCTTTAAGTTCATCCCCACGTTCGTAATGGATTCGGGCAATCATCACCAACGCAGACGAGCGGATATCTGGATCTGTTGTCAGGTCGTAAGCCAGTGAATATGCCTCCAGTGCGGCATCATAATCCCCATCCAAGAAAGCCCGATCTGCGCGTTGTATCCTTCCGGCAGGCAGTGGTGTCGCAGTAGCTGTTGGCAGAGGTGTGCCTGTCGGTAGAGCAGTCTGTGTGCTGGTGGTTGGTTGGCTTGCTGTAGGTGTGGATAATAATGGGACTTGCCTGTTACAACCACTTAGAACCAGGCTGATAGCTACCAGCTGGATAATCAAAGTTTTTGTATTCATGCAAGGTTTATAACGGATATTATCCAGGGTGTCAAACCAGTACAGCTACAGGCAACCTGTTTTCCGCCTGTCGTGTCTACTTAAACTAGTCTCAACGAGATCCGACCTCTGTCCAATTCCACTTTGATGATCTCCACTTCAATCACATCAGCAACCGTCAAAACGGTACCAAATGCCATCTGGGAGCGATGCAGTAAGCCGTCTTGCTTGACCCCAATATCCACGAAAGCGCCAAAATCCACAACGTTACGTACCGTTCCTTTGAGAACCATGCCCTCAGCCAGATCTTCCATCTTCAGGACATCACTTCTCAAAATTGGGGCTGGTGCATCTTGCCGGGGATCTCTGCCGGGACGTACAAGTTGTTCCATGATATCTGTCAATGTATGCACACCACATCCAAGCTGTGCCGCAAGGTCTTCAGGTTTCACCTGAGCCCGTAAGTTCTCAATCGCTTACTTTCGATCTTGCAGTGGCGCGTTCGACAGCATACCAGATCGGTCCATGACGGCTTCAGCGACAGAGTAACTTTCAGGGTGAATAGCGGATGCGTCCAGGGCATTTTTGCCGTTCAGGATCCGCAAGAAACCCGCGCTCTGTTCAAATGCTTTAGGTCCCAGTCCGCTGACAGAGCGGATTTGTGATCTTTCAATAAAAACACCATTCTCATCCCGGAAAGCGACAATCTTATCTGCCAATTTCGGGCCAATACCAGCCACATAACCCAGGAGGGCAGAGGATGCAGTATTGATATCCACGCCCACCCGGTTCACGACGTCCTCTACAACACCATCCAGTGTATTTTTCAGTAATCCCTGGTCCACATCGTGCTGATATAAGCCCACACCGATGGACCGTGGGTCGATCTTGACCAGTTCTGCCAGCGGATCTTGCACTCGACGGGCGATAGATGCGGCTCCCCGTAAAGAGACATCCAGGTCAGGCATCTCCTGCCTGGCAAGCGGACTGGCTGAGTACACACTGGCACCAGCTTCATTTGTTATGATGTACTTCACATCTGGCAAGTCTTTGATCACTTCAGCTGCCAACTGCTCTGTTTCCCGGCTTGCAGTGCCATTACCGATAGAAATGAGGGTAATGTGATGTTTTTTAATCAGGTCGTGGATTACTTCCAGTGATTCTTTCCACTTTTTTTGCGGTTCATGTGGATAGATCGTTCCTGTATACAATAATTTTCCGGTGGAATCCACAACAGCCACTTTGCATCCAGTTCTAAAACCCGGGTCTAGGCCGAGAACAACTTTACCAGCCAGGGGTGGCTGACTCAGTAAGCCGCGTAAATTCTCAGCAAAGATCTGAATTGCATGTAACTGAGAAGAGACAGAAAGTTCCCTGCGGACGTCTCGCTCGATGGCCGGTAGCAATAAGCGCTGTGCGCTGTCTACAATGGCTTCTTCTAATTGCGTATTGAATCGAGAGGCGGGATCTGGCCTGAAGGCTGAGCTAATGGCGGTTCGCCAATCTCGTTCTGGTACCTCTATGGCAACCCGGAGGATATTCTCAGTTTCACCTCGATCAATCGCCAATGCTTGATGCGGACGGATCTTATCAACACGGTTTTCAAATTCATAGTAGATCTCATATACCCGGCGGTCATCCTGAGCATCTTCCACTTTTTCCACACTCAGGGTAGCATACTGCATGGCACGCTCACGGGTCAGTCTACGTACATCCGCATGATCACTGATCGATTCAGCAACGATGTCCCGCGCTCCAGCCAGAGCCTCTTCCACCGTCAATACCTGTTCATTCAAGAAAGCTTCGGCAGCTTTTTCCGGGGTCTGTCCCGAACGAACTTGTTGAAGAATCATGTCTGCTAATCCCTGTAATCCCTTCTCGCGGGCAACACTGGCGCGAGTCCGACGTTTTGGTTTATATGGGGCATATAAATCCTCCACTGCTGTCAGGGTCATTGCGGCTTTAATCTTTTCTTCCAATTCCGGGTTCAGTTTTCCCTGATCGATTATTGAAGCAAGGACCGCAGCCTTTCGCTCATCCAAAGTTCGCAATCTTTCTACCTCCGTCTGCACCGATCGGAGTTGCTCTTCATCCAAAGTCCCGGTCATTTCCTTGCGGTAACGGGCAATAAAAGGTACAGTATTGCCATCATCTAGCAATTGAATTGCTGCAGCAACCTGCCCGGTTTTAATTTTGAGAGTTTGCGCAATCATTGGGGAATAGTCAGTCACAGTATCATCTCTCCAGGGTTTAAGTGACAGGTATTTTATCATAATAACAACCATTAACTTCAGTACTTACCACGGTAAAAACGTGTGTATTGTTTATAATTAGATCAGGAGTCCGTGATGCGAATAATCGATCTATCTACCTGGCCACGCCGAAAACACTTTGAAATCTTCTCCCGGTTCGACTACCCTCATTTTAATATCTGCAGCAATGTGGATATCACGGAGACAAAGGGCCTTATCCGAGATCTAAAACTCTCTATCAATACAGCGTTGATCTACTGTCTTGCCCGTTCAGCCAATGAACTTCCTGAATTTCGTTTGCGAATCCGCAATGATCAGGTGGTCGAGCATGAACGGGTACAACCTTCCGCATCCGTAATTAGCAAAGACAACCTTTTCTCTTTTTGTACCATGCCGTATCACCCCGATTTTCAAGTTTTCTCTCAAAGAGCGGAGGAATTGATACAATTCAGGCAGAGCCATCCGACGTTGGAAGATGAACCTGGGCAGGATGATTTGCTGTTTATGAGCTGTATTCCGTGGATCAATTTTACTTCGATCAGCCATCCCATACATATGCACCCTGCAGATTCTATCCCACGGATTACCTGGGGGAAATTCAATATCGATAGCGGTAAAACCCAGCTGCCCGTATCAGTTCAGGTGCACCATGGATTAATGGACGGATACCACGTGGGTCAATACTACCAATTACTGCAGCAATTACTCAATACCCCAGCAAGCTGGATAGGTCGTGATTAAAGAAACCGAAGGAGTGTAAATGACCAAGAAATTGATCGTAGTTGCCGGGAACATCGGGGCTGGAAAGACCTCATTAACAGAACGAATCGGTGCTCGTCTGGGATGGCGTACTGCTTTTGAATCCGTGGCGGATAACCCATACCTGCCTGATTTTTATCAAGATATGCGTACATGGTCCTTTCATTTACAGGTATTCTTCCTCGGGCATCGTGCTCAGCAATTCCTGGACCTGGCCAATGACCCACTTTCTGCCATCCTGGATCGCAGCATCTTTGAGGATGCCTTTATCTTTGCCCGCGCATTGCATCACCTGGGGAATCTCTCAGAACGAGATCTAGCCGCCTACCGCAAGTTGTATCAATTGGTGGTACAAAATCTACCTGCTCCGGACTTGCTCATCTATCTGAAAGCACCGGTGGATGTATTAATGCAGCGCATCCAGAAACGCGCCAGAAATATGGAAACCGGGATCAGCCGGGATTACCTGGCATTGCTCGAAAGTTTTTATGATGATTGGCTGCGTGATTTTGATCTTTGCCCGGTTTTGACCATCCAGACAGACGATCTGGATTTTGTGCATAAACCGGCAAATTTGAATATTATTGTGGATCGTATACAGGAGAAACTTGCAGGGAAGGAAGACCTGGTCTTTTGAACAAGTTTTTGACGCGCAACTTATCCTGCGGAACAGCGTAATAGTGAGTAGAGCAAAGCAGAGGATGCCTACTACATGACACCAGATCAAGGAATTGATCCCACGCTGTTTACAACAGTTGTTGAAGAGAATCACCGACCGGTGTTCAACCTGTGTTATCGCATGCTCGGCTCTATGGAAGATGCGGAGGATGCTGCCCAGGAGACATTCTGGAAAGCATATCGCAATTACCATCGGTACGACCCCTCCCGATCTTTACTAACCTGGTTATTGGCTATAGCTGCACATCACTGCATCGATGAGATCCGCAAGCGCCGGATGAAAACAATCAGCCTGGATGCATTCACTGAAGAGATCCTGCCAGATTTGCAGCCATTGCCAGAGATCCAGACCGAGCAGCGGATAGAAAACGAAAATATACACACCCTGCTGGATACACTGCAACCTGAGGATCGGGCAGCGGTTGTTATGCGCTACTGGTATGGATTTAGTGATGAAGAAATTGCTCAAACACTGAACCTGACGATTCCAGCTGTGAAGAGCAGGTTGTTCCGCGCCCGCAAACAACTGGCCAGTACCATAAATCAACAGGAAAAAAATCATTCGGCAGAGATCAGGAGGCAGAATGAACCACAGTCCATTTGAAAATTGGATCTTTGATGACGAGCTCGAGCCAGGGGAAGCAAAGCAATTGAATGCTCATCTGCATGACTGCCCTGCGTGTAAAGCAATTAAAACTGCTGATCAGGAAGCTAAACACCTGATGCGATCCGCGGCAATTGCTTCCCCAGAAACTGGGTTTACCGATCGTTGGCTTCTTTTCGCGCGCCACCAGGAAGAAAAGGCGCAAAAAAAACAAGTGGCCATCTTGTTCAGTATTTTTATTACCCTTGCGGTCATTTCTACCATCATCCTTATTACTGCATCCCACCAGCAGGGAATTGAGGTTGTTTATTTCCTGCAATCATCACTAATAGATTTACAGCAATGGTTTCAACGACTGATCATCACCCTCAATTCGTATCGGTTTGTCCTTTCCGTCCTCCCATTCAGAGTTCCGGCCATCGTCTGGCTCTTTCTGGCAGGCAACCTGGGTTTCTGGGCTCTCATCTGGGCTCTATCCATATGGAAATTTCCTTCCATCCGTAAGGTGCTTGCGTGAAGCGTTCTATTACCCTCTTCCTGGTATTTTTTAGTTTCGTTCTGGCTGGATGTCAGTATGAAGGCTCACCCATATCTGGCTACCCCCTTGAACGTGTGGTATTGGGTGGAGGATTGCATCTCACATCAAAAGATCAAATACCAGGAACCTTGCTGGTAATTGGGGGCGTTACAGATGTAGCCAAAGGGACAATCATCCAGGGAGATTATTATCAACTTGGCGGAAACTTGAGCTTTAATGGAAAACTTATGGGTGACCTGCATTCGATCGGTGCAGACATAACTGTCCTCCCCGATGCAGTCATCGAGGGTAATATACAAAAATCCTCCTCGACTGTGGAAATCCAGGATGGGGCTACGATCTACGGTGAAATGATCGAAGAACAGCAGCCATCCATTCCACCCCCGCTGAGTGCAGCCCCCACGGTACCCTTGGAACCACTCGACCACCTTCAGTTGCCCTCCCCGGCTATTCCGGCTATCAAAGTATCCGGGACTTTACTGGCTGCGATCCTTCAGGCACTGCTAGCAATGATTATTGCCTTCATACTTCCTAACAGGGTCACACAAGCAGCAGAGAGAGCTGGTCGGCAGACCGTATCCTCCTTCCTGGTAGGTTTTGTAGTAGCCCTGGGAGCCCCATTCGTTCTGGCGCTTACTGTAATAACCATTATAGGAATTCCACTGGCTGTTTTTGGAATCTTATACATTTCTGCAGCTATATTATTTGGCTACGTGTCACTGGGTATGTGGGTTGGTATGCGAATTTCGGCTGCCTTCAGAACACGCTGGCATCCCTCTCTGAATGCCGGGGTAGGTACCTTATTGCTCTCTCTAGGTATGGCTGCTCTAACTTTGTTTGGGGCTCCTGGTGTCATCCTCATCGTATGTACCGGGTTAATCAGTTTTGGGGTAACTCTACGCTCGCGGTTTGGGCGTCGAGCTGCCATCTGAATATTATTACTGGAGGAACCATGAATAAAATCCCGTTGATCTTAATTGCCGCATTGTTGATCCTCTCCACCCTTGCGTGCAGCTTCACTGTGAATGTCCCTACCATCGAAACAGGGCCGGATCAGACTTATACCATTCAGGAATCAGCCCCTGAGGACACAGAACCGTTCGATCTGTCGCTGCAAGTTGGGGCAGCCAATCTGGAGCTTTCTGGTGGAGCAAGCGGTTTGGTTGAAGGGACCGTGATCTACAATCTGGGTGACTGGGAACCAAAACTCACACGAGCAGATCACAGCCTGGAAATACGTCAGGGGAAGGCTGGAGATGTGGGAGGTTTCAACGTCAACGATATTAAGAATGAATGGGATTTAAAACTCACGCAAAGCGTCCCTCTCAATCTATCGATCGAAGCAGGAGCCTATACGGGTCGTATGGACCTGACCGGTGTTCCGCTACGCACGCTTGAGATTCACGATGGTGCCAGTGATAATACTATCCAGTTTAATTCCCTCAATCCATTTTTGATGGAAAGTTTTGAATATCTTACCGGGGCATCTACTGTACGCCTTGAAGGCCTGGCAAATGCAAATGCAAAAGAGTTGAACTTTTCCGGTGGAGCAGGTACCTATACTCTCGATTTCACCGGCGATTTGCAACAAGACATGAATGTGAAAATCGATGCCGGTGTTAGTACTATTCGCATCATCATCCCATCCAACATGAATGTGGAGATCAATGTAATTGGTGAAATGAAAACCGTGGCAACCCAAGGAACATGGACCGTCTCGGATGCCCGTTATACCGCGGGAGGAGAAGGCCCCCTGCTAACGCTAGAGATCAATACCAGTTTGGGAACCCTGACGCTTGAACGCGAAAAATAGAAAGTATAAAGCGACAGTCCCGGTTAATTCCGGGACTGTCGCTTTATTTTCGATCATTTGTATAAACAGGCATCCTGGATAATAGTTACCACACTTGGATCCACATAAGCCTTCCATGCTTGATTTCTGGAGATCTTCAGCCTTAGCTCGGAAGATGAGATCTCAACAACTGGCGTTTTTAAAAATACAGTCTTTTTTTTCAGACCTGGAAGGATGGTTTCGAGAGAATCCAGATCTGGTTCTCTCCCAACACGTTGCATCACAGCTATGCTGCTGCATTCAGCCATAAATTCCATCGGGGTGTGCCATTTGGGCAGATCCTCGAGGGAATCTTCACCCATAATATAAGCCAGATACGCACCAGGATACTGCCGATGAAACTCTTTCATGGTATCTACAGCATACAGGGGTGGTGTACGGTGGAAGTCGACATCTGAGTAAATAAACTCAGGGTAGCGGAGAATACTCGCCTTCACCAATTGTTCTCGTAGAACTGCTGGAGTAATACGACGTCCTTTTTTGTGAGGTGGGTCTGGAGTGAGTACCCAGAATACACGATCCAGGTGTAACTGTTTAATGGATTCTTCGGCCAGTATCAGGTGACCTATGTGCGGTGGATCGAATGTCCCACCAAAAATACCTGCGCGCAATTTTACTCCTGCCACTCAAATTCATAGTCACCGATGGTGACAGTATCACCATTTTCGATGCCGGCTTTTCTTAATGCGTCATCCACACCAAGCGTTTCCATCAACCTTTGGAAACGCCGCAGGGATTCTTCCATCTCCCAGTATGTCATGGCCGCGGCACGCTCAATCGCCTTTCCATGAATTCGCCAGGTGTCATCTTCCTCATGGGTGATTTGGAAATCGCGAGCATCATCCACCGCCTTGTACACGGGGATGCTCGTATGGGTTGGCTCATCTTCTTCGGGAGTGTTTTTTAGCAGCTCCGCTGTTTTCCAGAGCAAGTCTTTGAGGTTCGTGCGAGCCAACGCAGAGATCACCATTAGCTCAACGCCATGTTTCTTAAATTGCGAAACTAGTGCGGGCACACGCTGCGTAACTTCAGGATTATCCGATTTATTCAAAACAACAATCTGCGGTTTTTGCCCAAGGCGGGGATCAAAGAGGGCAAGTTCACTGTTGATTTGAGTGTAATCCGCGAGTGGGTTATCTTCTTCACCATTCAGAAGGTGAATGATCACACGACAGCGTTGGATATGACGTAGAAAACTATCCCCCAGACCAATACCCATGTGAGCACCTTCCACCAGCCCGGGGATATCCGCCAATATCAGTGTATTTTGATCATCGAGTGTCACTACCCCCAGGTTAGGTTCCAGGGTTGTAAATGGATAGTTGGCTATCTTTGGACGGGCATTGGTTACAGCAGCCAATAAGCTGGATTTTCCAGCATTTGGCATTCCAACAATGCCAACATCAGCGATCAGTTTTAATTCAAGGCGCAGGAATCGTTCTTCGCCTGGTTCACCTTTCTCTGCGGTTCGTGGTGCTTGATTACGAGAATTGGCGTAATGCGGATTTCCCTTGCCACCTCGCCCGCCCCGGTAAAGGACGATTTGCTGCCCTTTTTCTATCAAGTCGGCTAGAACAACACCGGAGGTATCATCCATTATGACCGTCCCGGCAGGCACTTCCACAGTCAAACTTTTACCATTATGACCTGTCTGATTGTTGATTCCACCGCGATGGCCATCCTCAGCAATAAATCGTGATTTATGTTGGAATAATTGCAGGGTATTCATGTGAGGATTTACCCTGAAAATGATATCTCCCCCCCTGCCGCCATCTCCTCCATCCGGCCCCCCATGGGTGATGAATTTCTGCTGGAGGAAATGAACCATTCCATCCCCGCCCTTACCTGATCGTACATATATTCTTGCTTCATCAATGAACATAACTGTATTATAACTTACCGGTAACAACATTAGGCTGCGATCTCTGGATTATCAAACTCTGATATTTCTCCCGTTTGAACATACACAATTCTTTCACAGATATTGGTTACTCTATCAGCAAGCCGCTCAAGGTTATGCGCTGCCCACAAAACACACTGTGCCTGTCTGTAGTTGGATGGATTTATTGAATAGCTATGCGCAATATGATCAGCCAATTGGTTATAGATTTCATCCACTTCATCATCCAATCCAGGGATCTCTCGCGCAGCTTTATCATCCAGAAGGATGAAGGCTTCTAGTCCTTGTTCCATCATAACAAGCCCTTTATTCGTCATACTTACAAGGAAATGCTGCCAATCATCATCAATTTTTACATCCTTAAGGCGAACCGCTACTTTACCTATCCCCTTCGCATAATCACCAATGCGCTCTATCTCAGTGATTATTTCAAGAATAGCCGCCAGTAGTCGAACATCATGAGCCATTGGTTGTTGTGTCGCAATCAGCGCAATGCATTTAATCTCCAATTCATAGCGCTTTTCATTGATCCTCTGATCTTCAGATATTATTTTTTTTACTGCCTGTATATCATTGGATAATAACGCCTGAATGGAGACACGAACCGCATCCCGAGCGTTCATACCCAGATCCTTAACTTCTGATATCAGAGATGCCAACTGTAGATCGAAATTTTCCCTGGCTGTTTTATGAAGCATTTTCACCTCTCAACCGAACCTGCCAGTAATATACCCTTCGGTTCGAGAATCAACCGGGTTGGTAAAGATCTGGGGGGTTTTTCCATATTCCACAAGTATCCCGCTTCTATCTTCTTCCATAGTCAAGAATGCAGTAAAGTCAGATACACGCGCGGCCTGTTGCATATTATGAGTAACAACAACGATGGCGAATTCTTCCGCTAATTCCCGCATTAATTCTTCAATCCGTAAAGTAGCAATAGGATCTAGCGCTGATGCAGGTTCATCCATAAGAATGACCTCGGGTCTCGTGGCTATCGCGCGGGCTATGCACAAACGCTGCTGCTGTCCACCTGAAAGAGATAACCCACTGGATCGCAGTTTGTCTTTTACTTCGTCCCAAAGAGCTGCTTTCCGTAAACAGATCTCTACCCATTCATCCATAGAGGGGTGGCCAAGGCGATACTGAAACCCATTAATTCTGGCTCCCCAGGCAACATTCTCGTATATCGATCGTGGAAAAGGGTTTGCTTTCTGGAATACCATACCAATATGTCGCCGAACTTCAACTGGATCTACTGATTTTTCATAAATATCAATTTCATGGAAAGTGATCGATCCCTCCATATGGCTTCCCGGTATCAAGTCATTCATCCGATTAAGTGATCTTAATAATGTAGATTTACCACACCCGGAAGGTCCAATCAACGCAGTGATTTTTTTATCAGGAATGGAGATGGAAACATTCTTCACAGCCCTGAACTTTCCATAATAAATGTTGACATTTCTTACTTCAATTTTTCCTACAGTGACATTATTCATTGTTAATACCTTTTATAGCGATTTCTCAGAAGGATGGCTGCTGCATTTATAGACAGAAGGAGAGCAAGCAATACTAAAATGGCCCCAGCCGCGAGATTGCGAAACTCAGGCTGGGGTCTGGAAGTCCACTGATAGATTTGAATAGGAAGAGCGGTAAATCGCGAAAATACGTTTGCTGGATCTACAGTGATATAAGTGGATGCACCAATTACGACCAAAGGGGCAGATTCACCCAATGCTCTCGAAAAGGCTAGGATTGACCCAGTCAGAATCCCGGGAATGGAATTAGGAAGAACATGGTGCCAAATAGTCTGCCACCTGGTAGCTCCAACCCCATAACTAGCTTGTCGCAAAGTATCAGGAACAGCTTTAATTGCTTCCCGGGCATTAATGATGATCAACGGCAGAACCAGAAGAGCCAGAGTTAATCCTGCTGAAAGAATTGTGCGACCATTGGCTGATTCAGAGTTACTCAGCCCCAACCAGGCACCACTTGTCAACTGGGCTAAGGAGCGCACAAAAACAGCCAGCCCTAACATACCATAGATAATGGATGGAACACCAGCCAGATTATTTATATTGGTTCGTATCGCCTGATTAAGGGTGGAATCTCCAGTATATTCTTCAAGATAGATGGCTGTCCCAACTCCAAGAGGAAAAGCTACCAGCATTGCGATCAGAATGATCCATAGAGATCCGAGCAGAGCTGTTCTGATCCCTGCAGTCAGAGGATTCGATGACTGAGGACTTATTAGAATGTCAGGCCGAATCCATGAGAAAAAGACCAATCTCGTTCCTGGTAATTGGCTAACTTCTCGCCTGATTTCTTCCCTCATTCTCAGTGACTGCCAGAATGACCATGTCTGCACAATTTCCGGTTTTGCAATTTTTTCAATAACCAGTTTTACTAGTTCAGTCTGTGAATAGTGTTCAAGGGTCTTCCCTTTTTCCAATTGTTTTAACAGTCCAGGAGATACTCTCTGTCGTATGATTCCCGCAAGTTGAGGTACACTTAATTTTTCAAGATTTTGTCCGGGATCAACGATCTCCGCAGGGGAAACTTTATAACCAATTGCGACATACCCGAAAGATTGGTTAATAATATTAAGTAACAATACAACCAAAATAATAATGCCGATGAACGTTGAGAATTGTAGCAATATCTTCCAGAATCGCTCGCTCCGATTTCTCCTGAGGAGGGTAGGGGTAAATAACGGTTCTTGTTTCTCTCCCATTACTTTACCTCGCTTAGTTTTCGTACTACCCATTGGCTTAGCATATTTAGTGATAAGGTCATGAAAAATAAGAGTAAACTTATGCTAAATAGACTGTTGTAATCGATAGAATCGTAGCTTAAATCACCACCTGAAACTCGGACAATGTGACCGGTCATTGTCTCAGCCCCCTTAAATGGATTAAATGTAAATTTTGGTCCCGCTCCGGCTGCCAAGGCAACGATCATTGTCTCACCTATTGCGCGTGAGACACCAACGATAATTGCTGCAGCCAAACCAGAGATCGCCGCTGGAATAACTACCCTGAATGTAGTCTCTATTTTTGTTGCCCCCAAACCATAAGCGCCTTCTCGTAATGTCCGTGGGACTGCAGTGAGAGCATCTTCACTCATAGATGCTATCAAAGGTAGTATTAGAATTCCCATTACAATCCCTGCTGATGCAGTATTATAGATTTCGACAATATCCCGACCTATTAATGTGCGCAAGAAAGGTGTGACAAAACTTAACGCGAAATAACCATATACAACAGTAGGTATTCCGGCAAGTATCTCGAGTGTGGGTTTAATTGTGGATCGCAACTTGAAACTTGCATACTCACTGAGGTAAATAGCAATTGCTATACCAAATGGAATTGCAATCAGTAAGGCAATAAATGTCGTTATCAGTGTTCCCATAACCAGAGGTAACACCCCAAACAGTTTTATTTGCGGCTGCCATGTGGTGCCTGTAAGAAATTTCACCAGATTAAAATCAGAGCTGGTAAAAAATGGTAGGGCCTCCTTTCCAAGTTCGAATACTATACCCAGGGTGATAAATATTGATAAAAAACCGCTAATTACCAGGGTTGATTCTATGAATTGTTCACCCGGGCGTCTACGTTTCTTCAATAAATGGAAAGACTCATTAACATCGCGTCGCTTTTTTTGAAGAGTTTTCATCTTACCTCAGGTCGCAAATCCTGGCAGCAGGCATCCTGCTGCCAGGATCCGATAATGCTATTATTCAAGTGCTTTTGCAAGTGCGGTTTTTGCTTCATCTAGCGCAGCCTGGCTGGCAGGAAAATATCCAACCGATTGAATCTCATCATTCACATACGTCAGGTAAAAGGAAATGAAACCTGCTACCTCTGGCTTTGCTTTGATGATGGATGCATCGGAGTAGATGAACAGCGGTCGAGCTAATTTGTAACTCCCGTCTTCCGCTGTTTCCATCTCTGGAGTGACACCATCCAGGGCGACCGCTCTAAGCGCAGTCTGGTTTTCCATGTAGTAAGCGAAGCCAAAATAACCTATGGCATATTTTGAACCTTCGACTCCCTGCACTAGTACATTGTCGTCCTCTGAGAATTGTATATTGGATGAATTAAGTATGTCGGCTTTTGCAGCTTCGAGATCAGCTTTTCCATCCGCATTTTTGAAGTTCGGACCCAACACTGCTTCCACAAAATAATCAAAGGTCCCTGAATCAGTGCCCGGGGAGAACCGAAGGATATCCTCATTGGGCCACTCAGGACGAACATCGGACCATTTCACCGCATTACTAGAGAAGATCTTTCCTAGTTCAGCAATCGTAACATCCGTCAGGAAATCATTATCGCTGCTGATCACGACTGCAATTGCGTCCGTACCCACCCGGAACTGTATCGGATTACGATTAATCGCTTTGCATGCTTCCAATTCAGATTCTTTGATCTTGCGGGAGGCATTCGAAATATCGGTCTCGCCTGTTACACAGAACCGTTCAAAACCAGCCCCAGTACCAATAGAATCAATGGTGATCTCCCCACCAAAACCTTCTTCTTTGAAACGTTCAGCCATTACCTCAGAAAGCGGAAAGACGGTCGAACTACCAGCAGTTATCACCATCCCAGAGAGAGTTGCCGGATCAGAGATGTCTGGTCCAGCAGGTGCTGCCACAGTTTCCGCGCTGATAGCGGGAACTTCCGTAGTGGATACTGTTGTTGACCCATCCGCAAGTGTTGCTGCAGGGGAACACGCGGAGAGCATCATCCCTGCGATGACTAACATGAATACTCCTAGAGACAATTTCGTTGACATATCTTCCTCCAAATTGATTTGATCGTACAAACAGAGGATAACAAAAGGTTTTTAACAAACGAACAAACCCTGGTTAAGGGTTTGTAAACAAGGCATTAATTTTCAGTTCTAATAACAGAATGAATAGGTAATTAGGCAAGTCCCTATCAAGCGGTGATCAAGATCCTGACAAGGGTAACTGGATCGTAAATTGAGATCCCTTCCCTATTTCACTGGTGACTTTGATATTTCCGCCATGAGCTTCTACAAGATGCCTTGCGATGGAAAGTCCGAGTCCTGTTCCAGTAGATGATCGTGATCTATCAACTTTATAGAAGCGCTCAAATATCCTGGATAAATCAGAGGAAGGAATACCTTTCCCCGTGTCAGTGATTATTATTTCTACAGTCTCTGAGGATTTTACAACACGAACAGAAACACACCCACCACTCGGGGTGAATTTTATAGCATTATGCAGGATATTTATTAATACCTGCTGCATTCGCGCTGGATCAACCAGAATAACTGGCAGCTCGGGATCCAGATTTAGATCCATAATAATCCCAGCCTTTTCGGTTTGGATCGTTAACCGTTGGACTGCCGCCAGGACTATCTCCTCAGGTTGTATCAGAATTTGGTTAAGGGGTACTTTTCCAGATTCTATCCTCGCTAACTCTAATAACTCGCCGACCATCAGGCTTAAAGCATCAGCTTCTGTTTGGATCCGTTCAATAAACCGTTTTGCTACTTTTTTGTCATTCAAAGCACCATCTAATAATGTTTCAGTGATTGCTCTGATGCCGGCTAATGGTGTTCGCAATTCATGAGAAACATTGCTTATGAAATCCTTCCGCATTTGTTCCAGTTGTTCCTGATGGGTGACATCCTGAAAAAAGAGTATGACATAATCCTCTCCATCATCAGTAATGAAGATAGATCCAACAACAACCTGTTTTCTCTGTGCTTTTAATTCAAACCTTTTCTGAGCAGCCTGACGAGTAGATATGCAGGTTTGCCATAGATCAAACACCTGGTGATCCATACTGACTTCCGCGAGAGTTCTTTCGCCAGTTGATCTTTCTATCCCGAAGAGCTCATCAGCAGATTTATTGAACATCACGACATAGGCGTTAGCATCCACAATCAGGACTGCATCCGTCATATGCTCAAGTACTACCTCAAGACGTTGCCTTTCTTTCTCATTCTCCCTGAGAAGAGCCTGCAACCGGGAAGACATACTATTATAAGAATCTGTCAGCTGTTGGATCTCATCGTAATCATGAATTTGACTTACTTTCGCATCCGGGTTAGCTAATTGCTGTACCCCTTTAGTCAATTCACCCAGCGGCTTGGTAATCCTGGCGGCTATCCACCCTGCGATTAATATGATCAGGAATGCCACAAAAAGCAGGACTCCAATGATAATTGCTTGAAACTGCCGAATATTTCCTTCAATTTCGGCAAGGGGAGTGGCTAGACGGACCACAATGCTTTGCGATGATGATTCTTTTACTCCCAGGTAAGCTGTATACATCATGCTATATCCCGAAGTGTGGCTGAAACGAGTGGAATTGCCAACCCCTGTCTCTAAGGCTTCCTGCACTTCGGGACGGTTAAGATGGTTCTCCATAATAAGGCGGTCTTCATCTGATTCACCGATGACTTTCCCATCGATGGATATTATTGTGACCCGTTCTTGTGTGATATCGGACCAATGTCTGGCAAGTGCATCAAGGGCACTGGAGGGCATCAATATCAGTTCCTGTCCAAGTAGATTATCGGCTATCAGGCGGGCTTCTGCTATCTGGCGACGTTTAAGATCATTCAGGTAGATCGATTTCACAAAATTAGAGGTAAGAATTCCAATGAGAAATAACAAGAACAACAGTATCGCAGAAAAAGGGAGCGTAATCTTCCACCGCAAAGATCTTAACATTCTATCCCTCAAACATATAACCTGCACCGCGGACAGTGATGATCCGTTGGGGATTTCCTGAATCTTTCTCGATCTTTTCGCGCAACCAGCTGATATGAACATCGACCGTCCGGCTGTTTCCGGAGTAATCCCAGCCCCATACTTCTTCCAACAATTTCTCCCGGCTTACAGCTCTACCTTTGTTGTTGGCCATATACAGTAATAATAAATATTCTTGAGGTTTTAATTGTAAGGGCACTGAATCTAGCACTACCTCATGGCGATCACTATCGATCACCAGATTACCAAAAACCAGCTTAATACCTGCAGGTATTTCTTTTTCGACTACTGGTGAGTATTCGCGGATTATTTTTTCCCGTCGTAAGTGCGCTTTTACCCTGGCAATGAGCTCTCGCATAGAGAAAGGTTTTGTGATGTAATCGTCTGCGCCTATCTCAAGCCCTATGACACGATCGATTTCATCATCCCTGGCAGTTACAAGCAGGATAGGAACAGCCATCTCTTTACGAATTATCCGGCACACCTCAAAACCATCAATGCCGGGAAGATTAACGTCAAGTAGAATGAGATCCGGACGTTTTGTCTTCGCCGATTCCACCGCGGTGATACCATCTATAGCTGTGCACGTCAAATATCCATTTTTGGCCAGATTATACTCAATGACTTCGCGGAGACTTGAATCGTCTTCAACAATCAATATCGTGGGCATCTTCCACCGACCTTCAATATTCTATGATTATAGCGTAGTAATAAAATCAAAAAAAGAGACCCTCTCGGATCTCTTTCATGTGAAGAAAAGCTTATTTTTTCAGGAATTTGCGTTTCAGTATATCCGTCAGCGTTGGCTGGCCGATCTCTTGAAGTTCATAACGGACACGCTGCATGGGTTTCTTGACCTTTAAAACCCGGGTCAGGTCGATCGGGGTGGCAGAAATGACGAGGTCTACATCTGCTTTTTCGATCGTCTTTTCAAGGTCTTTTACCATGGCTCCACCGTAGCCCATCGCGGGCAAGATGGGACCTGTGCTAGGATATTTCTCGTATGTCGCTTTAATACTGCCGACGGCAAATGGACGTGGATCCACGATCTCATCAGCGCCAAAGCGGCGAGCAGCCACCCAACCGGCACCGTATGCCATCTCACCGTGGGTAAGGGTTGGGCCATCTTCGATCACCAGCACCCGTTTTCCGCGAATGGCATCCGGGTTATCCACAAAAAGTGGAGACGCACCTTCGATCACAATAGCATTCGGATTCATCTCATGCAATGCTGCCCTTACTTTCAAAACAGCTTCGGTATTCGCAGTATCTACTTTATTGATCACAAACACATCTGCTGCTCGCACATTGGTTTCACCGGGGTGATACGCCTTTTCATGTCCGGGCCGATGCGGGTCTGCCACAACGATCTGCAGATCAGAGACGTAGAACGGGAAGTCATTGTTGCCACCATCCCAAAGGATGACATCTACTTCCTGCTCAGCCTGGCGCAAGATCGCTTCATAATCTACACCGGCATAGACGATTACTCCATTATCCAGATGCGGTTCGTACTCTTCGCGTTCTTCGATGGTGCATTCGTGTTTGTCCAGGTCTGCATACGTGGCAAAACGCTGAACTTTCTGCTTAACCAGATCCCCATAAGGCATGGGATGTCGGATAGCTGCGACTTTGTATCCCATATCGCGCAGGATGAGGGAAACACGGCGGGTAGTTTGTGATTTTCCTGATCCGGTGCGAACAGCGCAAACCGAAATAACCGGTTTGGTACTTTTGATTTGAGTATCTCGGGTACCCATCAAACGGAAATCTGCTCCGGCTGCCAGTACAGTACTTGCCTTGTGCATTACATATTCGTGTGGAACGTCACTGTATGCAAAGATTACCTGATCTACGGCCAATTCTTTAATCAAACGAATCAGGTCGCTCTCTGGAAAGATCGGAATCCCTTTCGGGTACAGCTTTCCAGCCAATTCCGCCGGATAGCGGCGGCCATCAATGTTGGGAATCTGTGTGGCTGTGAAGGCGACAACTTCATATTCCGCATTGTCACGGAAAAACACATTAAAGTTGTGGAAGTCACGGCCAGCGGCTCCCATGATAAGGGTACGGATCGGGGACATTTCTTTTCTCCTGTGTGTTGGTTTAACCGTCCCGGTGGAGAAGTTTCAACCCGGATCGGCGGCGTTGAGGTTCACATCGCTTCTGGGGCTGTGATGCCCAGGATAGCCAAACTATTGGAGATCGTCTGTCTTGCTGCAGCCACCAACCTTAACCTGTTCTGGCGTTCCGGCTCCTGCGCTTTGATGACAGGACATTGATTATAAAAGTCATTGAATGCTTGCGCAAGTTTAAATGCATAACTGGATATGGTGAGTGGTTTGAGATCCTCTGCGGCTTTCATTACTTCTGCCGGGAAGCGCGAGATCAGATCGATTAATGAAATTTCTGCGGGTTCCAGAATCACCCCTTCGTTGATATATGAGAGCACTCCCACATCACCCACCTTGCGTAGAATACTATTCGCGCGTACATGCGCATACTGAATATATGGTGCAGCCTGCCCGTCGAAATTGAGGGCAGACTCCCAGTCGAAGGTAACAACTTTGGTGTTTTCCCTGTCCAGCATGGAATATTTCAACGCGCCGAGTGCTACGCTCTCACCGATCTTCTGCATCTCATTTTCCGGTAGTTCCGGGTTCTTGAGCCGAACCACGGCTACCGCCCTATCAACAGCTTCTTTCAGTAGATCTTCCAGCAATACAACTGTGCCATCTCTGGAAGACATGGTCAAATTACCCGGCAGATTGACGATCTCATACGCTAGATGCTGGCAGTGACTAGCCCAGGTATACCCTGCCAATTCCAAAGTTTTGAAGACTTGATTGAAATAAAGTGACTGGCGCACATCCACCACGTAGATGGATCTCTCCAGGGGAAAATCATTGAACTTTCTGATGGCCAAAGGAAGATCTGTGGTCGCGTAGAGTGAAGTACCATCCGACCTGAGGATTACCAGAACCCTGTACTTCTCACCTTTCTCTCCGGCAAGCTTATCAATATCCACGAATACCGCTTCCTCCGGGCGGCCATCCACTGCGATTCCGCGGGCAATCAAACCTGCCACCAGGGCTTTGCCATCATCCTCTTCTTCGCTAGGGAAATAGTATTTGTCAAACCGGGCGCCTAACCGCTGGAACATGACATCAAATCCATCCAACGACCATTGTCGGGTGCGCTTCCATAAATCAACGATCTCAATATCCCGAGCATCCCAGCGGGCGAACAACGCTTTGATCTCATGTTCTGCGTCAGGATCGCTGCGTGAAAGAGTATCTGCTTCGGTATAGAGGTCACCAAGCCAACGAATAGAATTTTCTGGTGGAGTCTCGTCTTGATGGCGTTTTAAGTAATTCCACATCCACTTGATCACATGAGATCCGATATCGCCCATGTAATTAGCCCGGATGACATCGTAACCGGCAAAATCAAGCATATTGCACAGAACGGAACCTAAAATAACATTCCGCAAATGACCTACATGGAATGTTTTATGGGTATTGAGCTGTGCGTACTCAACCATGATTTTTTTCGAATTCGATGCTGCCTTCCCGTACTGATCTCCACGGGTAAGCACCTCTTCGACTACACGTTGTGCAAAGATTGCTGGTTTGAAATAAAGATTCAAGTAACCGCGGATAGCTTCTACCCGCTCGAAACCACTTTCGGAGCGAATAGAATCTGCAACTGCGAGAGCCAGCTCCTGTGCCCGGACAGGCACATTGACATGGATCCCTTTCTGCTTTGCTTCCAAAGCTGCAGCCTGAAAGAAGGAGGTGGAAAGACCCCATTGCCCGGCAAACGGGGTGGGAGTCCATTGCATCTCCACATCCCGAACAGGAATCTTGGAAAAGAATTCAGAGATGATCGATTGAACGTAGTTTATTTCTTTTTGGAACATGGCAAGTCTCTAGGTTGATGAAAATTATACATCAGGTTGAGGCAACAAAAAGCGGAAGCATACGCTTCCGCCTTAAATGAGTGTCGGGATGTAAATTACTTCGTTATCTCAGCCAGGTGTTTCATCAAGCGGCTCTTACGGCGGGCAGCGTTGTTCTTGTGAATGACACCTTTTGCTACAGCTTTATCCAGCGCACTGATGGCAGTAGCGGTAGCTTCTGCAGCCACTTCCACTTTTCCTTCAGCAACAGCTTTGCGGGCTGCAGTCACAAATGTACGGGCTGATCCGCGGTAGATACGATTAGCTACCCGGCGCTTTTCATTCTGCTTATTACGTTTGATCGCTGACTTAATGTTTGCCAATTTGGTCCTCCAAAATTCCAATCACAATAACGACGGGTAATAATACTAAATAACTGTGTATTTGTAAAGGCTTCTGTTCCAATATAAATCAGTTTGGATATTCATATGCTCCAATATCCACCGGGTCGTCCTCCGGACGCGGCTCAGTTCGAAAATCATACTCCTTGTTTCCGCCGTGGATACAGGGAGAACCTGTGGTCGGCATGAAGTAATCCGTTTTCCAGCTGATAAACAGAGGGTCTGTTGTTATAGTTCCTTCATCGGGTACAACGGATCGAATCGCACCATTATTAGCGTATGAGATATTCTTTGTAATTATTGTTGTTCTGGAATCATTGGTAATACCCCAACCGTCATTCCACCCAAAGACATTATTGGCAATGACTGTGTCTGTCATTTCAGCCATCACCCAAATACCAGCCGGGTTACCTAGACCCTGGCCATTCCTCACCACTGTATTATTCGCAATAATGATCCGATTGGCCGCATGCAGTTCAATGCCTATTCGGTTATCCGTGATCACATTTTGACTGATCAGAATATCTTCATTTGCATGATGGCGGTAGTAATCGTGCGGGATATACCCTACCCAGATTCCGGATGCGTCGTAATATGTGGATGATATAAGATTTCTTGAAATATTAATATTCCAGGATGATTCCAGCCAGATACCAGACACACCCGAATCATAGATCCTGTTGTCTGCTATCGTCACCTGGTGATTATCCCCTTCCACCATAATACCAGCCCCTTTAGTGATTTGATCGATTACATTGTTAGTCACCAAACCATCTCTGGTTCCAGAAAGCCAGATACCCTGCTCGCCATTATTAATGGATACATTGCGGGTGATAGAGTAATGACTGCAATAAAAATCTGTATTCACAGCTTGCATCTCACGTGATGTCGCGAGTGCAATGCCATCGGATGAGGAACCATAAGTAAAATTGTCATGAATATTCACATCCTGTGAATCCCAGACAGCCACACCCTGCAGGCGGTGTTTTTCAAAATACGCAGGATCCCCGTTATTAATGGATAGATTACTTCCGACTTCGATCGACCGACCTCCCCTGACCAAGATTGCATTGTCTAATCGGTTATTAACCACTACATTCCCGCGGATCACGACACCTTCAAATAGAATTGCATCCGGTGTTGAGTTTACATTTATTCCGTGGGTATTATCGTGAATGTAATTATTCAGGATCGAGATGTGATCGGAATTTTGAACATAGATCGCGTTGCCAGAAATATTACTTTCCAAATCGTTATCGGTCACATCATGGATATGATTATTGCGAATCACGATATAGGAGCAATTGATCAGCGCAATACCATTGGTTTTATCACCAGAGATCTCGAACCCTTCGATAACTACCGGCTGATCAGCAGTTCCGTGGATATTATTGTACCGAATGGGTTTTGCCGCCTTATAACTAATGGGAGTAACTCTCAAAACTGTGGATGCATCGGCCTTCCGGCCTAGAGCATCGGTCACCTGAACTACTACTCGTTGATCTCCAGGAACCTGGTAAACGAATGTGGGATCTGGTAGATGTTTAATCCCTACGAAAGATGATTCCTGATTAAAATCCCAGGAATAAACAAAAGGTGGAACTCCGCCCGTAATTGGTGCAGAAAAATGGACCTCCGTCATGGCGGGGACGACAGGGTTATCCACATGAATACTGATAGTAGGGGGTAACTCTTGGGTGTGAAATACCGATTTCGATGGGACTATGCCTGGAGTACTATAGGCTGGAGGAAGCATTATTGGGTGGTTCAGTGACTGGCTGGAACAACCGGCAAATAGAAAAAGAAGAAACAGACTCAAAAAGGTACGCATTGGGTCACCTGTTCTGTAATTTAGCCGACTTTATACCAATCATATCAGCGATTTGATATACTCAAAAGATGAAAATCACTCATGAAAATCAGATTTTCAATTTACCGGCGCGCGTTGGAATTCTTTCGGACACCCATCTAAATGGTGACGGTTCCCGACTAAACGAACGAATCCTAAAAGTTTTTCAAAAAAATCAGGTAGTTTGTATTATCCATCTAGGCGACATAAATTCACTGGATGTTTTAATCCAGCTATCATCTATTGCACCTACCTACGGTGTCCGAGGGAATCGCGATCTGCATCATGCCAGAGTCTTGCCTGAAGCCATGCTTCTTAAGAATGGAGCTTTGGAAATTGGCGCTACCCATGGACATGGCCCAATGCTGCGTTACCTCTGGGATAAAGCACAGTATTACGCACACGGTTTCGAATTTAAGAGATACCGCACCCTGCTGGATTCCCTCTTCCCGGCTGCAAACATCCGTTTATTCGGACACACGCATGTTCCTTACAACCAATATCATCAGGAGATTCTCTATTTCAACCCTGGCGCGGCGTGTCTACCTTCAAAACACGATCCACACCCATCCTTCGGTATCTTGCATCTGGAGAGTGTGGATCGTATATTTGGTGAGATCGTGCAGATATACGACTAAGATTCTTTACGCAGCAATGCCAGGGCTTCTTCTACCCCCTGTTGTTCTGCCTTCAGATCTGCAAGGTACTCCTCCAGCATTTGAATCTTTTCATCCCGAGTATAAAACTGACGTTCGAAGGTTACTTCTTCTTCGCAGCAACATCCTTCGTGATCTTTTCCACAACAGCAATCCGCATGGTGAGATCCTTCATGGCCATGCCCACCACAGCCACATTCTTCCTTGCTTCCACAGCAGCAACCTGCTTCCAATTCCTGGTCGTCTTCGTGTTTTTTCTTGTCTTTCTTTGACATTTGTTCCTCCGAACATAAGTATAACAGTTGTTGGGTACCTTATAATATTCTGTCAATACTTACTGATTATTCCAGCGAAATGATGCGGGAAATGGGAAAAAAATCAGCGAAATTATGAAAGTTTTACTTGACCCGCTTTCGGTGAATCTGTACAATATTATCGTGTTCCCTGCGTGGGGAATAACCTTTCACTTAACCCCAAGGAGGTTATGATGAGATCAAAGCTGTATTTCGTTTTTGCCGGTATTCTGGTCCTCAGCATGCTTCTGGCTGCCTGCCAGCCCGCTGCTCCGGTGGTTGAAGAACCAGCTCCGGTAGAACCAGCTGCTGTTCCTGCAACAGATGTTCCGGAACCAACCGCTGTTCCACTGGGCTCTCCTGAGAACCCGATCATCATGGCAATGGCTCCCTCTGCAACAGCGGAACAGCTGACCACTGGTGGTGGCGCACTGGCCGCCAAATTGCAAGAAATGACAGGATACACCATTGAATTGACCATTCCCAACAGTTATGCCGCGCTGGTAGAAGCTATGGGCTCGGGCAATGCTCACATTGGCTGGCTCCCACCTCTTGCTTATATGCTGGCTAAAGAAAAAGAATACGCGAATGTGGGTCTGGTTGTCCTTCGCAATGGTGCAGATCACTATGCTGTGCAATTTGTTGCTGGTACGGCTAGCGGTTTCACTTCCTATTTCGACTCAGCCACGAACACCAACACTGCAGATGCTGCGACCGCTCTCGCCCAGTTTGACGGCAAGAAACCCTGCTGGACAGACCCTCTTTCAGCTTCTGGATATGTCATTCCTTCCGGTTTGATCGCCTCCAACGGTATTAAGACCAAGGCTGCCGCATTCGTCATTGGCCACCCCACTGTGATCCAGGCATTGTATGCGGGAGGTATCTGTGATTTCGGTGCAACATATGTTGATGCCCGCACAGATAAGAAATTTGCCGAAGTCCCTGATGTCCTTGAAAAAGTTTCGGTTATCTGGGTTTCCGATCCATTTATCCCCAACGACAATGTATCTTTCGCCGCTGGCATGCCGGAAGATGTAGTCGCTAAGCTCACCGCTGCCCTCGTAGAACTCTCGGGCACCGAAGAAGGCCAAACTTTATTAAAGGATATTGGTTACCAAGTTCAGGGCCTAAGAGTTGTTGACGACACATTCTACGATGAATTCCGTGTGAATCTCCAGGCTTCCGGTCTGGATATCACGACCCTTGTAAAATAGATTTTTCCCTGTGAGGGAGGAGACTTTCTCCTCCCTCTTTTTTTTGATCTGCTGCATTCTTTTGGAGGACTGTGCTACGCGTCGAACATCTTACGAAAGTGTATCCGAATGGTACGGTTGCCTTGAAGGATGTGAGTTTCGAGGTTCCGGATGGAGAATTCCTGGTTGTGATTGGCCTTTCAGGTTCTGGAAAATCCACCCTGTTGCGCTGCATAAATCGCCTGATCGAACCGACTGAGGGCAAAATTTTTATGGATGACCAGGAGATCACAAGAGCAAACTCTACCGAACTCAGGCATATTCGTCGCAAGATTGGTATGATCTTTCAACAATTCAATCTCGTCAAACGGTCAACGGTATTAACCAATACGTTGAATGGTCGGCTAGGATATGCCAACCCATTTCTCTCCTTGCTTGGAATCTGGCCGCAAGCTGATAAAGAGATGGCGATAGCAGCTCTTAATAGAGTAGGAATTGCTGACAAAGCAAAAAACCGGGCAGATGCCTTGTCTGGTGGTCAACAACAGCGGGTCGGAATCTCAAGAGCCCTCATGCAGGAACCACGTATCATATTAGCGGATGAACCGGTTGCCAGCCTTGATCCCGTTCTGGCGCACAGCATCCTGCAGTATCTCGAGCAAATGAATAAGACCGATCGAGTTACAGTGATCTGCAGTTTGCACTTCTTAGATCTTGTGCACCGATACGGAACTCATGTGATCGGCTTGAAAGACGGTATGAAAGTTTTTGAGGGGGCACCTTCCGAGATTGACCGGGCTCGCTTTAAAGCCATATATGGCGAAGAAGCCCAGGAAGTCCGGGCTACTGTCCTCGAATAAAGGCTGGCCATGACATATAAAAACAAATCGATTATAGCCGCCCTTCTTTCCCTCATTATTCCAGGTGCAGGGCAGTTGTATAAACGAGCCTATCAACGCGCCGGGGCGCTTTTCCTGCTAACCGCAAGTGCCGTTGTTACCGTTCTCTGGTACCAACACAAAGAATGGTGGTTCGCCCCGATCCTGATATGGTTATGGGTCATTCTGGATGCTTACCTGTTTCCTAAGAACTCACTGACGGTAGTACCCATACTGTTCTGGCTGGTTATGGCCTATGGAATCGGGTGGCAAGTCACCGAAATGGATCCAACTGCAATTTTCCGTAACCAGGAACGCGCCAGCATCATTTTAAAACCTATGTTGCGTCCGGATTTCACACGTCCGCGGACAGAAACACTTACCAGTTACGTAGATATTCAGGTGCCTTGTTCTCCGACACCCCCGTTGGCTGAACGAACAGATGCAAACGGCATCAAAATGAGTGTCAGCCCGAATTGCGCCAATCTCAATGAGTATGTTGTGTTGAATGTATCAGGCTTCTGGCCAGATTACCCTGCAACGATGGAATGGCACTCACCTATTGGGGCGAAATCCATTCATGAAGAATTTCAAACCGATGCGAGTGGCAGCGGAATTTTAATGTTCCAGGTGAAACCGATTGTGAACATTGCCGCTCCAGACCAAACTCTCCCACAAATGCACAGGATTGTTGTCATCCAATCCAAACCGCTGGGTGGTATTGATATTTCTGAAACTGGTGGTCATATTCTGCGGGGAATTTATGAAACTCTTTCTGTGGCTCTGCTCTCCACATTGATCGGTGGGCTATTAGCAATTCCATTCAGCTTTCTGGCTGCCAGAAATCTCATGGGTAGTAATCCATTCTCCAGAATCATTTACGTTCTCACGCGCACAATCCTGAATATTGTTCGTTCCGTTGAATCCTTGATCATGGCGATTATTTTTGTTGTAATTGTTGGATTGGGAACATTCCCCGGTATGCTTGCTATTACCTTACATACAATCGCGGCTCTCGGAAAACTATATTCAGAGGTCATCGAAGGGATAGATCCCGGACCGATCGAAGCTATCCGCGCTACCGGGGCAAACTGGGTGCAAGTAGTGAGGTACGGGGTGATTCCACAGATCATACCTTCCTTTATGGCACTAACGATTTATCGATGGGATATCAACGTCAGGTCCTCCACCATCATTGGCTTTGTCGGCGGAGGTGGCATTGGTTTTTACTTGTACCAGTGGATACTCCTGCAGGACTACCGATCCGTCAGTGCCAGCTTTATCTCTATTGCGATCGTGGTTATGCTGCTGGACTTCTTCAGTGCCAGGCTGAGAGAGCAAATTCGGTGAGAGCATGAATAATAATAATCATCCCCGATTGAGATTTCCAAAATTCACCGGTAGTATTCTTGTCAGCCTGATTCTTCTTGTTTTGGTAATCATCAGTATTCAAGTAACCAAGCCGGATTTGGGTAAGCTGGTTACATCATTTGAAAAAGGTCGCCAGATTACAGATGGGTTGCTTGCACCGGACATTCTAGAAAAAAAACCCCTCGGTTCTTATACCGTCAGTGTGGCATTGCCTGTCCCATGTGACAGCGCACCCGAAGAGATCATCCCAACTGAGGGTCGCCGGTTGGAAATTGTACCAGGCTGTGCCAATCCGCGCGACCTGGTCAATCTCAACGGTTATGATCTTGGAGAAAATGCGGATGTCAATATGCGTTGGGTATTGCCCGGCGGTAAGCTATTTTCAATCCGAACCGCCAAAACGGATTCGGCTGGAAACCTAAGCGAAGAGATCGATGTTCGTCCGATTACCGCAGCAGTGAATGGTATCCCATCCAGGCTTGAAATCGAAGTTTTCCAACCTGGTTCGACCTACTCTGCTTCCAAAACGATTTCAGATGTCTTCAATAATATGTACGTGACGATCTTTATGGCGCTGCTCGCCACTACCATCGGCACGCTTTTTTCGCTGCCCCTCAGTTTTCTAGCTGCTTCTAACATCACGCGGAAGGGAGTGGTGGGCTCCGCGGTCTATTACTCCGTCAGGTTTTTCCTGAACATGATCCGCTCCTACGAACCGCTGGTGATGGCTTCGATCTTTGCACTGATTGTTGGTTTTGGGAATCCCTTTGCAGGAGTACTGGCGTTATCGGTGGTAACCGCAGCTTCACTCGGAAAGATGTTCTCTGAATCCGTAGAATCCATCGACCCTGGACCAATTGAAGCCCTTCAAGCTTCGGGGGCGACCCCATTGCAAGTCGTTTTATACGCAGTAGTTCCCCAGATCGTGCCAGATTTCCTCTCCTTTGCGATTTACCACTGGGATATCAATGTCCGTATCTCGACGATCATTGGTTTCGTGGGTGGTGGTGGGATCGGGTATTTTCTGTCTGAGAAGATTAATACTTTTAATTACTCATCCGCTGGAACGGCTATACTTGCGATCATCCTCGTAGTATGGGTACTTGATTTCCTCAGTTCTGAGATCCGCAAGCAATTTACATAGAAACCGAATTTAAATTGAGAACCGCAGATGCATCCCACAACTGGTCTGCGGTTTTTTCATTGTCTGATAATAATCCATAAAATATAAGGTAGAATGGGGAAGTCATGAAGCTTAGCCCGGCACTTCCCCTTCTTTTCTTGCTGTCTGCCTGCACTTTTCCGCTGGAAGCACTGCCCACAGCTACCCCTAATATTACCCAGGCCTACGAGACGATTGCTGCGGAAATAAAAACACGCCAGCCCCCTATCATCCAAACCACCCGTACAGATGAGCCTGTCAAGTCCAACCTTCCGACTGAGAATACACCCACGTTACTTCCTGCCACGCAATCCCCTCCCTGCAACCGAATAACACCCGGTATCCCATTCGATGTCACCATTCCGGACAACACACTTGTCGCTCCCGGAGAGGTTTTCTATAAAACCTGGCGGCTAATAAATTCTGGCAGCTGTCCCTGGACAAAAGAGTACATGCTGGTACTCTTTTCTGGAGAGCCAATTTCGAAAGAATCGCGTTACTACCTGGAAGAAGCAGTAAACCCCGGGCAAAGTATTGATATTACTATCGAAATGACAGCGCCAGAAAAACCCGGTACCTACCAGAGCAACTGGATGTTGACAGACCCGGATGGGAAAGCCTTTGGCATTGGCCCTGCTGGAAATGCTGCATTCTGGGTAAGGATCATCGTCCCGGCATACACCCAACCAGCACCAACCCCCACGAACACCTTCATTCTCTCACCTTCCATTCTATCAAGCGGAACTATCCAATTACAGGATGGAGCGGGGCTGCTCCTATCGAACCTAACCATTGTTTTACCGGGAAATGCTGATCTGTACTACCAGCAAGGGTCTATTTTACCGGGTAACAAAGTCGAATTTTCATCCTCGCTGGGTGGGATGCCAGAGTATGCCACATGCCTGGCTATGGGTAAAACAGGATCTTTTATATCCATTAATGATGAAATCAAATACCATTATTTCTGTTTCATTGATCCAAATGGACACATCGGTTGGCTGCAGGTTTTGGGAGAAACCCCATCGGCTGTAGACCTTGAAATTCTCACCTGGGATAAATAATGGGATCTTTATATCTGGTTGCTACCCCTATTGGTAATCTCAAAGATATTACTTTTCGGGCACTCGAGGTTTTAGGACAGGTGGGTTTGATCGCCGCGGAAGATACACGTACTACTGGCGTACTACTTTCCCATTATGATATCCATACACCGCTGCGAAGTTACCATGAATATAACAAAGAGGGAGAGACTGATCGACTGGTGGAATTGCTGAACACCCAGGATATTGCCATCGTCTCTGATGCAGGTTCACCGGGATTGAATGATCCGGGTTATGAACTGGTCTCCCGGGCTATCGCGAGTGGACATACAGTCATCCCTATTCCCGGTCCCAGCGCGCCAATCACTGCCCTGACTGCATCCGGATTACCCACGGATAAATTCCTGTTCCTTGGTTATTTACCCAGAAAGCATACTGAACGGATAAAATTGTTGCAATCGGTGGCCCAATTACCCTATACACTGATCGTGCTAGAAACTCCGCACCGGCTGACAGACGCTCTGGTAGATCTGAGACAGGCGCTTGGCAATCGCCGCCTTGTGCTAGGGCGGGAAATGACAAAGAAATTTGAAGAGTTCACCCGCATCGCCCTTGAAGAAGCTGATACTTTTTTCCTCACCCATGAACCACGGGGGGAGTACACATTGGTAATTGAAGGCCACGCTCACCATATGGATGAGACCTGGGAGCAGAGTGTACTAGAAGAAATGCTGCGTAATCGCATGCGCGAACCCTATCAATCACGGGAACTGGCAAAAGAGATGGCAGCTGTTTCCGGTTGGAATAGTAAAGAAATCTACGATCTGATCCACACCATTAGAAAGGGTTGAAACTATGATCCTTGAGGATTTGTCAGCTATGCTGCAGCTGGACTCCAATCGTATGATCGATGAGATCGATCATCTTCCGGATCAATTAGAAGAAGCTGCAAGGACCGCATACAATCTGACTCTCCCAGATTGGAAGGGAATCCAACGGGTATTAATCGCGGGAATGGGCGGTTCCGCCATTGCTGGAGACCTTATCAGCGCATCTCTTGCTGGTACATGCCCGGTGCCGGTCGTTGTGCACCGGGACTACGGGTTACCTGCCTGGGCTCATTCACCAGATTGCCTGGTAGTTTGCTGTTCACACTCCGGTAACACTGAAGAAACCCTTTCGAGTTTTAATGCCGCAAGAGAACGGAACTGCCGCGTTATTGTCATCACCACTGGTGGAATATTGTTGGCGTCTGCTCAATCGACCAATATTCCGGTGTGGACATTTAAACACAACGGGCAGCCGCGTTCAGCCATTGGTTTTGGTTTTGCCTATCTTGCTGGAATCCTTACAAAACTTGGTTTTGCTTCCTATTCTTTAGATGATTTGATAAATGCTGCCACTTGGATGCGTCAGGAACAACAAAAATATCTGCTGACCACACCGGCGGTAAAAAACCCTGCCAAACGCCAGGCGGGGCAAATGGTAAACCGCAACCTGTTCATATTCGCCTCTGGTCAGCTCGCTCCGGTAGCTCGGCGCTGGAAGGGGCAGATCAATGAATTAGCAAAAGCCCCCGCAGCGGCAGACCAATTGCCTGAAGCAGATCATAACAGCCTGGCAGGCACGATCTTTCCTCCTGAATTGATGGAACATTCGCTAGCGCTATTCATTCAAAGCGCAAACGATCACCCAGCCAACCTGATCCGCTCAAATCTTACATGCCGCGCTTATATGCTGGCAGGAATTCCAACCGATCATTTCACTTCTACCGGTGAAACCTCCTTACAGCAGGTATGGTCAGCTATCCATTATGGAGATTACATCTCATACTATCTGGCCATGCTCTACGGAGTGGATCCCACCCCAATCGACGCAATCCAGGATTTTAAAAAAGAGTTGGTAAAATCGAAATAAATCCTATTTACCAAAAGCGGGATATGGTATAATAGCCGACGTCACGGGGAGAGGTCGCATAGTCTGGCCTAGTGCGCTCGCTTGGAAAGCGGGTATACCAAAAGTATCGTGGGTTCGAATCCCACCCTCTCCGCTGAAAAACCCGGCAGAACGCCGGGTTTTCCTTTTAATGACAATTGTCCTGTCCTTGATAAACTAATTTTCGCTTTTCTCACGCAGGGGGTGGGAATGTCTGTGATGCAGGTCCGGTGTATGGGGGTGATTATGTTCTACTCCGGTATGGTTATGTGAATGATTGTGCCATCCCGTAATTATCTCGCTGTGGTGTTGGTGATGGCCATCATGCATATGGGAGTGTGCGTGTTGTTCTTCTCTGTGGGTATGGGAATGGTGATGATCCTCCCGAAGCAGGATCACCGTGCCAGTGAGCAGAAGGAACCCGGCCCAGAAAAATTTCGGGCCGGGTGTTTCGTGGAAGATGGGAATAGAGATGAGTGCACCAATAAAAGGAGCAGAAGCAAATAATGCGCCTGTCCGTGAAGCCCCCAACTCTCTCATGGCTAGAATAAATAACACGATACTTAGCCCGTAGCATACCGCCCCCAATGACATGGCAGCAAACGCTGTGGACATGGATGGTAATCTTTCTCCCAATATGCGGCCAAACCCCAGAGAAAAGCTCCCTGCACCTAAACCTTTGATTGCGACTATCGACAATGGATCACGAGAGCTGACATGGCGTGTCAGGTTGTTGTCCAACCCCCACAATGCACAGGCAGTAAGAATGGCCAGTGCTGACCAGGAAAG